>OIXU01000199.1_pt1 | contig 21076 bp, 12 predicted proteins | sample 1587921 | NCBI WGS metagenome assembly OIXU01 (sample SAMN03283238) | human gut metagenome | biome: human-associated habitat; material: feces | host: Homo sapiens | place: Peru | collected 2012
GGCCATCGCTGTCGAGCGACAGGCGGGTGGTGCGCTTGCCCATGCCGATAAACATGCCGACATTGCCGAAATTGTAGATGTGGTGGTAGACCGAATTCATTTTGATGGACGCCATGTTGGTGATGACCATGCTGGAATGGAAGGGAGAGGCGTCGATAAGCGCGCGCGGCAGCATCCCGCGGCGGTCGGCCCACATCAGAACGTTGACCAGAAAGGAGGGCAGCAGCGGCACCGAAAGGATGCCGTTGGCCACCTTGAGCGTGGCGTTGTCGGCCGTATTCTCGCCGAGGTTCTGCTCCAGTGCGCGGGCGATACGGTCGGAAACGGTAAAGACGGTGTCCCGCGACGGGTCGAAATAGACCTTGATGGTAACTTCATTGACCTCTTCGCTGTCGCGCTTGCTGACGGCGGTAAAGGTGACGCACATATGGTTGCGTACATAGAGCTTTTTGGCAATGACAAAGCGGTTCGGCTCCGGCCGCTTGGAGAGGGCGCGGACATAGCCGGCGATGATGAGGGACATCATGGTGATATTGTTGTGCCCCTCGGCCTTTTTCTGCCGCATGAAGGCCGAGCAGGAGTCGTAGTCGCAGTCAAGCGTCATAAATACCTGCGCGTCGCTGCGGTCCTTCATGATATACGGCGTAAAGCGGACGATGGGGTCGATTTTCTTAAAGACCCGTCCGTCCCCACGTCTTCCGAACATAGAGCTTCCTCCCTGAAACTGTATTGCTTCTCTCTCTTCTGCATTATAACGTGAATTTGAAGCCGCGTCAATAAAAAGGTTGCAATCGGCGGCCAAAAAACATATAATAAAAGAGAACGCCGCAAAAAAACGTTTCCGTAGTTATGCGGGGCGGCCTGCGCGGTGATCCTATCAAAACCGACAGAGAAAGGAGTGTGTTTTGTGGATATACCCGATCGAAGTAGCACAGATGCCTTAAAGCAAAACAGCGCTCCTGTCGCAGCCCTGTAGGGGTTTCCCTGCGGGTTTCGTTGTTCACGCCGCGGCAAGCGCTCAGCTTTGCTGCGGCTTTTTTCTGTGGCGAACTGTATGTCCATAAGAGAGTATGACGAATATTGAACTTTCCGAGCTGATCCGAGACAAAGCTTATGCAGAGCTCTCCGACGCGCTGTATGAGACCAACGAAGTCGATATTGCGGACATATTGCAGATCCTGCCGCCCGCCGAGGCGGTGACCGTTTTCCGGCTGCTCAAGAAGGATCAGGCAGCCGACGTTTTTGCCGAGCTTGACAGCGACGTCCAGCAGAATATCATCAATTCCATCAGCAACGCCGAGATCGAGGATCTGGTGGAGGATCTCAACGTTGACGACGCCGTCGATCTGGTGGGCGAGCTGCCGGCCAACATCGTCAAGCGCGTGCTCAAGAACGCCCGCCCCGACACGCGGACGCTCATCAACCGCTTTCTCAACTATGCGCCCGACAGCGCCGGCAGCATCATGACGGCCGAATATCTCGACCTCAAGAAGGGTCTGACGGCCTCACAGGCCATCAACCGCGTCCGCACCTGCGGGGCCGACAAGGAGACAGTCTATGTCTGCTACGTCACCGATGCCCGCCGCGTGCTGGAGGGCGTCGTCTCCTTCCGCGATCTGCTGCTGGCCGACGGCGACGAGACGATCGAGGAGCTTATGAACCGCGAGGTCGTTTCGGTGCATACCGATGACGACCGCGAGGAGGTGGCCGGCGTCATCAGCCACTACGGCTTTCTGGCCGTTCCGGTGGTCGATGCCGAAAACCGCCTGGTCGGCATCGTCACGGTCGATGACGCCATCGACGTCATCGAGCGGGAGACGACCGAGGACTTCCACAAAATGGCCGCCGTGCTGCCGTCCGACGAGGCCTATCTCGATACGCCGGTGTACGCGCTGGCCCGCAACCGCGTCGTGTGGCTGCTGGTGCTGATGGTCTCATCGACGCTCAGCGGCATGGTGCTCAGCGGGTTCGAGCACGCGCTGACCGCCGTGCCGGCGCTGGTAACCTTCGTTCCCATGCTGATGGGAACCGCCGGCAATGCCGGCACGCAGGTGTCCACCACCATCATCCGCAGCTTCGCCGTCGGCGAGCTGACGACGCGCGACTGGCGCGCCGTTGTAAAAAAAGAGCTGGCTGCCTCCTTCCTGGTGGGGGCGACGCTGGCCGCCGCCAACTTCCTGCGCATCCTCATCTGGCCGGGCGGGCTGATGCTGGCCTTGTCGGTATCGCTCAGCCTGTTTGCCGCCGTGCTCATCGCCAAGCTGTGCGCGGCGCTGCTGTCGGTGGGTGCCAAGGCGGTGGGCATCGACCCGGCCGTCATGGCTGCCCCGCTGCTGACCACCGTTGTCGATATCACCTCGCTGCTGATCTACTTCTTTGTTTCGGCAGCGCTTTTGGGACTGTAAGGAGGGCGCGCCATGTTTGAACAGCTGACTTCCCTCTATGAAGCGAAAAAGTACCGTGCGCTCAAGCAAGCCATCAACGAGCTGCCGGTGGCCGATATAGCCGACTATATCAACGATATCGAAAACGAGCGCTCGCTGGTCGTCTTCCGCCTGCTCGACAAGGACGTGGCGGCCGACGTCTTTGCCAGCCTTGACAGCGAGACGCAGACCTTTATCATCACAGCCTTTTCCGACCGCGAGCTGAAGGTCATCATCGAGCATCTCGAGCTGCCAGAGACCGATCCTATGGTCTTCCGCAACAATCATGTATCGAACTATATCCGCCTCGCGGCGACACTGCCCCGGGATAAGGAAAAACTCCTTGCGGATATCGATGCCAGCATCCGCTATCTGAAGCAGCAGAAGAACTGGGATATTTACAATCATGACTGGAGCAAATAAAAAGGGCGATGTGAAGAAATGAGGATTCATTTCTTCACATCCCCTTTTTACTTTGCTTTCATTTGGTTCAGGGTTCAAGGTTCAGGGCTCTCGTGGCGGCTTCGCCGCCTTTTTTAGAAGATGGTATTCTCGTATCGCAGCCTTCCCCTCTAGGGGAAGGTGCCCCGCAGGGGCGGATAGGGCACTGGCAGGATGAAAGAGAGTGGGGAAATGCGTCTCAAATCGACGATTTATGAAAGCACCCGAGCGCCGCTAACGCTGTCCCCCTTCCCCATGTGAGGAAGGAAAATCGATGGCAACTTCGCCGCGAATATATATGAGGCGATGCCCGAAGGTAAGTAGATAGCAGGTTTCCCTTTTGGAAGTTCCAAACATTACCCGCCAAACCGCCAATGACAAAGATTTCTCGCTCCGCTCGAAATGACGATACGGGAGTCTGATGTCTTCTAGTCTTCTAGTCTTCTAGTCTCCTAGTTACTAGTTACCAGTCACCAGTCACTAGTCACCACTCGATCCCTTACTTTTTCCACTTCATATCGGCGAGCCACGGCATGTAGAGCGACTTGAGGTCTATTTCCTCTCGTGCCGCCTCCTTGGGCGGATCATCATGGATCTCAGGGCAGGCAGAGCCCTTCTCGAGCTCAGCGCGCACATCAGCTTCCGCATCGCCGTGGACGGCGATGGCTTTTTCAAACCATTCCTTGGCGCGCTTCAGATCCGGCTCTCCATAGAGACCGTGCTGATAGAAAAGGCCGAGATTCATCATGCCCCAGTCGCTGCCAAGGTCGGCTGACCTTTGATACCACTCTTCCGACTTGGCCATGTCTCCGATTTCCTGAAAAAAGATCCCGAGATAGTTCGCGACATCTTTCGCCTGCGGCCCTTTTTTCTCATACGCTTTGTATAGACACCGAAGGCCTTCGTCATGGTTGACGGGCGTGCCATTCCCGTAGAGATGCATCATGCCGAGATCGATCATGCCGGTCTCGTTATCAAGAGCCGCCGCCTGATTGGCCCAGTGGAAAGCATTCATCCCGTCTCCCTTCATGCGGTATCCGGCGCTGATCTGACTCGCGATGTCGCCTTTGGCCTGGTCTTCGAAGATCTCCTCTCCTCTCTCCCAGGCTTCCTTCAGGTAGTGAATGGCTTCCTCCGGCTGCGGGGGCCTCTGCTGGAGCGCACCATTCCCCAGATTGATGAGGCAGTACACATCGCCCATGTCATACGCCTTCTGATACCATGCGTTGGCCTCTTCCTGATCTCCCAGCCAAAACGAGCACATTCCGGCCATATTCGCCGCCTCGCCGCGAATGCTTCTTTGCATGTCCTCCGGCATCTGGGGATCTGCCTTCGCATCGTAGCAGCTCTTGAACCAGTGGAACGGCTCACTCGCATCCGCCGTATCAGGAAGCGTATCCAGAAGATACTGTGCATAGTGCAGCATGCCAAGCGGCGAGCCCAGCTCCGCCGCCTTTTTGACCCAAACGGCGGACTCCTTCATTTCATCCATGAGCGAGCAGCAGAGCGCGATCTGGTCCGCAAGGCTGCCGCTTGGCAACATGTCAAAGGCCTTCTTATACCAGAAAAGAGCTTCTTTGAAATCTCCTTCCACGTGGTAGAGCTGTGCGAGCTGGACCAGTATTTCCGGCCGCCCGCTCTTGGCTGCAACCACCGTGTACTTCAGCGCATCGCCATAGCGCTCCGCATCCATTGCGAGCAGTGCGAGCCGCTGCGCCGCTTCCTCTTCTTTGTAGCCGTGAAAGGCAAAGACCTTCTCCAAGAGCTCCTCTGCCATTTCGATGTTTTGCTTGCAGCCGCGCCCGTCCTGCAGGCAGCAGCCCAGAGAAAACATGCCCTGCACATTGCCCAGCTTCACGCTGGCCCGGAGCCATGCGATCCCCCGCTTCGGCGTCGTTTCCAAGAGCACCTCTCCCAAAAGGGCCGCCGCATCCCCCGCGCACTCGCTCTTCCAGTCATAGGCCTTCGCCAGCGCATTCTCCGCCTTGATGAGATCCACCTTCACGCCGTAGCCATACGCATAATGAAGCCCCAGATAGAACCAGCCCCAGATATTTTTCCATCGCACAGCAAGCTCGCTGTAGTAGAAAGACTTCTTGAAATCCCGCTGAAACAGATAGTGCTCCGCAAGGATGCGCGCCGCCTCGCCGGCGGATGCCTTCGGCTCCTCCGCGATCTCTTTCAGAAGGGCTTCTCCGTCTGCGCCCACGTCTGCGGCCAGCGTCTGATCAAAAATGAGGTGGGAAGCCCAGCGGATGCGGCTCTGCCAAAACCCCGCTTTCATGCACTTTTTATTCCATGCCCAGCGCTTCTTTTCATTCGCCTTCCTGACAAGTCCGACGCGGTACACATCCGCCATCTCATACATCGCCAGCACATCGCCCGTCTTTGCCAGTGCTTCCACCTGAGGCATGTACTGACGGAAGATCCTCTTCTGCGTAAGAGTCCCCGGCCGGCTGGCATAGCCCACATTCAGGGCCGCCAGCACATCGCCCGCCTTCTTCCCTGCCTCGGCATAGCGCTTCGCCAGCTTTTTGTCCGCCGGAGCGATGTAGCCATGCTTGGCGTATTCGCCCAAAAGGTACATGGCGCGGCCGCTTCCCTCCGACGCTTCGTTTAGCAGTACGTCATAGGCTTCCTCTAATTGTCCATCGATGAAAAGTTTTTCGCCTTGTGTCATAAAGAATTTCCTTTGGGATAAAATAGCAGCCACAAAGTGGATGTGGGGAAATGAGATTCGGGGTGAGCCCATGGGGCGCAGCGTCCTTTGATTGTTTGCGAAAGAGGTTTGGCGGGTTCAACAGGTTCAGAGGGTTCAACGGGGGTGGTGCGGCGCATAAAAATATGGAAGCGCCGCGGAGTATAGATGGTGGCGATGCCCGAAGGTGGCATTTCAGTCACTAGTCACTCGAGGCTCCAATCCCTAGCCACTAATCCCTAGCTACTAGTCACTAGCTACCAGTCACTATTGATACAGTACATCCAGCACGGCTTTCACCTGCGCTGCGGTCAGCTGGCCGGGTGCGCTGGCTTTTTGACCGGCCGCGAACGTGATGGGAGCGCCCAGATCACTGCCTGCGATACGGGTGAGCTGACCCGCCTGCCCCATACCGATCGCGATGACCGGCGTGTCCGGAAGATCCTCCCGGACACGGGCTGCCGCCGAGAGGAGCGACGCGGTATCACGAGGCACTCGTGGCATGACCGCGATCTTCAAAATATCCGCCTTGAAGGACGCCATATTTTCATACGTATCGATCAGCTCCGTCTCGCTCATTGCCCGCTGGAATTTGTGATAGCTCATCAAGACGGGAATCCCCTGCTCATGCGCCTGCTTGATCAAAACCTTCGTATCGAGCACTTCATGCCCATACTCCACATCGAGCACATCCGCCCAGTGCGAACGGATGATGAGAGAGAGTAGCGACACGTACTCACCGCCCGGGGTCTTGTGCGCCCCGCCCTGGCTCTTCGTGCGTACCGTCGTCAAAAGAGGCACATCCTTGAAATGCTTGCGGATGACCGCATAGGCAGTTTCCAGATCTTTTGTCGCATGGAAATCCTCTTGATTCAGGAGGTAGTCCACACGCCACTCGAGCATATCCAAAGGACAGGATGATAGTGATACACATTCCTTTTCCAGATCCTCCAGTGTGGAAGAGACCAGCGGAACGCAGATCTTCGGCCGTCCGCTGCCGATGGTAAGATGTCTGATATTCATAGAGTTCACGCTTTCTGTAAAAAACAGGGACCGCCCATGGATCCGTCAGAAAAAGAGGCAAAGGGCAGAAGCTCTCAGGGGGATGCCCGAAGGGCTGCGCCGATCGCAGAGCCATGGAATCCGTATTCCCCGGCGCCCGCCGTCTCTCAGCCTTGCCGTCCCCTCCAACTTCGCCCTTCTCACATGTTCTCTCCCATGCTATAATAGGAAAGATCCATGCGTTTGTAGCTCAGCTGGATAGAGCGGCGGTTTCCTAAACCGTGTGTCGGGGGTTCGAATCCCCCCAAGCGCACCAAGCAAAGCACTCCGAAAGGAGTGCTTTTTTTGTTTCTGGATTGTGGCTGCGCCAATTAGAAATTAGAAATGAGAAATGGTGGTGGCGGCTTCGCCGCGATCGGTGGCTCAGGTCGCAGCTGTTCTGGCATTCGTTATCTCACTTACGACGTTTCTCGCCGCTCAGGATGACGAAACGGGGCGATGCCCGAAAGTCGGCGGATAGCAGGTTTCCCGTTTGAGATTTTCTGACATCATCCGATTGACCGCGAATAGCAAAAATTTCTCGCTGATGCTAGAAATGACAGCGCAAGAGTTTCTGCCGTCTCCTGGTCTCCCAGTCTTCTAGTCACCAGTCACCAGTCACTAGTCACCAGTCAAAACAGCTTTTTGATCTTTGCAAGAATCCCTTTCTCCTTTTTTTCTTCTTTAGGCGGAGCCGGTTTCTCGATCTCCCGCGCGGGAGCTTCCTTGGGCTTTCCGGCCTCGCTCGGGCAAAAGGGGGCGGGCGCAGTGAAGGTGGGCATCCGCAGGACCGGAGGCGCCATGATCTTCGGCTTCACGATATGATGGGTGCGTGCGGCGGGGCGGGCTTCGCTCCGGCCGTAGGGGACATAGTGGTACGCCCCCGAGGAAGGATCCGGGACATTTCTGTCGCAGATGTACTTCGTGCCGTTGAAATCAACGCCGCGGAGACGTTCGAGCAGCATGGAGGCCATGACCTGCGGGGAGAAGTAGGAGAAGGGCAGCGATGGCGCCATGCGGGCGATGGAGGAGAGGAAGGAGCCTTTCACATCGTCCATCGTCATGTGCAGACCTTTCCTGATCTCATCCATGAGCAGGATCATGCCCTTCTGCGTCGGGAAAAGGTTCTCGTAGGGCACGAGGTTGTTCTTATTGCCCATGCCGGACATATCCATGAAGAAGACGAGGTAAAGGTAGGGCAGTGCGTAGTCATTGTGCTTGATGCGGATGTAGAAATTCGCCACGGTATAGTACATGTTGCGCAGCTTCGACCATTCCCCTGCCATAGTGTAGAGGGAGATTTTCTGCTGAAAAGCGCGGTAAAGGATGCCGCGGGCGGTGTAGGACTCGCCGCGGGCGGAAAGAGCGGTCTGCGACTCACCGATCTCGCCCTCGGTCAGACCGTAGTTCTCACGGACGTTCAGTACGTAGGCCATGTGGTGTCCGACCTCCGCCTGCCCTTCCTTGGTAAGGACGTAGATCTTCGGGACGCCATGAGCATAGTCCTTCTCCGGCACTTTGGCGATGACACGGCCCACGAGCTCGGCGTGTGTGCCTTCACCGGAGAGATCGTATCGTTTGAGGAAATCAGAGAGCGCTTTGTCCGGCAGCATGGTGAGCGTCTCCTGCGGACGGCTCATGCGGATCCAGCCGTCATCAAAAAGCTCTCCGATGCGGTCATTCGCATCACGCCCGTAGATGCTCTCTTTATAGGGTGGCACCTTGTGGTGCGCCGGCTTGCCATCGAAGTAGTCCAAGAGCAGGATGTCTTTGATCGATAGTCCCATGGTATCCCTCCTTTCTTCCGTAATTCAGATGGGCGAACGATGAAAGGTACATCGCCCGTCACAAAAAATGGGATCGGGCATCGCCCTTCTTCTATGGACGGCGAAGCTGCCGTCACCATTTCTCTTTTGGTATCATCGCTATGTATCCATCCTCAAGTATAATACAGCCGGGGTATGCTTGGCAATCAAAAAGGCGATGCCCGTTAATGGGCATCGCCTTTGGGGTCATGGATATGACGTGAGACTTCCGCTGCAGACGCTACGCCGCCAACCTTCGCCCCTTCGGGGCACCGCCTTCCAAAAGAAGGAAGTGGGTGATACAGGATAAAGAGATTTTCAGTTCCTAATCCCCAGCTACTAATCCCTAGCTACTAGTCACCAGCCACTAGTCACTATTTCCCAAACTTCTTATCATACGCTTTTCTGATGGCTTCTTCGCGTGTGAGGCCTTCGGCCATGCCTGTCCTGATCGCTTCTTCCATGGCCTCGTATTCCTTCGGGATGACCTTGGTGAAGCGGGAGTAGTAGACATCCCAGCGTGCAAGGATGGATTCCGCCTTGCGGCTTCTGGTCGAGAGGTAGTGGGCATCGATCAGCTTCTTGACGCTTGCGATCTCCTCTTTGTCCGTGAGCGGTTCCAAATGGATCAGCTCTTGATTGCACAGGCGTTCATCGAGGTCGAGCACATAAGCGACGCCGCCGGACATACCGGCTGCGAAGTTTTTGCCCGTCTCGCCCAGGATGATGACCTTGCCGCCGGTCATGTATTCGCAGCCGTGGTTGCCGATGCCTTCGACGACGACGGTCGCACCGCTGTTTCTGACGCAGAAGCGTTCCCCGGCTTTGCCGGAGACGAAGGCTTCCCCGCTTGTCGCGCCGAAGAAGGCGACGTTTCCGATGATGACATTGTCTTCTGCGCGGAAGGTGGCTTCTCTCGGCGGATAAATGATGATCTTGCCGCCGGAAAGGCCCTTGCCGACGTAGTCATTCGCATCGCCTTCCAGGGTGAGCGTCAGGCCCTTCGGGATGAAAGCGCCGAAGCTCTGTCCCGCAGAGCCGACGAAGGAGAGGGATATGGTGTCTTCGGGCAGTCCTTCATCGCCGTAGCGGCGGGAGATCTCGCTGCCAAGGATGGTGCCGGTGACGCGGTCGGTGTTCTTGATGAAGAGCTTTGCGATAACGCGCTTCTGCTCGTCGAGAGCCGGCTTGCACATGCGGACGAGCTTGGCCATATCGAGGGTCTTTTCGATCTCATGATCCTGTGCCTTCATGAAATGGTGACCGACGGTGATGTCTGTATACGGACGGAAGAGCAGGGCATCGAGAGAGAGGGTATCTGCCTTCTTGCTGCCGGTAAAGCTCTTCTGCTTCAGGCGGTCGCTTCGGCCCACCATGTCTTCGAGCTTGTGGAAGCCGAGGTGTGCCATGATCTCACGCAGGTCTTCTGCGACGAAGCGCATGTAGTTCATCACATACTCGGGCTTGCCGGCGAAGCGTTTCCTGAGCTTCTCATCCTGCGTGCAGATACCGAAGGGGCAGGTATTTTTGTTGCAGACGCGGAACATCTGGCAGCCGATCGCGATGAGCGGCCCGGTGCAGAAGCTGAAGAGCTCTGCGCCCAAGAGGCAGGCGATGGCCGCATCCCGGCCGGTCAGGAGCTTGCCGTCCGTTTCGAGCTTCACGCGGTCGCGGAGCTGATTCAGGAGGAGGACCTGCTGCGCTTCGGAAAGTCCAAGCTCCCATGGAAGTCCCGCATGGCGCATGCTGGTCCTGGGCGATGCCCCCGTGCCGCCATCGCAGCCGCTGATGGTGACACCGTCGGCTTTCGCCTTGACGACACCGGCCGCAATGGTACCGACACCGGCACCGGCGGTGAGCTTGACATTGATCTCCGCCTTGTGGTTGGCATTCTTCAGGTCGAAGACAAGCTCCGCCAGATCTTCGATGGAGTAGACATCATGGTGCGGCGGCGGCGAGATCAAGGCTACGCCCGGGGTGGAGTGGCGTGTCTTGCCGATGGCCGGATCGACCTTGCTGCCCGGAAGGTGTCCGCCTTCGCCGGGCTTGGCCCCCTGCGCGCACTTGATCTGGATCTCTTTGCCGTGGACGAGGTAATTCCCCGTGACGCCGAATCGTGCTGTCGATACCTGCTTGATCTCGTCATTGACCGAAGAGCCGTCAGGGAGCGGCGCGAAGCGCTCGGTGTCCTCGCCGCCTTCACCGGTGTTGCTGCGGCTGCCGAGGGCATTCATAGCTTTCGCGATGCACTCATGGGCTTCCTTGCTGAGTGCGCCATAGCTCATCGCGCCGGTACGGAAATGATGCACGATGGAGTCCACGCTCTCGACCTCTTCGATCGGGATACTGCATCCGGCAGGGTAATTGAATTCCAGAAGGTCACGAAGACGGATGAGCGGCTCATTGACCACCTTCGCAAATTCCTTGTAGACCTCATAGCTTCCCGTGCGGCATGCCCGCTGCAGAAGGCGGATGGCCTCCGGAGTCAGGATGTGCGGTTCGTCGCCATTCCGGTGATACATATAGACATCGCCGGAGGAGAGTCCCTTGGTCCCCTCGTACGCCGCCTCGTGGCGCATCTCGGCTTCCTTGGCGATCTCCTTCAAGCCGATGCCTCCGATCGGAGAGGTGATGCCGCCGAAATATTTCTCCGCCACCTCCTTGCCGATGCCGACAGCCTCGAAGATCTGCGCGCCGTGGTAGCTCTTGACGGTGGAGATCCCCATCTTGCTCATGACGCCCAGGATGCCGTTCACCGCTGCCGTGAGGTAGTTTGCGAGCGCTTCCTTCGCGCTCTTGCCGTGCAGGCGGTTCTTGTCCGCGAGATCCTTCACCGTTTCCAGCGCCAGATACGGATTGATCGCCGTCACGCCGAAACCGATCAGCGCGGCGAAATGATGGATCTCACGCGGCTCGCCCGACTCCAGAATGATACCGACATCCGGACGCACCTTCTCTCGGATGAGATCATTGTGCAGCCCCGCCGAAGCGAGAAGCGCCGGGATCGCCATGTGATCCTTATCGACACCGCGGTCAGAGAGGATCAGGATATTCTTCCCATCCCTGACCGCAGCAAGCGCAGCTGTGAAAAGGTCATGGAGCGCCTTCTCCATCGCGCGGCCGCCGCCGGCTGCCGGATAGAGCAGCGAAAGCACGACCGGCTTCAGCTGGCTGCTTTTGAGATGCTTGATGACTTCCATTTCCTCATTCGTGATGAGCGGACGGTCGATGAAGAGCGCCGCCGTCCCCTTCTCATCCGGATCCATGATATTGGCCATGTTGCCGATCACGACCGAGGACGAGGTCACGATCCTTTCACGGACACCGTCGATCGGCGGATTCGTGACCTGTGCGAAATTCTGCTGGAAATAGTCGTAGAGCAGCTGCGGCGCTTCCGACAGGACAGCGAGCGGCGAGTCCATCCCCATAGCGCCGATCGGCTCCTTGCCGTTCTCCGCCATCGGCGTCAGGATATCGCGCAGATCCTCGACCGTATAGCCGAAATTCTTCTGCTCGAGAAGGAGATCCTCCGGCACTTCCGGCTCCTTCTCCTCCTGCGCCAGATCCTTCAGATCGAGCAGATGCTCCTCGCACCATTTCGCATAGGGATGCGCCTTCGCCATCGTGTGCTTGATCTCCTCATCACTGATGATGCGCTGCTGCGCCGTATCGATGAGGAAGAGCTTGCCCGGTTCGAGGCGTCCTTTGTAGAGCACATTCTCCTGATCGACCGGCACCGCCCCCACTTCCGAAGACAGGATGACACGGTCATCCTTCATGACATAGTAGCGCGCCGGACGCAGACCATTGCGATCCAGCATCCCGCCGATGGCGACGCCATCGCAGAAGCACATCGCCGCCGGGCCGTCCCATGGCTCCATCATGAAATTGTGATACCGGTAGAATGCCCGCTTCTCCTCATCCATGGCCGGATCCTTCTCCCACGGCTCCGGCATCATGACCATCATCGCATGCGCGAGCGAATGCCCCGCCATGTGGATGTACTCCAGACAGTTATCAAACATCGCCGAGTCGCTCCCCGTGTCATCGACGACAGGGAAAGCCTTCACCAGCTCCGGATCGTTCGACGGGCGCGACTTGCTCTCACGCGCATTCAGCCAGTTGATATTCCCCTTGATCGTATTGATCTCCCCATTGTGGACGATGTAGCGGTTCGGATGAGCGCGCGCCCAGCTCGGGAATGTATTCGTCGAAAAACGCGAATGCACCATCGCCATCGCCGTCTTATAGTCCAGATCCGACAGATCCAGATAGAAATGGCGCAGCTGCTCACTCGTCAGCATCCCCTTGTACACGATCGTGCGCGAGGACAGGCTGGCGATATAGAAATCCGTCCCCATACCTTCCGAGAGCGGAATGATCTTCTTCTCCGCGAGCCGCCGGATGATGTAGAGCTTGCGCTCGAAATCCATCTGATCCCGAAGCGATGGATTCTTCCCGATGAAGACCTGCAGAAAACGCGGACGGATCGAGCGCGCCGCCTCACCGATGATGCTCTCATCGATCGGCACCTCACGCCAGCCAAGGACCGTCTGTCCTTCCTCCTTCACGATCTCCTCGAAGACCCTCATCTGCTCCTTGCGGAAATCCTCATAGCGGTGCGCAAAGATCATGCCGACACCGTACTCTCCCTCCGGCGGAAGCGAAAAGCCCAGCACCTCGCACTCGCGATGAAAGAAATCATGCGGGATCTGCGTCAGGATCCCCGCACCATCCCCGCTCTTATGGTCTGCGCCCTCGCCGCCTCTGTGCTTCAGATTCTCCAGGATCTTCAAAGCATCATCGACAATACCATACGAGCGCTCGCCGCGGATATTCGCCACAAAGCCGATCCCGCAAGCATCATGTTCATTTCTGGGGTCATACAGCCCCTGCGCCTCTGGCAGATCTCTCCATTTTTTCATGCCCATTCCTTCTCTCCTACAAAAAAAGCCGAGCGAAAACAGCGCTAGCTGCCTCGCCCGACCTCGGACCTTCCTATGAAGTGTGTAATTCGTATTATATCATGGAAGGAAATCGTTTGGAAAGAGGAAATGTAGAAATAATAAGTGACTGGGGACTGGGGACTAGTAACTTGACTGCCACCTTCGAACATCACCCCATATATATTCGCGGCGAAGCCGCCACCACCATTTCTCATTTCTCATTTCTCATTCCCTCTCCCCATTCATGCTATAATGAGACGACATACCCATTTCCATACCACCAAGGAGGATCTCATCCATGAAAGAATTCAAACTCGCATTCGGCCGCGGCGTGCAGTCCGTCATGCTGCCGGAAGACCATATTTCTGACATCTTGGAAGGCGTCCCGACACCCGCCTGCGACGTCAAAGAAGCGACCCTTGCTGCTATGCGAAGCCCGATCGGCAGCGCCCCGCTGAAGGAAGTCGTAAAGAGCGGCGACAAAGTCTGCCTCGTCGTCGCCGACATCACCCGCGCCTGGAACCGCGCCTCCGAATTTCTGATCTACGTCGTAGATGAGCTGAACCTCGCCGGCATCCCCGACAAGGACATCTATATCGTCTTTGCACAAGGCACCCACCGCCCCCACACCGACGAAGAGAACATCACCTGCGTCGGCGAAGAAGTCGCCCGCCGCATCACCATGTACCAGCATATCTCCACCGACAAATCCCAGCAGACCTACCTCGGAAAGACCACCCTCGGCACCGAAGTCTGGATCGACAAGCGCGTCGTAGATGCGGACAAGGTCATCCTCATCAATGCCGTATCCACCCACGACATGGCCGGCTTCGGCGGCGGCCGCAAGCTCATCCTTCCGGGCGTTGCCGGCTTCGACACCGTTCAGCAGAACCACTGCCACGCCCTCGGAGCCACCCTCGGCAGCGGCCTCAACCCTGACGCCAAGCTCTTAAAGATCGAAGGAAATCCCGTATCCAGCGACATGCAGGAAGCCTGCGACATGGTACACCCCTGCTTCCTCGTCCACTCCATCATCAATGAAGAAGGCCGCATCTCCTCCATGGTCGGCGGCGACCCCTACGAAGCATGGCTCGAAGGCACGAAGGAGACCTACCGCCTCCAGAAAGTCCCGATGAAGCAGCAGGCCGACGTCACCATCGTCTCCGCCGGCGGCTATCCGAAGGACACGAACCTGTATCAGGGAACCAAGTGCTACTCCACGGCTGAGATCGCCACCAAGAAAGGCGGCATCATCATCACCATGATCGAAGCCGAAGACATCATGGAACCCGCCGCCTACCTCGGCAGCTTCAAGTACAAGAACCTGGTCGATATGGAAAAGGGCCTGCGCGACTGCTTCACCATCCCCTTCTTCGTCGCCTTTGAAAATCTGAACACCGCCCTCACCCACACCGTCTACATCGTCACCCGTCCGGAAAACTTCGACATCCTCCGCGAAAAGACCCACCAGATCCCCGTCGCCACCGTCGAAGAAGCCTGGCAGCTCGCTCAGAAGCAGCTCGAAGGCGAAGGCAAGACAGACTACGCCATCAATATCATCCCCCACGGCAGCGCCGTCGTGCCGTACCTGAAGAAGTAGCTGGTGACTAGTGGCTAGGGATTAGGTGTGATACTCCCGTATCATCATTTCGAGCGCGAGCGAGAAATCTTTGAAGAGGGACACGCCGAAGGAAGCGGATGGATGGCAGCGATCTGAAAACGAGTGAGAAACCATCCGCTCCCCGTTTCGTCATCCCGAGCGCAGCCGAGGGATCTTTCTGGCAGACCCATAAACGGCCGACGTGATACAGCAGGGAAACGAAACACAAAGACGTCGATTTTCATTTTCACACTGACATGGATAACCGCAGGGCAAGGAAGATTTCTCGACTTCGCTCGAAATGACGTTACGAGAAAGCCGCCTGCTGCCAATGTTCCTTTTTCGATTATATTCTGCAATGAATCCTCCTTTCCTTAGTGCACAAAAACCGCAGCGGCATCGCCGCTGCGGTTTTTTATTCCTACTCCCTTATTCCTACTCCCTTATTCCTACTCCCTTATTCCTAGTCCCTAGTCACTTCTTATGCTTCACGATATACTCTTTCAGATCCGCATGGAGGATCTTCTTATAACTCTCCACCCCCGGCTGGTCATAGGCATTGACGCCCGCAAGCGCCCCCTCGTAGGCGATCGTGAGGAAGAGAAAATACATGAGCGCCCCCACATGGAAAGGCGTACACCTTCTCATGATGAGATCACAGCTCATGCGGCCATCATGGGCCAGCGCCTCCTCATCCGAGCGCTGCGCCGCAGAAAGCATATAGGAAAGCGGGACCGGGCCGCGCTCTTCCCCCTCATCACAGAGGATATCTGCGTCTTCCCTCGATTCCCTGACCGAGATGAACTGCACGAGCTTATTCCGTTTCCCCTCCTGATGCTCCTGCGTCAACGAATGCATATCCGTCGTCCCCACCGCTGCGACAGGGATACGGCCATAGTGGATCTCTTCCCCGGAGACCGTGAGCGCCTTGCCCAAAGACTCACCCAGAAGCTGTGCATACCACCAGCCGAGCGAGCGGAGACTGTCCCCATACGGCATGATGATCTCCGCATCGACACCATGATTTTCCCGCGCCAGATACTTACGGACCGCCAGCTGCAGCGCCGGATTCTCCGAAAGCGAAAGACTGCGGCAAGCCTCTTCCGTCATCCTCGCCCCCGCCAGGAAATCCCGGATATCGATCCCCGAAAGCATCGCAAAGACCAGCCCCACCTGAGAGAAAACGCTGAAACGTCCGCCGATGCCATCCGGCACCGTGAAGCACGGCCAGCCATTCTTCTCCGCCAGAGGACGCAGCGCCCCCTTCTCCTTATCCGTCACCGCGATGACGCTCACCTCGCAGAACTTCCCCAGCATCTCACGCAGCGCCCGCTCTGCCATGACCGGCTCCAAAGTCGTCCCGGACTTCGAATTCACGACCAGCAGCACCTTGTGCTTCCACCACGCTGTCTGCGAGCTCCGCCGGATACGGTCCACCAGCGAGAGAAGACTCACCGGATCCAGATTTTGCCCCGCAAAATACAGCTGCGGATACCCGTGGCGTTCCTCCTTCGTCATTAGATTCCAGTACTGTCCGCAGAACAGATCAAAAAGCACCTGATTTCCAAGATACGAGCCCCCGATACCGATCGACACCACGATATCCTGCTCCTTCGCCAGCTTCGAGAGCGCGAGCAGCCTCTCCCTCTCCTCTTTGGAGATCAGGATCTCTTCCTCCAGGAGATACGGCAGATGCGGGAAAAGCACGAGACTGCCGTCCGGCCCCTTCCCGCTCTTCCGAAGCCGCTCCACAGAAAGCGCCGCCTCACGGATGCGCTCCTTGCAGGCATCGATCTCCTCCTCCGTGATCCCCCAGCCCTCGCCGGAAAAATGCGTCATATCGATGGTCAATTCATCCTGAAAATGCATGCATACACCCCTGTTTCACCGGGCAGCCCACAGCCGCCTGCCATTTATCGACAATTATTATATCATGTTTTTGTCCTGCACGGGAGTGTTTTACCGTAAAAGGCGAATTAAAGAGACGCTGATTAAACGCGCAGGGCTTCTACTCTATGTATATTTTCAAACGCAAAAAGCCAGCACCGTGATCGGTGCCGGCTTTTTGCGTGAACTATCGCTTTCCTTTGAAATCAGAATACGCGATTAGAATTTAATTTCCGCAGACACTATGAAAGTTCTAGGATCTGCAGCAAGAATCTGGTTTCCCTGATCCGCACTATACCAACCTTTCTTATTGGTCACATTGTAGCGCATTGCCGACCAAGTCCCCGGAGTATGACCCATGACAGACTCATACTTAATACCAAGATCGAAGCGGTAATACTTATGCATAGGAATGACCTTCTTGCTTCATACGATAAGTTTGAAGGCTGTATACTGTTAATGAAGCGCTGATTAAAAACATCTCTGTTTTTTCATAAAATCAATTATATTGATATGCTGGATTCCATTTCTTTGCTGGAGGAATGCGTCTGACGTGGCGACATACTTTGGATAATTGTCCCTAATCATCTCCAGCGGACGATACTCTCTATCTTCCGTTTTCCGGCTGCTGAGGATAGTGAGCGCGACTTGCACATAAGCATACTGCATATCGCCGCCTCGCAGGATGAAATCACATTCCAGCGCCCCGATGCGCCCAATGCTGACCGCATAGCCCATACTTCTTGCATAAATGAACACGATATTTTCCAGTGCAGGGCCATAGTTGATCCGATTGTCAGTGTTTAGCGCGAAGTAGAAGCTCAAATCTGCCAGATAATATTTCTTCTCTCCGCTCAAAGCACGTTTGGATTTCATGTCAAATCGATCACAACAGTAAAGAATTTTGGCGTCTTCCAAAATCTGAATGTACCTCGTGATGGTCTGGCGGCTGATCTCCAGCCCGTTCTTGCGAAGCGAATCATGCAGACTGCTGATGCTTGTCGTCGCCCCGAAGTTGTTGATGATGAAATTTCTCACCGTCTCAAAAGACTGGCGATCGCGGATCTTGACCCGTCGGCGAATGTCCTTCTCAAAGATTTCCTGTATGATCCCTTGGACATAGGTTCTCTTGTCAGCAAGTTCATCGAATCCGATAGCCCGAGGAAAACCGCCCTCCAAAATATACTGGGAGAGTTCCTGCAGGCGGTCTGGATCAATCGCCTTGTGATAAAACTGCTTCATCTCTTCATACTCGTCGAAGCTCAGGGGATAAAGCTCGAACGCAATGTATCGGCCGGTCAGCTTGGTGACAAGCTCACCGCTCAAAAGATAGGAATTCGATCCCGTAATGAAAATGGAAAAATCGCCGTCTTCACGAAAACTGTTAATGACTCGCTCGAACTGGCTGACATTTTGGATTTCATCAATGAACAGATACTTGCGCCCGGGGAGCGATGCATAAGAAGCGATAAGCTGATCCAACACTTCAGCGGTCTGTACATGGCGATAGCTCCGGCTGTCTAGATTCAGATAGATGAGGTGATCCGCAGGGACCCCGTTAGCGGAAAGTTCACCCATGATGGTCTGCATCAGGCAGGATTTGCCGCAGCGTCTGACCCCGGTGATGACTTTGATCATATCATCCGCATCATAAAATCCACGAATTTTGGATAAATATTTCTCTCGTTTGAACAGTTCCATAGTAGAAAGCCTCCTTTCTTTATTATATCTGCCTACGAGAAAAAAGCCAGTTAACGTTGCAGTTTTTATGAAAATCTCAATATCTGCAACGTTAACTGGCTTCCCCTAATGAAAACCCAAGAATAAGTGCGAACTTCCGCGCCGCTTAAAAGTCTATACGATTCCCCAGTCTTTCTCGAATGATTGCATGCCTTTTATCCACGCTGCAGGCTATAGCTAAAGGGCGTCATTATATATAGGGAAATACTGACTCTGTGATTGCATCAGCGTTTCCTTAGAAGATGCCAGAATAACCGAGCATTGGGCACAGGCTTGACTCCTACTGAATGCTGTACGGCACGTGCGCGTGTTCTTGCAGCCAGCGCGCCACAGCAAGGCCTCTGGGATGCACGACCAGATTCATTTCTGCTTCCGACAGCCGAGCTAGCTCTTCGTACTTCATTGGCTGGCAGCCGGGAATGAACAACACTTTATTCCCTCTTTCATCGGACGCAGGATCCAGGATGCACGGACCGATCACATTGATTTTCCCCGCCTGCTTCTTCTCCGAAAAGTGAGGCACTTTACGCAGCAGAGAAATCATAGCGTCCGACCAACCCCGATCGGCATCACCTGTAAATCCGCTGGCGTCAGATACGCACACGGGAATGTCCATCACAGACTGGCAGATCCCCTCGATATCATCTCCCATCAGCGCCGGTCCACAGTTCACGGCTACCCCCATGACAGCATAGTCCGCCTCCTGCCGCATATCCTGTGCCACTTGCAGCAGTTTCTTCTTTGCTCCAAAGACCAGGTCATTCTCCTCGATCAGCGTGCTGTACATCCGCCTCGCCCAAAGAGGCTCACACTCTGCGATCCTCCGAGCGGTCAAAGTCGAGCACCACATGGGCGAATCCAGAACCAACCCCAGATCGGAAATACTAAGCAGGGCCGCAGCCGCTCCCGCCATGGCCGTTTCTTCTTTGCACACCCGCCATCGATCCAGCTTACTCATCACAGCCTCCATAGGTTTTTACGATCTGCGTGATAAAGGAAATCCATCCCGCATATCCCAGACATGACGGAATCAGGATCTCATGACTTTGCCGCAGATCAAAAGAAACGGTAGACAGCCGTACATCCGCTGATACCTCCTGCCTGCTCCATTTCAATGCCCCGCACTCTGTTTCCACGACAGAGCGTATCGACGCTTCATCCTCCCGCGGGATCATCGCCGCCAAGACGATGGTGATATCTTCGATCCCCATCGCCCGAAGAAATGCCACCGGCTGCCTCAGCCCCTCTGCCTGCCGGGTAATTCCCAACTGCATCCGGCAGCTTTTCCCACGAACAGCACATTCCCCCTCCTGCAGCAATTTCACCAGACGGCTTTCCTGCTTCCGGCAATACATTTCCATGACCTCTTCTTTCTCTCGCAAAGAAGCCATCTCCATAAAAGCACGTCGGCTTTCTGCAGGCGTGCGGACATGGGTCCAATTCACCATGGGTACATCCAGTCTGTGTGCCATATACAGAGCATTCTCTGTCGATGCCTGTTCCTGAAAAGCCCCCCTGGTGAACGATACGACCTGTGACGCACGCCCCATGTCTATATAATCGTTCCTGCTGACACCCACGGGCGGACACAGAATGCGCGTGAACCCCAAAAGGCGCAGCACCTCCATGAGCTCATGATATTCTTCCAGCGAACTATAAGCCGGTGACAAGCCGGACACCAGGCAGATCTCCCGGTCTTTTTCTGCCTTCACCTGCGGAAGAGTCCATGTATCAAACAGCAGCCGCGCCATGGAAGTAACAGTATCCACCAGGCCCGGCACCATAAAGCCGTGCCCAGGCAGCAGAACGACGGTCGTGCCGGTTTCCGCTTCTACCTCCTGACACAGCGCCTCGGTATCATCCCCAATGACACCCGGCACACATCCGCAAACGACTAAAATCACTTCGGGATGGACTTCATCACAGATATCTTCCAGACAACGTCTGAGCTTTTCATTGCCGCCAAATACAGCATCCTGATCGGTCAAGCCCGTACAGAAAAGAAAGCCATCCATTTTTCTGTTCCCAGTGATTTCTCTGTATTTTTCTCCCAACGACCGGAACGCATCCCACACCACCTTGGAGCAGGATCTGACATTATGGATAACCACCGCACATCTTGGATTTTGTACTGCCCCCAAAGCAGCCTGCATGAGATTACAGTGAATGATCTTTCTCTGCTTTCCCGGCGTGAAAATCATGACGCGCTCCCCTTTCCTTCATAGACTGCCTGATACACGGTCTCGATCCCTTCCGTCACATGATGTGAGAGACAATTCACATTCCGCTGCGGCAGGATGACGACCTGCTTGTCCCGTATCGCTCTCATAGAGGAATAGGCCGGATTCTCATACATCTCCTGCAGCTGCTGCTCGCTGTCTTTAAAAGCGCCCCCTTGTGACCAGTTCCCCATGATAAGCATATCCGGATCTGACTTTACGAATTCCTCCTTGCTTAAAATCATGGATGTCCCATTCCCAGAAAGCGCCGGCGGA
>OIXU01000202.1_pt1 | contig 20969 bp, 20 predicted proteins | sample 1587921 | NCBI WGS metagenome assembly OIXU01 (sample SAMN03283238) | human gut metagenome | biome: human-associated habitat; material: feces | host: Homo sapiens | place: Peru | collected 2012
CGCACAGTCGCACCGCCAAATGCGAAGCATTCCACGTTGCTCCAAGGCTGTTTTTTATGTTTTTGTTTTTGATTCCACCCACGATTCGGCAACAAAGCATAATTTATCCCCACAAATTTTCCACTGATGCCTTTATACCCTTGGCTCTTGGAGGAGGTGGTAGTTGGCGTCGCGGGCGAAGGCGATGGTGATGCCGGCTCGGTGTTTGAGCCATGCGGTGTGGTAGTAACTGGCGTCGTCGCCGTAGAATCGCTTGAGCGCAAACCATGCCAGCAGTTGCGTCACGTCGTTGCCGAGGATGTCGGGCAGCGAGTCGGGGTAGGGGTTGAAAAACCGAAATTCAAGCGTCACATTCTTGCGCTCCGTGTTGGGGTTGAAGTTGGCGAAATGGATATAGGCTTGGAAGCGCGACCGCATATCGTCGAACCCCTCCTTCACACGCAGCATACAGGCGCGTTCCACGTCGGGCGTGAGCCGTTTGGCTTCTGGGTGTACGATGCAGTGCCATGCGCTCTCGGCATAGATGATGTTGAGAATTTGCTCCTTGTCAATATTGATGGTGAGCGAGTGTTTTGGGCTGATTGTGTTTGTCATGATGGTAAAAGATTTGGTGTGTTAAGATTGGTGTTTGCCTACGATGGATTGCAGTGCCTGCCGGCGCATTTTTCGGCTTCGGGCTATGCCACGCTGCGCCTGTCGGGGCGTGACGAAGAAGCGGCTGGCGCGCGAATGGAGTAGCACGAAGTCGAGTGCCTTGGCGATGCTCAAGTCGGGATGCAGCGTGGTGAGCGATTTCACCTTCTTGCAAATCTCGCTCCACATCATCTGGCGCAGGTGGCTGTTGAATGCTATGCGGTCGCCCGTGAGCATTTGGCACACCACGCGGTAGGCACGGCTGTAGCTCAGATTGTAATGTGGTTGTCCGTTTTCAATGGTCCAGTGCAAGGCACGGTTGTGCGGGTCGGGCACACGGTTTTCAATCATGAAATTGAATGCATCGTTGTAGATGCTCAAAAATTCCTTGTCTCTCGCAAGGCAATTTTCCTTTTTTGCGTTGATGTCAATCATTGTGTGTTAAAGTGTGTGTTATCTGTTCTCTTTTTTGAGATGGCATCGCCGCAGTCTTCATTCCGTGTGCGATTGGGCGTTTACCATTTCGCACACAAAGGTAATACAAATTAAGGGTAATTTGCAAATAAAAGTGGTAAAAATACCATAAATCAATGGTAAAATTTTAATTCCAGAGTTCGTTGAGGGCTTCTTTGCCTTTTTCTTTGGCATGCTCCACGGCTTCGTCAACCAGTTCGTTGCCCTTTTCAATGGCTTTGTTTTTGATTGAGTCGATGGCGTTGTCGATGTCGCTTTGGTCGATGTCCAATTCCTCAACCTTTTGCTTGCCATATTCAATGGTGCTGTCGATGGTTTCCTGCACGGCTTCGGTGGCACGTTGCACCATTTTTTTGCGCTCTTTTTCGATGGTTGCCGTCACTGCCGCGGCCAACTGCTCTTTGCTGAGGGTGAACACATGTCCAAATATGCCGATGCCCACCGTGAAGGTGTGTTCGCCCACCGACACTTTCGCCTTGTTGAAAATCAGGCAGTCCTCCACATACAAGGTCTGCTCAAGCACGGCTCTCACCGCTTTTGATGTGGAGAATTTCACTGTGCCAGATACCGATTCCGACATTCCAAGCGGCGTGTTGCCCATTTGGTCGAGCACATATTCCGTGGTCACGCGTGTGATGGAGTCGATGTAGTCGGCTTTCGAGGGCTTGGTGAGCACCATGATGCACAATATCAGCATCACCACCAAAAGCGAGATGATGCCAATGATGCCAGCCTTCGACTTCTTCGCTTTGCCCTCGTCGGGCAATGGGGCGTAGGCGTAGCGCTGTGGTTGTGGCTGTGGTTGTGGGGCGTAGGTTTCGGCTGGAGGCTCTGGAGCGGAGTCGATGCCGGTTTCTTCTACGGTATCATCTTCATCTACCTCGGCGGTAGGCGGAATGTCGGGTATGTAGGCACCTGCCAGTTCGGGAATGGCGCGCGCTTCTTTCCAATCGGGCATACCCTTAAACCACACCAGCGTGTCGGCGCTGATGCCCTGCCGTTTCACTTCCTCAAGCGTGAACGGCCCCAGTCGCATATCGTCTTTAACAATGTAGATTTTCATGCCGTAAAATGTTAGAAATAAGTTTTATCGTATTGCCACACGCCTGATGAGGGCGCATGTGTGGAATTATTCCACCTTCTTCATCGTTTTGCTGCCCAGATTGTATTGCACTTTGCCTGAGCTGGTGCGAATGTTCACGATGCCGGCACCCGAATCCTCAAAACCGATGTCGATGGCTGAGCCGCCACCGAAGTGCACCTCAAATGTGCTGTTGGTGGACTTGCTGAAGGCAAACACCTTGCCGTTTTTCAACATGAACACGGTGTAGCCGCCGCCCTTGATTTTCTTTGAGAAGTCTTCGGCACGGAACAGCGGTGTGTTTTTGTCCACTTGCTGTGCTTCCACTTTCACCTCTTCACCGCTCTCGAATCTCTGCTCGTCGGCAGCCTGTTGAGCCGCCAGCTCAGCCTCTTGTTCTGCCTTTTCAGCTTCCAGACGCTCTTGCTCAGCCTTTTCGCGAGCCAATTCCTCCTCGGTGGGAACATGGAGCATACCTATGCTGCGTGCGCGCTTGATAAGTTCGTTGTCGAGAATGCCAGTGCCCACAGGCACGGAGTTGCATTTCAGAATCATCTGGCCGTCCATGTCGCGCATGAGAGTGCCGTAGAAGTCCACTTGGCGGATTTCCTTCTGACTGTCGATGTCGAAATACACGGTGGTGATTTTGCCCGATTCCTCATTTGAAGGCACGCAAGCGTAGGCGAAAAACATGTATCGCTTGCCCTGAATATCCACCACGGCAGGAATTTCCTCGGCGCGGAGCGACTTCGGGTCGAAAATCAGGTTGTAGCCATCCACGTATTTCTGATTGTTGAGTTTGATGTCCCACTCTTGACCGTTCAGGGTGAGAGTGAAAATCTTATAGAAAGAGTGCGACGCATCGGAGAGGTAGGTCACGCCGATGAGTTTGTCCACCTCGCCAGTGGTGACATTTTTCACCGGGCAAGCGTAGGCTATCTTGTCGCCATCGTTTTTCAGATTGTTTTTAATCAATGCGTTGTTAAACACATCGTTGTAGCGACCGGCGTCGATGTCGGTCACTTCCACATCAGCGGCAGTGGGTTCGTCTTGATGCCCGGTGAAGAAGAGCGTGCGCACCACCACAAGTCCGATAAATGCAGCGATAGCGGCAATCACAAAATATTTGAGCACGCCTTTGCTTTTCTTTCCTTGTTGCTGTGTGGCTGCTGCCGCTTGCGCTGTGCCGGGTGTGATGGCTGTGCGGCAAGCCGGACAGAAAGCACTATCGGCTGGGATTGTGCTTTTACAGTTGGGGCACACAATTTCGGCTGTTAGTACGCAACCGCAGTGATTACAAAATTTCGACCCTTGAGGCACGGGGTTTCCACAGTTTGGGCATCTTTTTTCTGCCATAATATGCTGATGTTTAGGAGGGTGTGTCAAATTTGCGATTCCATCATAATCGAAGGTGGTGCCTTCTGAGCGTTTCGATGCAATCGCCAATGAGTCAACGCATTGGAAACATGTCAAAGACATGTCCCTACGCAATAGCGTTGTCGTTTTTGGGATATTCGACACATCCCCATGTATTCTATTGTATATATACCAATTGCAAAGATAACAAAATTTCAGAATTTTATTTTAATCTTACTTGAAAATTAATTTTGAACGACAATGTGCCATCTTCTTCTTTGATGATTGAGGCATAGTTGTGGCGTGAAGTGCTTGAACGCTCTAAATACGCATTAGAGAATAGGTAGTCCTCAAATCGGTTTCTGTCGTAGAAGTGATAGCAAAGAATATCTCCATCACCTTTCACCACCAAATATCCGCCATTTGCATCAAGTCTGCCATCCCAAGCCGTGGCAGGCATCATCCCCAATGCCGCAGAGGTTAAAAGGTGCTTCACTTTATAGGTGTAGAAAGGCGAAGGCTGTCGTGTGTCATACCCCAGAGGATTGATTTCGGTAATCCGATTCACCAATTCTTTTAAAGTGGAGACACCGCTATTTAATTGCTCTAAAAGCAGACTCGCAATCACAGAAGGCAAGTCGCCATCAAGCATGATGAGATTGTTGTAGAATGTGGGATTGTCCACTCTGTCAAACACCAGTTTTCCCCCTTTCGCCTTAATGGCGTTCACACGGTCAATGACTTTGTTTCGCTTTGGGTTGAGGGAATTGATACCGTTAATTTCCTCGTCAGAAAACTGGGCACCCTCTATTTTGAAATTAAAGTTGGTGGATTTGCTGGCGTTCAACAACGTAGAATCACCTCCAAGTTGTGATTTTATGCTAAATCCCAACTCTGAATTCATCTTAGTTCGACGGTCGTGCAGAATAATTCGTATGTCGGTCTTGTCGCTTGATTTGGCTTTCAGAGAATGGCAATAGATGCGGTTCATGAAAGCCTCAGTTTGGGGGATGGCAAAAGCACCGTCATTTTCATGAGTTGCTTTGAGTAATTTCTCTGCTTCCTCAAGAAACAAAGATGCCGAAACTCGCAGTAGTTCCTCTCCTTGAGGAGTTTGAATCACCACATCGTTATCTTTTCGTTGGTAGTTGATGTCACCCTCTTTTTCTTGGCGAAGAATCATTATAATGGGGTAGAACAAATCCTGGATTTTGTTCAAATTCTGGTCGCCAGCATAAACCACACCGTCACCCAATAATTTGAACAATGTGTAAATCTCGCTCCATTCACCCTTGTTTCCTGTTAGTGCCATAATTTGTGGGTTTTGAAAGATGAATACGTTTTATTATTTCTTGTGCTGTGGCTTGAATAGCCGGCACTGCAACAGAATTGCCAAATTGTTTGTAGGCGGAAGCATCAGCCACGCCGATGATGAAATCCTCTGGGAAACCTTGTAAACGCGCCCATTCTCGTGGCGTCATTCTGCGTATTCCCTCGCGATTAACTTCGCCTTTAATATGGGTGACAGGGGTGAAATCTTTAAGTCGGTGGTCAATCACAAGGTTTCTCTCTCGTCCCATACCGCCAACAACAATCGCATTTGCAACGCCGTTGTCAGGTATTATCTCATATCCAAATCCGTTACCCTTTGCAGCGTGGCGTTCTTTATGAGCCACAAGGGTCTTGATATATTGCGTGGATAAATAATATTTTGCCGAAACCGTGTTTTCTTCCCTTATATCAGCAAATGTTTTGGAAGTGTCGGTTGGTGTTGGGTATGTAAATTCATCTACATTTTGGTCTTTTCTAAATCCCACAATATATACCCTTTCACGATGCTGTGGAACTCCAAAATTCATTGCGTTGACAATTTGTGGATCTGGAACAAAATAGTCCAAATCCTCTCTTAAAACTCTGAGTATGGTTTGTATGGTCTTTCCTTTGTCGTGGATAAGCAATCCTTTCACATTCTCCAAGAAGAACGCCTTTGGACGCTTCCTGCGTATGATTTCTGCAACATCAAAAAACAGAGTTCCTCTGGTTTCTTCAAACCCCAATCGCTTACCTGCCAACGAAAAGGCTTGGCAAGGGAAACCTGCACACAGCACATCAAAATCATCGGGAATGAAAGATTTGGTGGACTCTTTTGTGATATCGCCAAATGGAACTTCCCCATAATTCAGCAAATACGTTTTTTGAGCCTGCTTATCCCATTCTGATGAAAAAACACATTTTCCACCCAGATTTTGCATTGCCATTCTAAACCCTCCAATACCTGCGAACAAGTCTATAAATGTGAATTTGGGGTTGTCGGTGGTCAAAAATGGTACTGAAAATAAATCCGAAAACAGCGAATATTGAGCACTTGTGTCTGAAACACAATCTTCTTCAACTCGCTTGCTCTGGATGTTGTAAATATCTTCAATCAGCCCCTCGGCTTTAGATTCGTATGGTTTTGCATATTTGAAACCTTGATTATGCAAGTAGTGAGAAACTATTGCCATTTGTTCTTCAAAAGGCATAATGGAGCCATCTTCATTTAAAGAGTGTGGTCCATACATTTGTATAGAAATCTTTTTTCCTCCACACATTTCGGTGATGGCTATTTTTTTTGAAGTTTCTTTAGTCATATAGTTCAATATTCTATTTAGGCATTTACCTCTGCCCACGGAGGGTTGTTTTTTAGTATTATCAGATTTACAAAGTTACTTATTTTAATTCAAATGAAAAATAGGGCAGAAAGGTTTATTTTTTTGCTTGGTTGATGGTGTAGATGCCGGCGGCGGCGAGTATGGCGGCGAAGGCGTATTTCCAGTAGAATGGCTCGCCGAGGCAAATGCAGCTGCTCACTGCGCCAATCACGGGGATGAGCGAATTGAAGATTGCCACTTTGCCCACAGGGTTGCAACTGAGCAGTTTGTTATACAGGCCGAAAGCCACGGTGGAGATGGCGATGAGCAATAGCAGTATCACGATGCCCCATGCCGTAACCATCGGCACTGTACCACCGATAGCCAGTCCCGGAATGGCAAGCAGAATGCCGCCCACGAGCAGACTGTAGCCCGTGCCCACAAACACGTCGATGTGTCGGTTCATCTTTCTGGTCATCAGCCCGGCTGCCGCAGAGCAAAGGGCGTTGCCGATAATCATGCCGTCGCCCAGCCAAGTGAATCCGCCACTGTCGGCTCCGCCAATGTTCAGCGCCAGTATGCCCACAAATCCGAGCCCACAGCCCACCACCTTGCTGGCGTTGAGGCGGTCGGTGGAGGGGTATGCCACACACGCCAAAATCACCAGGGTGAACACGCTGAGCGAGTTGAGAATCGCGGCGCGCGAACCTGCGCTGTGCGAGAGGCCGATGTAGAAGCACGTATAGTGGATTGATGTGTTGAGCAGGGCGAAGATGAGGATAAACGCCCAGCCACGCACGCCGGTGCTCATCACGAAACTCCGATGCGCGCCCTTCGCCATCGCCAAGATAATCAGTCCAGAAATGGCAAATCGCACGCCGGCAAACAGCATTTTGCTGCCAGTTTGGTCGGGAGTGATGCCAAATTCGGCGAATCCGAGTTTGATGAGCGGATAAGCCCAACCCCATGCGAAGGCGGCTGTGAATGCAAAAATCGCCACCCACACAGGGCGTTGCCAAATGCTCTTTTCGGTATGTAAGCCAAGTTTGCCCATATCGGTCTAAATTATTTGCTGGTGTCGAGGAATGCGAAGCCCACGGCGGCAATCAACAGCAAAAATGCCACGAAGTGGTTCCAGTGCAGTTGTTCGCCTTTGAAGAAAATGGTCACAAAAATGGTGAATACCGTGAGGGTGACCACCTCTTGAATGATTTTCAGTTGCATTAGTGTGAATGGCCCGCCGTTTTCGGAGAAACCGATGTGGTTGGCTGGCACCATGAAGCAGTATTCCAGCAGGGCGATGCCCCACGAAAACAAAATCACCACCGCCAAAGGCCAATGGGTGGAAATGCCCGCGTTTTGCAGTTTCAGATGCCCATACCAGGCGAAAGTCATAAAAGTGTTTGAAATCACCAGTAGTCCTACGGTGACCAGTGCAGATGTGAGTCCTAACATTTTTTTGAATGGATTATAGATTGTAAATTACAGTGCAAAATTACAACAAATTATCCAACAAGCGAGGTTCTGCCGATTAGAAATCGTAATTTTCGGGTTTTGCTATGGTTATACATGTACACATATTTGGTTTTTTCTTGGAATGTTCTTAACTTTGTTATGTCAAATAATTCAGTAATATAATTAAAACGTAAGCTTATGAAAAAAATTATTACTCTTATGTTCGCGGCGGCTTTAGCTGCTGGTGCCTATGCCGACGAGTTCGTTTCTCCTGGCAATGGTACGGTTTACACCCTCGAAGACCTCTCCAAGATTGAGGCTTGCGGTGTTCATAAGGTTGACGGTGCTTGGGTGCTCGATTCCACATTCACCATCTCCGACGGCGACGTGCTTCGTTTGCAAAACAACGAAGTGGTGAAGTTTACCAACAAACTTCAAGTGAGGATAAATGGTACGCTCGACTGTGCTCCTGCCGACTCCGTGCTCATCACTCGCGACACTGAAGAATCCACCCCAAAGGGATTCCGCATGTTTAGCGACAATGCCAAGGCTATCCTCAAAAATGCTCGCCTTGAGTATGTGGGCATCACCTTCGGTGGCGACAAGGCTCAGTTGACAGCAGAAAACTGCACATTCTATAAATACAATGGCTCACTTTCTTCTGGCGGTGCCCTCAACTTCACTGCATCTTGCACTGGCAACGTGGTGAATCGTTGCACCTTCCTTGAAAGTGCTTCAGCTGCTATCAGCAACGGTGCTAACACTCCAATCGGCATCAAAATCACCAACTGCTACTTCGGTGCCAACAACTACAAGAACTCTAACCGTCCACAAATCAACCTTACCACCTACGGTACAGAAGATGTGGAAATCTCTGACAACACCATTATCGGTGGTCACTACACCAAGGTGGGTGGTATTGCTGTGAGCAATATGCTTGGCATGGCTTTCTCTAACAAGGTGGTGATCAAGAACAACGTGGTGAAGGAAAATCGCTATGGCATCAACGTTACCGGTCCTGTGAACGCCTACATCATCGACAACGACATCGTTGACAACACTTACGAAACCAACGCCAACAACGGTGGTAGCGGTATCAGCATCTACGATTCTGCTGGCAAGGGCGCAGCCTACATCAAGGGCAACCTTATCCAAAACAACCTCTGGGGCGTGACCATCATCGGCTCTCCTGAAGTGAACGCTGGTAAGGTGGAAGACAAGAACGCTGCCGACTACAACCCAGGCGAAAACGTGTTTAAGAACAATGGCAACAACAACGTGCTCTACGACCTCTTCAACAATGGTCCTAAGACCGTTTATGCTCAAGGCAACCTCTGGAATGTGGAAGCACAAGACAGCGTAAGCATCGAGAAGGTGGTTTGGCACAAGGTTGACAACGAAACCCTCGGCTTGGTAATCTTCATGCCAGCAGGCAAAACCGAACAGACTTCAGTTACTGAAGTGAAGACCACTGCTCCTGTGGAATCGGTTCGCTACTTCGACACTATGGGTCGCGAAAGCGCAGTGCCATTCGAAGGCATCAACATCGTGGTAGCCCGCCACACCGACGGCACCATCACCACCACCAAGCAACTCCGCTAACCCCTTGCAATTGTTATACGCATAATCCCCAACACTGGGCAGAACGGGGGTGTTCTGCCCAGTGTTTTTTATATGCTTTCGATTCTTCGAAAAATTGAAATATGGGTTTGTGGATTGTTGGGGTGGGGAAATAAAAAAAAGGAAATCGGGGGGGTGATTTCCTTTTTTGTAGTAGAGACGAAGGGATTCGAACCCTTGACCTCTGCAATGTGACTGCAGCGCTCTAAACCAGCTGGGCTACGCCTCTATTTTCGTTTAGCGATGCAAAGTAATAAAAAATTTGGCGATCTCGCAACTTATTGGCGATTTTTTTTGAGTTGGATGGATATTTTTAGTGGATTTAGTTAAATAGTGTTAAATTCTTGAATTTTCTGCCGAAAAAGTATGTTATATAACATATTTTGCATACCTTTGCATCGGTTTTTCATGGTATTAGTTTTTAAGGTTATGAAATTCTTGGCGTCGTGACGACGGTTTTTATTTCATTTTGTTTAAGGTTTATGTTAATGGTATTAGAAGGTTAATTAGTTAAGCAATCCCCGATAGTGATATCAGGGATTTTTTTTTGCCCCCAATTCCCCACAAAAAATCCGAAGATTAGTTTTTCTCAGAAGTCAAGTCGATAGTTCGTTCACGAAATCTCGAATCTACGAAATTTCAATGTCTTTTATATTTGATGTAAATCCAATCAGTATGGTTATTCTTGATTATTTGTTTTTTCTTGGGTGAGGAGTTGGTCGAGTTTTGCTTCGAGGGTGTCGAGGCGTTTATGGAGCTCTTCGTGGTCGTCGGCCATCATGGCGTCGACGAATACGGAGTTGATGAACGACATGCCTACGATGCCACCGATGATGAGCAGCACGCAGAAGTAGAGGCGCACGAGTATGGCGATGGTGGTGCTGTCTTCAGGTGGGCAGATTGATGCTGGAATTTCGTACCAACCTTCTATGGTGAAGAGTTGGAACACGGAATAAATGCTGCGCAAGGGTGAGCCGAAGTGTTCTGGAGAAACTTCGCGGAATAGGCTGCAATTAATCAGTCCAAACACTACGATGATGATGGAGAATGCTGCCAGCACTGAGCGTGAGGCTTTCATTGCGTTTTTGAAGCCTACGCCAAGTTGCTTGATGCCGTCGCCGAAGAAGTGAACGAAGCGGAAAAAGCGGAGTGCGCGCAGAAGTCTTAATGCGAGTAGCACGCTTAGGTCGGCACCGCCGATGGGCACAAAATAGGTGGCGAGCGATGGCAGCGACAAGATTACCAATATGCCGTCCATGCGGTTCCACCCATTGCTCCAATATTCTTTCGGTCCGTAGAAGTAATGCTTAATCACCATTTCTAAGATGAATATCATGGTGGTGATGACATCTGCCACGGTGAGCCATTTCCAGGTTTTTCCGTCGGTTTGGAAATAGATTACCAGCGAGCTGATGATGATAGCTGTAAAGATGAATCGCTCGGAGATGAATGCGTTAAGTAATTTCTTGAAATCGATTTTCATAAGTTTGTTTTTTTTGGGGGGCAACGAGTCAACGAGTTTTTTTTGGTAATATGTCGATGGGGTGGCGACTGTTTTTTTGGGGTGGGGATTATTGGTAGTGGGCGAGGGTGGCTTTTAGTTGGGTGATGATTTGGGATTTCAGTTCGGGTGGGGTGAGCACTTCCACGTTGCTGCCGAGGGAGAGGATTTTTTCGTAGAGGTCGTAGGTGAGCAATATGCGGTAGCGGAAAATGGAGTAGGTGTCGTGCACTTCCTCGCTTTGCGTGTGGTGGAGCGGTAAGGCGCGGAGGTATCTCGCTTGGGTGTGGCTCACGCGTAATGCGATGTCCTTTGGCTCGTTCTGGTTGATGGTGATGCCGTAGCAGTCTTTGAAAAACGACTGTGGCTCAAAGCCTTCGGGCATCTTGAAGGAGGTGGAGGAAATGTTGAGATTGGTCATGCGGTCGAGCGAATAGGTCTTGATTTTTCCATCAGCCACATTGTATCCAATCACATACCATAATTGCTTGAATATCTTCACGAAATAGGGGCAGATGACCACGCTTTTCGATGCTTGCGAGCGGGTGTAGGGGTGGTAGTCGAACACGATGCGCTTGTCTTCGCGCATGGCTTGAATCACCACAGGCAGATGCTCGCGAGCCGATGGCACATCTTCCACGATGATGCGTCCCGAAAGGTCTTTCGAGTTGCTGAGCATGCCGGTCATGGAGAAGGTGTCGAGCAGCCAGTGGTGCATACGGCTGTCGGCCTCGTTGTCGCAGTTTTCGATGTAATACTCAAATGTGGAGCGATTGCACTGAATGTTGATGTTGAACATTTCCTCAATGGCGTTGCGATAATTGAAGAACGTGCGTCGCGGAATGGGGTTCCCGTCGCTGAGCGAGGAATTGCACCACAGTCGGTTGAGTTCTTCGAGGGTGATGTGTCGGTGGCTCTCGATAGTATCGACAATCCACACATATACTGCAATCTTATTTCGTGCCATAGGAAATTTGAGAATTAGGTTTTGAAAATAGAAAAGGCTTTGGGGGGGGCGACCTGTCGTTTGTAATGTCAAACCCCTCAAAGCCTTGCTTTTTATAACGCGCTATGTTGGGGTTATTTGCCTTTTCGGAGTAGGAGCAAGCCGATTACGGTGAATGCGGCGTTGAAGAGCAGGAGTTCGAAACTCATGGTGTAGTCGCAATATTTGAGCAGCGCCCATTGGAGCACCCAACTCAATATTGGTGAGAGCACACACACCACAGGCACGAGTTTGTCGCGCACGTCGCCCTTGATAAACATACCGTAAACGAACAAGCCGAGGATAGGACCGTAGGTGTAACTTGCCAAAGAATACACGGCACTGATAGCGTCTTGGCTACTGATGAGGTAGAACACATAAATCACGATGCCCATCATTACTGCCATGCCGATGTGCACTTTTTTGCGAGTCTTGCCAAGGGTGGCTTCGTCTTCCTTCTTGTTGCTTTCGAGAATATCGACGGTGAACGATGTGGTGAGGGCGGTGAGTGCCGAACCAGCGGCAGAATATGCAGCCGACACGAGTCCGAGGATAAAGAGGATGCCCACCACTACGCTCATCTTGCTATCGAATGCCACGATACCGAAAATTTCGTCGGTGCTTTTATCGTAGTTCAAGCCCATCTTGCTCATGTAGAGAGTGAGAATGGTTCCCAAAACGAGGAACAAACCCACCACAAACACTTGGGTGATACCGCTCACGATAAGGCCTTTCTTCGATTCCTTCACATTCTTGCTGGCAAGGGTGCGCTGCATCAAGTCTTGGTCAAGACCAGTCATGGCAATCACCATGAAGATACCGGCGAGGAATTGCTTCCAGAAGTAGGTGCCTTCGCTTGGGTTGTCGAAGAAGAAGATGCGCGAGGTGTCGCTGCTTGCCACTGCCGAGCACAGGCCGGTGAAGTCGAAGTTGAGCGCCTGACCCACGAAGAAGATGCAAAGCACCACCGAGAGAATGAGGCAGATGCTCTTGAGCGTGTCGGTCCAGATTACGGTTTTCACGCCACCTTGGAGGGTGTAGAGGAAGATGAGGGCGATGGTAACGAGCACATTCACGATGAATGGAATGCCCAGAGGCTCGAACATGAGTGCCTGGAGCGTTACGCACACCACATAGAAGCGCACGGCTGCACCCAGAATCTTACTGATGAAGAAGAACCATGCTCCAGTTTTGTGGGTTTTTCCGCCGAAGCGCTCTTCAAGATAGCCGTAAATCGACACGAGATTGCGTTTGAAAAAGAGAGGCACCAGCACGTAGGCAATCACGAAATAGCCCACGGCGAAGCCCAGCACCATCTGCATGTAACTAAAACTCTTGGCTGCCACCATGCCAGGAACCGACACGAAGGTTACGCCAGAGATAGGTGCGCCAATCATGGCGATGGCTACGATATACCATGGGGCTTCACGGCCGCCGGTGAGTGCTGTGTTGGCGTCGCTTTTGCGAGAAGCGAGCCACGACACCACGAAAAGGAGGATAAAATAGCCAATGATAGTGGCCAATACAATCCAGGGAGTTGTCATTTTTGAGTATTTTTATTTGTTAATTTTATTGATTCTTTTTTGGGGTGAGGGGAGCACTCAGAGCACTCAGAGCACTCGGAGTAATCGGAGGGATCCGATTTTCTAATTTCTAACCTCTAATTTCTAATTTCTTTTGAAAAATTATTCTGCGTAGAGGAGGTAGGGCTTGCGCTGTGCTTTGAATTTTTCCACGTCGGGCTGCCATGAGGCCTTGATTTCGGTGGCACTCTTGCCTGCTTCCATCATTTCAGCCACTTGGGTGTTGCCCATGAGCAGGTTGAAGAAATTGCGCTTGCCAGTCTTCAGGTAAAATTGCTTGCCTTGGCTGCGAAGGTCTTGGTAAGCGTCAACCACATAGGTGAGGTCAATGCCGCGAGCAATCACATCCTCGTATTTCAGCCCACGCAAATCCACGCCGTGGCACAGTTTGTCTTGTTGTGGAGGGGTTTTTGCGCCGAAGCGGCTGGTTGGGGTGAAGTCGAATGGGCGGCAAGTCATGTCGGGGTGACCGTAGCATTGGAAAGGCTGGTCGGTGCCACGACCCAAACTCACTGTGGTGCCTTCAAAATAGCAAATTGAAGGGTAGAGGTAGATGCTCAGCATATTGGGGAGGTTGGGCGATGGAGCGATAGGCAGTTCGTAGCGAGTTTGGTGAGTGTAGTTGAGGCAAGGAATCACGGTGAGTTTCACCTGTTTGCCATCTTTCAACCAACCTTCGCCGTTAGCCATCAGTGCAATTTCGCCCATGGTCATACCGTGAACGGTGCAGATAGGGAAGCGACCCACGCCGCTTTTCAGTTCCATATCCAAAATCGGGCCATCTACATACATGCCATTGGGGTTTGGACGGTCTAACACCACAAATTCCTTGTTGTGCTCGATGCAAGCCTCCATCAGGTTTGCCATAGTGATATAATATGTGTAGTAACGCAAACCCACGTCTTGCAGGTCGGTCACCAGCACGTCGAATTTGTCCATGCTTTCCTTGCTTGGGCGGTTAGATTTGCCGTCGTAGAGCGAAGCGATAGGAATACCGGTTTTTTCGTCAACGCTGCTGCTCACGTGTTCACCGGCATCGGCTTTGCCACGGAAACCGTGTTCGGGCGAGAAAATCTCGGTCACTTTCAGCCCGTTTTCGAGCATCACGTCGAGCACGTGTTTGCCCTTAGAGGTGATGCCGGTCTGGTTGCTCAGCAGGGCTATGCGTTTGCCCTTGAGCAGAGGCACGTATTGGTCGATGCGGTCGGCTGCCAGCACCACCGAGGTGGCGGCTGCCGTAGCGTCGTCGTTTTTAACTTCTGTTTTCTTTTGTTGTGCTGCACAGGCTGCCACCGATGTGAGCATGGCGAGCGAGAGTAGTGCGAGTTTAATTGTCCGTGTCATAAAATGTGATAGAAGGTGATTACTTAACTTTATTCTCACAAAGGTAATGAATATTTACCACAAAAGCGCAATTACATCCCTTTTGGTGGAATTATTTTTTCAGCAAAAGCCGTTTGGGAGCAATTTGGCGCGGAAAAAGTTTCTACTTAGCCATGAGGATTTAACGATAGGCGCGAAGCCTTTTTCATAATAATTTGAGTTTTGATTGTCGCAAATATACAGATATTCTCCGAATTATCACTAACTTTGCACCTTGAAACGCAAATTAGAAACTGTTTTAAAATTAGATAAATGCGACAACCCTCCAACAATAAGCCACGCCGCCGCCGTGTGGATAATATTCAGAAGTTTACCGTTAAAGCCGATGCGCCATTGCTCGAAGCCGTGGCTGCCGTGCTTAAAGACCATAAGCCCACCAAACTGAAATCGATGCTCCGTCACCATCAGTTTGCCGTGAATGGCACACCGTCTTCGCAGTTCGACCGCCCAGTGAATGCTGGCGACGAACTTTGGGTGAACTTCGACGGCTCGTTCCACGTGTTCACGCACCCAAAACTCAAACTGGTGTATGAAGACGAGGATATTATGGTGGTGGACAAGGCCTACGGTATGCTCTCAACTGCCGCTGGCAACAACATCAAAGATGAAACCGTGTATAACGTGCTCCGCAAATATGTGAAACTTCGCAGCGAACATGCGCGTGTGTATATGGTGCACCGTCTCGACCGCGACACTTCGGGTTTGATGCTCGTGGCTCGCACCGCCAAGGCGCGTGAGCGATTCCTCACCCAGTGGGCTACCATCGTGAGCGAACGCAAATACGAGGCCATCGTGGAGGGCAACATCGAGCAAGACATGGGACTCGTGCAAAACTATCTGAAAGATGCCGACAACTACGAGGTGATTTCCACCGACGATCCAAAAGACGGTGGAGAATTGGCGAAAACTCGCTACAAGGTGATTGAGCGCTCGCCTCGCTTCACCAGAGTGGAACTCTCGATGCGCCACGGCCACAAAAACCAGCTGCGTGTGCACATGAAGGATTTGGGCTGCCCCATCAGTGGCGACCGTAAATATGGAGGCCACTCCAACGGCATTCACCGCCTTGCGCTCCACGCCACTCGCCTCTGCTTCGAGCACCCCATCACAGGTCAGAAAATGGCATTTGAATCACCCATTCCAGCCAATTTCCTCACCCTCCTCCGCTAATTCCCCCCACAAAATATAATTGGGTAGGAGATAAATGCTATTCATAAAAGGCATTTACCTCCTACCCAATTTATAATTTCACTCAGCAAATACACTTTCGTTGATTTGCTCAACATCAAAACTGAATTTGCTTAACAACCATTGATAGGTTTTGTTGTCAATCCAAATTTTCTCATTGTTTCCGATAGTCTTGTTGTACATAAAAGTGAAAAGTGGGGTCAACTTTGCAGGAATATTTTCAGAAATGGAAATAGATACATAATTTCCACCACTTAGCTTGCAAATTTCTTCCACAGATTCAGGTTGCGCCATCAACTTGACAGTTATCGTATCACCAATAGAAGTCTCGTAATAAGCAGAGTCTGTAGCAAGACTGATGCCGACACCATCTACGATAATATTCTCTCGTCTCATAATTTCTGAGAGGGTTTGAACATTGATATGGCTGTTATTGTCATTTCCGTTACTGATGAGCAGGATACGTTTAGGACGTTTGTGTTTTATATTGTGCGTAGTCGCCACTGCGTCATACATTGATGTCCCATTTCCAATGGTTTCATATAAATTCCTACAGTATGCGGTGTCCAACCTTACAGAGTCTTTTATTGATAAACATGCTTGACGATTTGCAAACAGAATCAATTTCGCATTCTCCGCCATATGTTGTTTGCTGTATTTCAGTATGGTATTTTCCATATCCAGAAGATTGCCTTCTGAGGTGTAGGCCAATAAGTCAGAAGAAACATCCACCAAAACAGCATCCCACCGTCCTCCGACTTCCTCCGAGCTTTCAGAAATGATGTCTGTTCTCGCTCTGTTACTATTTAACACTGAAGAAAACCTTTGCACGGGTATTTCGATTGGCTTAAGACCATATTCAGATTCCTTACCAAAGACTGATTCATAAAGGTCTTCGCTTTTGTTAATATAAGAAATCATCAAAGTCCTTTCTCTAATGTCTATATCACGGTTGGTCAAAGGGTAGACTTTGTACTGCTCCAATAGTACACGATTAATAGAGTCTTCGCCTATTTTTATCGGCTCAAATTCTTTTGTCGTAGTGGTGTCAGTGTTTTCATAATAACAGTAATCAACAGAGAAAGAAGGCATTTCTACTCCAATAACAGTTTCATTCGTGTATAGAAAAGTTTCATAAGTTATGGCTTTGCCTACATCTACACATGTGTCGCTTAAACAAGATGTCACATAAGTAGTATCTGTTTTTCCATCATTGGATGGCGAGGGTTTTAAACTACCATCCTTATCTATGTTCTCTGAATCTGCCATCAATTCACTGTGGGGTAGCACAGTGATCTTATCTGGCGATGAAACGTACTCTTTGTCATGATAAACTATGGACAACTGCGGCAAATCACAATCTCCTTCTTCTAAAAATATTGCTTCATAAGAATATTTTACCGATGTAACATCTTCCAGTTTTCCATCCGCCATGTGATATGTATGTGATATGCTGGTGTTAGGACCACTGACTAATCTTATGTTTTTATCGTCCTTTTTTAAGTCTATATTAAAATCTGACATATATTTGTAGTAATCCTTATCGTTACTCTTTACATTGAAGATCAGTTCTACCTTGTGGTTGGCATATACTGTGTCTGGTCTCATAGGAGTAATTGTCAAATATTGAGCCGAGGCACTACTGTTGTAGGTAATTCCTGCCACAATGACCAGTGTCTTAATTGCATGGAATAGTTTCGTAGTATTCATTGTTCTATCAGTTTTAGTTTGTTACCTTAAATTAGCAGACTTGTTATTTTTACAAGAAAGCAAGTCGTTGGATAATAATAAATTACCCAATGCTTGCATATGTTGGGAAATTCACTTACCTTAGTGTTGCTTAAAACTTAAATAAAGAATATCTGACATATGGCAAAGGTAAACATAAAATCTGAGAAAATCACTCCTTTCGGAGGAATTTATTACGCAAGCAAGGCTTTTTATCCCAAATCGGTCAATAGAAGTGGAATAATTTGTGGTAAAATCTGTAATATATTGATAATAAGTTGTTTTATAATACCTATTTTATAATGGCGGTCATTAGAAAATGACAAGATTTTTTCTAATGACCGATTTGGGTTGAAACAGGGGGGAGGAGAAAATGGCAGCCGTGGAGGAGTTTTCACAACTGCTCCACGGCTGCTGGCTATAAAGAAAATGAACAAGTTATAGGTTTTTCATGTGTTGAGTGTGGCCTACTATTGCATCACGATGCGCATGTGGGCTTTAGGGTAGCGAAGCACGAGACAACTGGCTTCGGTGAGCACGAGCGCGTCGACGTTGCGCACACCGCTGGCTTTGAGGTTGAGGGCTTCGGTGGTGAATGGTATGTGGCAGTATTTTTGCAGATATTCGGGGTCGATCACCATGCCGTTGTCAGCCATGCCCACCTCGTCGAACACCTCGCTCAACAGCACATAGAGCGTGCCGAACTTGGAGCGGAGTTCACTGAAGTCGATGCCCCATTTCACCACATTTTCGCCTGCGGTCACCACTTTGGAGTATTCCAGTTTGTTGAGCCTTCCAATCAGACCGCTGCCACCGATTAGGATTTTGCGTTTGCTGCCTGCATTGCCGGTGAAGGCGTCGCGCATGAGGTCCACCACCTCGTTTTGGGTGAATTTCTCACCGTCGTAGTTGAACGCCTTGCCGGCCTGATACCAGATGCCGCCCGTGAGCAGAATGTTCTCCTTTTTTGCAGGATCCCAAAGTTTTTTCTTCACACCGAACAGGAACGACTTCTCCATGCCCAAGCGCATATCGTAGATGGCGGCTTCCTCCTGGTCGCTCATGTCCCAAGGCACTTCCTTGTTGCTCATCTTCATGAGCGTGCTTTGCTCAATCTGGCATTTGAAAATTTGGCAGAAGTTGCGTGCCTTTTGTGGAAGTGCCTCAAACTGTGGCGACATCACATCGAGTTCGCTGGCGGCTCGTCCCATGCGAATGAGGATGGTGCTTTTCGAGATTTTCGGCACGCAGTTCTCGGTGTCGCCCACCTTCATGCCGTTGGCTGCCATCACCCAGATGCCACCGTCGTTGTCCTCCTTTTTCACCACATATAGCACGAGGTCGTTGTTGGTGACGGTGGTGCCGTCGGGGGCGTAACCGCTCACGCCTTGCACCAATATGGTGTCGCTCACGTCGAAAATCTCGTTGTTGGTGGTCATCAATTTCACCTTCGTGAATCGAGAGATGTCGCCACTGGCGGTTGGGGTAGGGGTGTCGTCTTGCACTTGGGCGGTGGTGGGTTTCGTGTCCACATTATAATAGTCCACCGTCATGCTCCCGGCTCGCTTTGCCCCAGCGCATCGCGAGAGTTGGTCGACGGGCGTTGCCATCGGACGGATTTTCACGATTTGGCTGTCGATTTCGTTGAGCAGCAATTCGGGCGATGCCTCGCGAGCCACATCGGTGGAGAGCGGTCCATCGACCACATGTTTGCCGCCAGCCACGCCAGCCACCAGTGCCATGGCGAGGGTGGTTTCGCCGTCGCTCATAGCGCACGACACTAAAAGAAGGCAGAAAGTGAAGAGCAGGATAAGAATGAGTTTGAAATTGCTCTTTGCCCATTTGATTTTTTGTAAAAGTTTGTTTTTCATTTTGCGTGTAGTTAAAAAGATGAATATAAAAATAAAGGGTTGGAAAAACGGTTGATTCACCGGGCTATCGGTCCCACACGCTCCTTCTATTGTAGCGCGGAAAGGTGGCGGGTTCGTGGGCCGGCTCCTCGATGGGAGTGGGGCGTGTGGCATTGTCGATTTTTTCGTTTCTGCCACGCAGATAGCCTTCTGTTTCGGCGTTTTTCATTTCTTCGTCGTGATTCACGGCGTGCGACAAGATGCTCACGGTGGCTTCGTCCACTTCGCCTTTCCCGATTTGCTCGATAAGATGGCGCACCTTGTTGCCGGTGCCTTCGTCAAGACTGAGTTTTGCCACACATTCTTCCCACTGGCGCGATTCTTCGCTGTGGGCGGTGGCTGCTGGTTGTTGTGTGTTTTCGTTCATGGGTTGATAAATTTTATGATTGATGTTGCAAAATTAGCGCACCGCATTACCGAGGCACAACGCCAATTTGGCGATTTACTTCAACTCACACAGATTCAACGAGATTCAACAGATTTTTTTTGATTCAACCGACGCATTTCGCCATTTTCTCGGTTCTGTGGATAAATTCTGGGGGCATCGAAACAAAAAACATAAAAAACAGCCTTTTGGCGATGCCAGTGCTTCGCACCTGTGTGCAGTGATTCTTTTGCCAAGGTGTGCGGTGGAATTTGGTGGGGTGGGGAAAAATGTGTAACTTTGTGAAAATTAACTCCTCAAATAATAAATTACTACAATATTTATATGGAAAAATTAGTCATCAATTCTTACGAAGAATTTGAATCTTACCTTGGCAAAGACCTCGGCACATCAGAATGGCTCGAAATCGACCAAGACCGTATCAACAAGTTCGCCGATGCCACCCTCGACCACCAGTGGATTCACGTGGACGTGGAGCGCGCTAAGGAGGAAAGCCCATTCAAGAGCACCATCGCTCACGGCTATCTCACCCTTTCTATTCTTCCATATCTTTGGGCTCAGATTATTCAGGTCAACAACATCTCTATGCTGGTGAACTATGGCATGGACAAGATGCGCTTCGGTCAGGCAGTGATCACTGGCAGCCGTGTGCGCATGACCGCTAAACTCCACAATATTCAAAACCTCCGTGGCATTGCCAAGGTGGAAATCGACTTCAAGATTGAGATTGAAGGCCAACGCAAACCTGCCCTCCAAGGCATCGCCTCCTTCCTCTACCACTTCAACAAGTAAGCAAATATTCAATATTCGAAATAGTAGATGCTGAAAGCCGTGTGTTTGATTCATTTCAAACCACGGCTTTCGAATTTTTTGTGGGGAGCGGTGCCTATAAAAGGGTCCTGTGGATAAAAACCACTCGCCTTCGGCGAAAAACCAAACCCGGTAGGGACGTGATACTTCGAAAGCACTGAAAAAGTCCTGTTTTTTAAAGACCAAAACGAAAAATGCTTACGATTTATAACTTTTCTTTCCACAAATCGCCTCAATAAGGCTATGA
>OIXU01000206.1_pt1 | contig 20899 bp, 22 predicted proteins | sample 1587921 | NCBI WGS metagenome assembly OIXU01 (sample SAMN03283238) | human gut metagenome | biome: human-associated habitat; material: feces | host: Homo sapiens | place: Peru | collected 2012
CGAAGCATTCCACGTTGCCCCAAGGCTGTTTTTTAGGTTTTTGTTTTTGATTCCACCCACGATTCGGCAACAATGCAGAATCTATCCCCAGTAATTTTCCACTGAGGCGTTTAAATGCTTCGCCTATTAAAACATGTTATGCAGAGCGAAATTGTAGCAAAGATTGCACCTACAGCGCACACGCCCATCCATCCTTCGTGTGTCCAAGCCAATCCAGCGCAATAGGTGCCAAAAGATCCGCCTATAAAATAGGTTGTCATGAATATTGTGTTAGCTCTGTTAGATGCTTGAGGTATCTCCTGAATGCACCCACTTTGATTGCTCAGTTGCAGACACTGCAGACCTACATCCACCAAAATGATTGCTGCAACAAGCCCCATGAAAGTGTCACCAAATAGATAGGCCACACTCCATGCCACGAGTTGCAAGCAAGCCCCATAAATACTCATATTTCTTATGCCCCATTGATTCACAAGTTTGCCTACACCGCTTGCCGCCAATGCTCCAGCTATGCCGCACATACCTAATGTGCCGACCATCTCGCTACCTGAAAAGAATGGAGCTTGTGCCAACCTAAATGCGAGGCACGACCATATAGCCATCATACTACCAAAACTGAAAGCGGCACGGACAGCATAGAGGCGTATGCGCCCATTGTTCTTCACAATATTAAAAACGCTGACCATCAGACTCTTGTATGTGCCCACATAGTTGCTTTTTATTTGTGGCATTATCTTAAGTGTAAGAAACATACACAGAATCATCACAAGAGCTGCTATGAAAAACATTTCACGCCACCCCAACCATTCACCTACATAACCGCTTACCACTCTCGATGCGAGAATGCCAGTTAGCAACCCAGATAGAACGATGCCCATATTTCTACTTTTGTGCTTCTCCTCTGAATATTGACCGGCTATAGGAATGAAGAATTGTGGAATTACAGAACATGCACCAAGCAGAAGAGAGGCTCCCCAAACAATCCATACTTTGTGGGCAACGGCAATGATAATCGCCATGATTGCTGCAACCGTCATGTTTACAACGATTATGCGTCGGCGTGAGTAGAGGTCGCCCATAGGGATAAGGAAACATAAACCAAGCGCATAGCCTATTTGTGTGACAACGGTAATGAGATTTGCCTCATGCTGACTCACTCCCATGTCGTGACGAATCATTTCTAAAAGAGGCTGGTTGTAATAGCAGTTAGCTACGGTTAACCCCGCAATAATAGCCATCGCAAGCAACAAACTGCGTTCTATTCCTTCATTTTCCTTCAGTTGTTTCATTTTTTTGTATTACGCCGAATGGCTTAATGGGCTTGCCCATGTTAATTCGTCTTGGTGAATCGAGGATTATTTTGATTCTTTCACCTTGAAAGTTACGGTACGGTTGTAGATATAGTTGGCTATGGTGTAAACCACCATAGATGCGAGCATCACGATGTTCTGACCAGCGTTTGGAATCCAGTCGAGTGTGTAGTTCTTCATATCGAACACTTCAAGCATCACACCGCTCACGCCCATCTGAAGACCGTAGCAAACGAGAAAACCAATCACAAACAGCAGAGCCTCACGTTTGAGGTTCTGTTTTGTTTTAAACACCCAGTTTCTGTTCCACACGAAGCTGTTGAGCACGCCGAGCACATAGCCCACAGCATTTGCGGGCACATAGGCAACGCTCAGGAGCGTGTTGAGCACATAGAATGCCACGGCGGTGATAATGGTGTTGCTTGCGCCTATCACGCCGTATTTCAGAAGCTGTATCGCTGTTTTCTTGCTTTCTTCTTTAGTGACTTTGACCTTCATAACTTTTTTGAGAGTGTGGTTTATTCGTTCTCGTCGTCGTGGAGTATGGGGAATGAAAGATTATGCTTCACGGCAAAGAAGCGAAGAATGATGATGAATATTGCACATGACATGAGTTGGGAGATGGTGTTGCCACCAATCACGCCCACCAGCCAATATATGATGCCACCGCCAATACATGCTGTGGCGTAAATCTCTTTGCGGAACACAAGCGGCTCCTCGTTGATAAACACATCGCGCATCACGCCGCCCATTGCGCCTGTGATGGTGCCCATGATGATAGCCACCCACATCGGGAAACCGAGCATGAGCGACTTGTAGATGCCCACATCCACAAACAGTCCCAGTCCTATGGCATCGAAGATATAGAATGTGCCTTCAATTTTCACTAATTTCTTCTGCATGACCACCACCAGGATAAAGCCAACGAAGGTGGCGATGCAATACCAGGGGTCGAGCATCCAGAAGGGATGGCACTTCAGAAACACATCACGCATCGTACCACCACCAATGGCAGTGATAAATCCAACTGTGTAAGCTCCGAACCAGTCAAATTTTTTGACAGCAGCCAAGCGCACACCACTGATGGCATAGAATAGCGTTGCGGCAATTTCGAGGAAATACTCGAAAGTTCCTACCATGTCTTCTACATTAATCGGCACTATTATTTCTTCTTTTTATAGTTATAATTCAATTTATATGATTTGCCACGATTTGGCAAATATGCTTATTTCACTGGTTGAAGCCCTAATTCCGCTGCTTTTTTCAGCATGTATTCGTAGGCTTCTTCCCGATTGTTCTGTATCACTCCGTCGAGTATGGCATCTTTTATAGCATCTTTGATGATGCCCACAGGGCGAGAGGGGGTGAGGCCGTAAATGTCCATGATTTCAGTACCGTCGATAGGTGGCTGAAAATTACGCAGACGGTCTTTTTCCTCAATGTCGATGAGCTTTTGCTTCACGAGCTGATAGTTGTCTTTGTAGCGCTTCACCTTGCTCTCGTTTTTAGAGGTGATGTCGGCGTTGCAGAGCAACATCAGGTCGTCGATGTCGTCGCCAGCGTCAAACAGAAGTCGTCGCACAGCCGAATCCGTAACGATGTCTTCCACCAGGGCGATAGGGCGCATGTGCAGTTCCACCAGCTTTTGCACATATTTCATGTGCTCGTTGAGCGGCAATCGCATTTTGCTGAAAATGCGCGGAATCATCTTTGCTCCTATAAAGTTGTGGTTGTGGAAAGTCCATCCCACTTGGTCGTCCCAGCGTTTACATGCCGGCTTGCCGATGTCGTGTAGCAGTGCGCCCCATCTTAGCCATTCGTTTTGGCTCTGCGAGGCCACATTGTCGAGCACCTGCATGGTGTGCATGAAATTGTCTTTATGCGCTCTGCCGTTCATCGTGTCCACGCCTTGCATGGCGGCAAGCTCAGGGAAGATGTCGGGGAGCAAGCCACATTCGCTAAGCAGCATAAAGCCTCGCGAAGGGTTGTCGGTGCGCATGATTTTCATCAGTTCCTCGGCAATGCGCTCACGGGTGATGATTTTTATGCGTTCGGCATTTCGGGCGATGGCGTTCATCGTTTCGGGATAGATGTCGAATCCCAAGCGTGTGGCAAAGCGCACCGCGCGCATCATGCGCAGAGGATCGTCGCTGAAGGTGATGTCGGGGTCGAGCGGTGTGCGGATAAGGCGGCGCTCAATGTCGCCCACTCCGTCGAATGGGTCGAGCAGCTTGCCGTAATTGTTGGCGTTCACGCTAATGGCCATGGCGTTGATGGTGAAGTCGCGGCGGCATTGGTCGTCGTGCAGCGTGCCGTCTTCCACAATCGGATTGCGGCTGTTGCGCTGATACGATTCCCTTCTTGCTCCCACAAACTCCAGTTCCATGCCTTTCGTCTTCACTTGCGCTGTGCCGTAGGTTTTAAACACTGCCAGCGAGGCTTTGCGTCTGCCAATCTTTTCTGCAACGGCTTTCGCCACCTCAATTCCGCTCCCCACGGTCACGAAATCAAGGTCGTCAGATGGCTTTTTCAAAATGATGTCGCGCACGAAGCCACCCACCACATAGCATTCGCGATGCAGTGAGTCGGCTACTTCCCCCACCAGATGGAGGATAGGGCGTGCCATCTCTTTTTCAATGTTTTGTAAGTCGATATCCATCTCCCTTTTTTGTTACAGTATGCAAAATTAGTGTTTTTTTGCCATTCCTCCTTGTTTGGGTGGTGTTTTTTCATTGAATATCGTTCGTTTATATGCATATTCTTGCTCCATTGTTCTATAAAAATGTCCTAATCGTCCTTTTTTGCGGTGGGCGTCTAAACTTTTTGAAACTCGCTTGGTCATAGAGGCGCATACTTACAGAAAGCAATGCAATTTAATATAAAAACAAATATAAGATCAACTAAAAATTAGAAACAATGAAAAAAATCGTTTTGTTAGCAATCGCTACAATCATGGGTGCTTCTGCATCGTTCGCACAATTAAGTTTTGGTGTTAAGGGTGGTTTCTCTGCCACTAATTTCTGGGGTGAGGACATCAACCATGGTATCAAGCCAAGTTATCAGGCTGGTTTGCTGATGGAATACAAGTTCACAGATAAGTTTGCTATCTCTCCTGAAGTGCTCTTCACTTCACAGGGCGGTAAGATTTCAAGCACCTCAGAACTCCTTGGCATCAAGGCTGATGGTGATTTGACTTTCAACACCAACTATATCAACGTGCCAGTGATGCTCAAATACTATGTGGCTCCATGCTTCTCTATCGACTTCGGTCCACAAGTGGGCTTCAATGTTTATAGCAAGACCACTGCATCAGGCTCTATCGCAGGTATTGACGCAGGCAGCAAGACCGCTGATTTGAAAGATAACACCAACACTGTAGATTTCGGTTTAGGCTTGGGCGGCACATTCAATGTTACCGACAACTTGTTTGTTCAAGCACGCTACACTATGGGATTCACCAAGGTGTTCGACGGTGACAAGGACATCAAAAATGGTAACATATTTGTGGGCTTGGGTTATAAATTCTAAAACCGATTTCCCTAAAATAGGAACCTAATCATTTTCAATTATTCATGAATGGTGGTCATTTTGGCCACCATTTGTTTTATGGCATCTTAGTTTTTGCTACTTTTGTAGAAAATAACACAGAACGACAATGAAAAAGCAAATACTTGTTATGGCTATGGCGTTGATGCTTTCGTTTGGGGCAATGGCGCAAGGTAAACTTCAGTTTAAGGCATTCGATGGCACAATCACTGGTGGTGTGAAGTTCGCAATGAATTTGCCACACTTTTGGGGAGGCTCGCTTCCTCATGGTTTTCGTAATGGCGGCCAGGTGGGTTTGTTTGCCGAATATTGCTTCAATAAGCCCGAATTGAGCAAGTGGAGCATCGCACCAGAACTGGTGTTCAGTTCGCAAGGCGGCAAATTCAAGGTCAGCCAGGCCGTGGCGAAAGTTATTGGCGAAAAGTTTGAGTTTCAAGGCATGGCTGCTGCGCTCGATAAGGAACTGGTGATCACCTCAAACTATATCAACATTCCAATTATGGTGAAATACCGCCTGTCGCCATTCTTCAGCGTGGAAGCAGGTCCGCAAGTGGGCTTCAATGTGTATAACAAAATCAAAATCGACGGCGTTGACGGCAATTTAGACCTCGACCGAGTGAACCACACCGTGGATTTGGGACTTGGAGCCGGTGCCACATACTACCTCACCGACTATGTGATGTTTCATGTGCGCTACAACATGGACTTCCTCAACTCCTACAAGTATATCGATGACAAAAACGGCAATATCCAAATCGGAGCCTCCTACCGCTTCTAATGCTAATCACCACACACCCACTATAAATCAGTCCACCGCCTCAGAGTAAGACGGTGGACTATTCTTTTTTTGCACACACAATTATCTGGTTATTTCAATAAAACGAAGCCAAAAACGTCCGATTACTAGGTGAATTAATTTTTAAAACTATATTTTTAAAACTATATAAAATCTGCAACTTTAATACCAAAATTTCCTAGACACAAAGAACAATTGACAAATCGAATCACAAGAGCCTTCAGAAAAATAGCCTTTACCAAACAGGCTTGACAAGATGAAAATTATCTAGTCAAAAAGTTATAAATTATACCAAGTCGTTTTTGTGTTTACTTAATATTTTCAAATAAGGATTGATTCGATTAAAATAGTTTTAATTGCTTCTCCTCGTTTTCTTTAATTTGTCTTTTATGCTTACCTTCTGGAGTTTCAACAGGTTTGTCATTTTCAAAATAATGATTAACCAATAAAACCTCATAGTTGGATATACGGACCTCTCCTTCTGCATTTATTTTTTTATGTGTGATTAAATGACAATTGATAGAGGAACCGTTTTTGAATAATACTTTACCTGTTTGAACCAAAGTCTTGAACTCGTTTGACTTCATTTTAAAAGAAATCACTTCACCATTGTATATACCCGTCCATTTGTATTTCCCTTTTTTCAAAACAGGAGAAACTATTTCAATTACTGCATTCTCATCATTATCAGGTTCTATTTCATCAGATGTCATGATATAATTAGGAAAATCTACCTTGTTTATTTCCTTTAGGAAATACGAATTTGATTTATAGCCATCTGTAATAGATACAGTAAGTTTATCTACTTTATTACAAGCTTTTATCGCTTCATAATAATTGGAGCGTTTTTTCTTTACAACATTTTCGTCTATACTACGACATAACCTTTTTGTTTCAGATTCTATTTTGCTTATTTCATATTTAAGTTCTGCTTCTTTTTTCTGTTCTTTAAGTAGCTTTATTTCCTCACTCTCAAACACAAATTGAATCGCCATTCGAGTTAATTCATCCAAGGTTGTGGTAAGAGGGGTTCCAAGAACATTTGTGATAAGGAAAAGTACTAAACCAACTTTAAGGGCGTTTTTCTCATTAGACTTGAATCTAAACCAACTACGAAGACCTCCTTCTCCAAGTGGTTCAGTTTCGATTTCGATATCAGTTTTTAGTTTTTGGGATATCTCTTTAGCAATGCCAAGAAATTCGTATTCACACTTATTGAATATGATTGCATTCATTGTATGGCTATTATCATTAAACCAATAATGCAACTCAATTGTATTTCCCCTTAAAATAGATCTATCAGTCATTGTTGTGCTAATAATTATATTACTTCCTTTGTCGCTACAATCCTCTTATCTGTATATTCAACAATACTCTTCAATGTTAATTTCTTTATTGCATTGATAAATATCTCCATAAAATCAAAATCTATTCTATTTTTCCTTATTGGAAGCAGAACATATTTGTTCTTTACGACATTCCAACCACCTAACTTATTCTTGTAGGAATATATAGGCAAGTCTGTAAACTTATTGATGCACATGACCATAAATAGATATTGATTTTGTGATATGTCCATAGATTGATTTTTCCATCGAATTGCATAAGCATCGGATAGAACGGTGAATTCATTTGGTTGAAAATAAGCCCGATAGACATCGCTATTGGATGGAATACTAATAACATTTTTCAATATTGTAGCATCTTCTTTTGGGACATAATAATTCAGACCTTGATTTTTAAAACTTGAAGTTAGACAAGGTAGAACGAAATTGTCTGTTGCCTCTTCTGGTAGTTCTTTAGCTTTATATGGCAATTTGATTGTAGAAATCTTTTCAAATAGTTCATCCATTTTAAATTCACTCCATTGTACTTTTTTTGTCTTAATTACAGCCAATGAATCCTCTTCTTCTTTTGTTAACTCATAATTATTAAAGCTGGTAACCTTCAAGTACGCTTCCAGCTCCTTTATACGCTCCGCTTCCAGCTCCTTTATAAAGGAGCTGATAAAACGAAAGTCGATTTTGTTGTTTTTTACAGGAAGCTTCATTTTAAAATTAAGACTTTGCGAACTTCTTAATTTATTCCCGTATGAAAATTTCCCAGCTATAGACTTTTGCATAGCTACAGCAAAAAACAACATTACATCTTTTGAATATTCTACATTATCACTCCAATACACACCTGTATCATCCCCTGCTCCAAAATCATAATTACGATAAAAAGTATTATCGAAAATATCGATAGTAATAGAGTTCTTGGGGAAAGAAGCAACAGGGTTAGAAATGTAATTGCTAACACCAGTATTAGTAATACCGGCCATAACAAATGGAATATTCCCGGGAATTTGGTCTCCTTTTTTTAAACGCCTACCTTGTTCAATTCGATTAAATATCTGTTGAAATTCATATTCCCCCCACTCAACATTAGAGAGCTTTTTGTCGAGTGGGGAATCTATTTTCCCAGGCAGTCCTCTTCTTTTGTTTTATGTTTCAATAGGGTAGATACTTCCCAAGCAAGAAAATTTGCTACAGATTTCTTGAATTCTGCTAATGTCGGTATTGCATCATTTGGCTTTGATTGATTCCAATCAGCTCCGTTTTTTGGCTCTATATGCCCCTCAAAATAATCTTTTTCTGCTATATAATGAAGTTTCTCTTTCCCAAATCTAACAACATTTACCAACTCTTCATAACGCTCTTTTGCGTGGTCTGTGTCTCGTAAATTGCAATTTGCTTTAGCTTTTTTGCGATTTGAACGAGTATAACCGTCTTTTGAAAAATCGATAAACTTTACAATATCATCTTTCTTGTGTGCTTCATTTACTCTAAATACATATATATGGGTTTGTACACTTGCTTTGCCAATAAAAAGGTCGATAGGCATTTTTATACTTGCCAATAAGGTATGCTTCTTTAATATACGTTTGTTATATTCTATTGCATTTCCTGAACCAGCAGAGTTTTGGATAATGATAGCAGCATATCCTCTATTCATCATTCCCAAAGCCTTCTCAACGAAATTCATGCCGTTACCCTCAGCCGAATAAGGGGGGTTAAGCACAAAAGCATTCGCAGGAAACTTTTCATCTGTTTTACCAAAGCCATATTTCCCATCAAAGTCATTCAATGAATCCTTGTTTAGAATGTTGGAACTACCATCTCCCATGAGAATCATATTGAGAATGGCGAGCATATATACGCTTGGTAATAATTCGATGCCGAGAATTTGTTCTGCCTTAATTTCGGCTTGTTTTTTTGCCAAGCATTCTGGAGACTTAATGCTGTTTTTGGCATCAATAAGCATCTCATTCATAGCAGCGACCCATAGCCCTGCTGAACCTGTGGCAAAATCCCAAACATAAGAATCTTTATCAACACGAGCCAATTTAACCAACAGCGTGGCAACATACGAAGGTGTTAGAACAACATCGTTGAGTTTATCTTGAGAGAACCCAAGCCAACTATACATTTCATTGAATAGTTTGCCTGTAAAGTCGGTCGTTAATCCAATTTTATAATAAATGCCTAAGTCATCCACAATTTTCGCAAACACTCGTTTCAGTTGACTTTCACCATTCTCAGTTTTGTTGATGTTGTCAGAGGTGAGAGTATTTTGCAATGTGCGGATAATAAGGTCTTTTTTTGCTTGCGGCAACTGTTTCTCTTTAAGAAAAGCCTTGATTTTACGAAGAATAATATCTCCATCTGTATTGCCTTCTTCTTTCAAAGACTTTAATTCTTCTTTCTCAAGCGGTGCGACTTTACCAGGAATGCCTAATGTTGCAATGATAGATGCAGCAACTAAATATACTCGGTCATTTTCTCCGAGTCCCTTTTCATGTTGATAGATATCGTTGTTTAATTTGGTTAGGCTTGCTGTTATTTCCTGTTCTCTTTTATCTTTCAGCTTATTCAATTCTTCTTGGGTTAAACTTAAAGCTTCAACTTGCTCTATAAAAGAATCAAAATTTTCAGGGGCTAAAAATGAAAAATCAGTAAACTCGCCGACTTTCTGCCCTGCTCCTAAATTCTTTTTTGATACGTAATAAACTCCTATTTGATGTTGAATTTTCCCAAACTCATCTCTATATCCAGTCATACCAATTGCAATAATGTCGGTATAACTTGTATAGTGAAGCAAAGCGTTGGCATAATGCACGGCACCATTTACAGCATAGGAATTTATATGCTTAAAATTAGGCTCATTCTTAAGAGTTTTATTCTCAACTTGATTAGAGTCGTCTAGTTTAACCAATTTGTCTTTGTATCCTTTGTATTCTATTAGAACTGGATAATAATTAAGCTTACTATTTTGAAGCAATAATTTGGCATCAGGACGGTTTGCACCATTACCTCCATTTTTAGAAAAGTAGTCATGCAATGCCTTGTCAATCTCTGTATTCAGAGATTCTTGTTCTAGTTTATAGTCTAACTTATATGAGTTTAACCAGCCATTCGCAAGCTCTGCAATATTAGGCTCTATTGATTGAACTTTCTTTTTTGCCATATATTTTATATTACATTATTTATTCGTTGGTTGAATTTTATAACTGAAAAAGTGGCACAATATGCTTTTTCTTTTTGAAAATTAGTGGTAGCCATTCAGCTAACTACTATCTTTGTGCTTCTGCGCAACTCTATAACAAATATCGTGAAAATCATCGGAATCTGCAAGAATTTCGTTGGAAATCGTGTAGATGAACCAGAAATGTGCCCTGAGCAGGAATCGCACCAAAGTTCTCCGCCCTTTTGGACCTACAAAAAGTTCCGCAACCAAATTGACCCCGTATTCTCCCAACTTAATGACAACCTTTTGACGATATGAAATTTCCTAAGGCAATTCCTTGGATTGTTAAATTCTCCAGAGGTAGGTATATTAAATGAAAAAGCATGATGAAAAAACCGAAATGAATGAAATATTTTTTATTTTTGTAACATGGAATAGTCTTTTGACCCAAATTTTGGGTTTAAGATGAAGGCGTTCACCTCTATAGGTCAGTAATTATGCTTTAAGGTGAACTTTTTCGATAGTAAAAAACTAATCAGTCAATAGAAAACATAAACATTTAATATAATATGAAGGCAATTTTAGTAGCAATGGCAACTGTGCTCGTGTCACTGAGCATGGGCGCACAACAGAACATTTCGTTTCGTGAGGGTAAATTGGTTTCCCCACAAGTAAACAACGACCGCACCGTTACATTCCGTGTGAATGCCCCTAAAGCAAAGAGCGTGAAGGTGTTGGCTGACTGGGAGCAAAATGGCGGTCAAGGCGTTATGAAGAAAGACAAAGACGGAATTTGGGAATATACCACTCCACAACTCGTTTCTGAAATGTACACCTATCGTTTTGATGTTGATGGTGTTGTAAGCATCGACCCTGTTAACCCATTCACTCGCCGCGATGTGGGCAATGTGTTCAGTATTTTCTACGTTGGTGGTGGCGTTGCCGATGAATATCAGGTGAAGGACGTTGACCATGGTCAGGTGCGCACGGTATGGTATCACTCCAACACAGTGAATGCCGACCGTCGTATGAATGTGTATCTGCCAGCTGGATATGGCAAGACCGACAAGAAATATCCTGTGTTCTACCTTCTCCATGGTAGCGGTGGCGACGAGAACGCATGGCTTGAATTAGGCAACATTTCACGCATCATGGACAACCTCATTGCAGAGGGCAAGTGCGAACCAATGATTGTCGTGATGCCTAACGGCAACTTTGGCAAACAGGCTGCTGCTGGCGAGACTTCTGAAAATCTCAGCTACAAGCCTGTGATGACCAATTTCCTTGCGCACTACAAGGACGGACTTTTTGAATTGGCTTTCCCGGAAATCGTGAATTATGTAGATGCCACATTCAACACCATTCCCGACAAGGCTCACCGTGCTATCGCAGGTCTTTCAATGGGCGGTATGCACACGCTTATGATCACAGCCAACTATCCAGATATGTTCAACTACATCGGTCTTTACTCTTCCGGCGTTGATTTTACGCTGATAGAGAAGGGTGAAGTGCCTGCTTATGCCAACTTTGACGGCAAACTTGCTAAGCTTGCACAGACTAATCCAAAACTCTACTGGATTGCTTGTGGCAGTGCCGACGGACTGATGCAGGCAAACAAGCAACTGATGGAGCGCATGGCTAAAAACGGTTTGAAATACACATTCCACGAAAGTTCACGCGGTCATCTTTGGAGCAATTGGCGTCAATATTCACTCATGTTTATTCCACTGCTTTTCAAATAATCTTTTAGAAGTTAGTATAGATTATTAAGAAAGTGGCAAGGCGAAAACTTTTGCTGGGTTTATGTTTGATTCGCTTGAAAAAGTGTAGAGCAAGGGGGTATTCGTTAGAAAAAGTGTAATAAGGTTGAATTATTCGCTTAAAAAATGTTTGTGCGTAATACTGCCGTAATACTTTACCTCTAAATGATACAAAAAAATTATATCCTTACTGGTATATTGTTGAATTTTTTCTTAATTTTACATTCGAAAAGGGTATAACTAAAGGTATTATGCTATGGATATATTAAGTCTCACCAAAGTAACATCATTGTTCATCCTAACTTTAATAGAAAGAGACGATGGACAAAAGAAACAAATTGTGGAGACGCCAACAAATGGCTCGTGTGTTTAAGGCTCGTATGATTCTGTATGCCGCTTATGGTCATTGCATCATTCGTGAGGATGGAAGCTATTATGAACATCCTCATTGGTTTGAGTTGGCAAAAGACAAATGGGCACAAGTTTACAAAACTACAGGAACTCCGTGTAGTTGCTGCATGTGCAGAGGATTTGAATATGACCGCAAGGAGTATAAGAAAGAAACTTTGCGTATTATTCGGGAATCAATGGAGTAGTATAAAGGAACAGGATAGGAACTAAATCTATGTCACTATGCGCATAGGTTCAGTTCCTTACTTTTTGTGTAGGGCAAGACTTTATCAAATATTAAAAAAACCACTACCGATATTCAGAATAAGTATCTTGTAATGTATCATAAAATCCCCAGCCACAATCCGATACGCTATCAATAAGTTTTTCAATCCGTTTGTAATAACAGGCTAATAATCCGTTGAGAAAGATAAAGCGCAGAGCCTTGTCGAAATTTCTCTCCAGTGTTGTATAGAACTGCTCCCACATATCGCCAAATTCAAGTGTGTATTCGCATCCTTGTTCGATATAGAACAACATTAAATCGGGAACAATGGTCGGCTCCGGTTTTAGCTTTTGAAAATCAGAAATGACTTTTCGACATTTGGCAAATGACGGCTTTTTGGAAAATCCACGAGTTGGAAAGAACTCGTTTCGGATAGCTTTCTTGCTCTTTTCTAATTCGGCGTTGCAATTTGGGGCAAGATAAAACTCCAGATAATCTTTTGCCTCTTTTCGCGCATCGTATAGTTCAAGAACAATATCGGTTATCTGCTCTTTTGTAAGTGACAACAAGTGTTTTTTTAGCTTTGCTTTTGACATAGATTGATGTTCAATTGATTGTGTATTTACATTCCTGCTAATTTCCAAACGATCCTTTTTCTTCCATATCTGCTTCCAATTGATATGTTATTAATCCAGCTGTTTTCTATAAACTGAATCCAATGTGTTTCCATTTTTGTCTTTCCATACCAACCAGCCGTTATTGCTGCTACCAATACAGAAATCTGCGGCAGTACTGGGACTTGAAAAGGTTTTATCTGAAGTCAATACCAATATTCCGTTCTCAATAGAAGTGTAATCTTGAAGCATCTTTTCTCGTTTTTCTTTCCAGTTGAAAGACGGAACCATTGTTTTGGCAACAGTACTTCCTTTTAGGACTGTAAAGCCATCTGAACTGTAGAAGCCCTTTGCATTGCACCCTCTACCTTTGGTGTAGAATAGATGTTCTTCTTTGGGCTGTGATACTTCAAAGATATTGCAACCGATGAATGATGCCAGAAACTTCACATCTTCGAAAAATTCATCTATTGAGTCTCGTTGATGCTCTGGTAGATTCGGCGCTTTAGGGATTTGTTTATTGTCGCTTAAAACAAAAGCGTTTGCTTTCTTGGCTTCAGCTATCGCTTTATGTTCCAGGTATTGCACATCAACTTTAGTCATATCGGCATCTTTCGATACGAAAATGAGTGCTTTTTGCCAAAACGCTTTTTTGCTGTCGTGGTCTTTTACTCGTTCTTTGAAATTTTCCGTTTCACCTATATATGCCTGCGGTTTTGTTGATTCATCTTCCCCCAGTAATATGTAAAACGCAGGTTTTTGCAACTTTTCTTGTGTATTCAAATAAGAGAGGTTAGAACGTGGTACGACAAACATTTGGCAAATTTTGTTGCTAATGAATGCGTATTGAGTTCCTTTAGGATCTCCGTCAATTAAATATGTTGTTACAGTCTTTCCCATAAATATGTCTAAATTAAATTACTTTGAGGTATATTTTTTGGTGTAGGTTTTGCAGAATGGTTTGATGGCGCAGTTGAGGCAGTCGGGCTTTTGGGCTTTACACACATAGCGGCCGTGTAGCAGAATCCAGTGGTGCGCCTTCCATTGCTTGTCTTCGGGAATGTGTTTTGAAAGCGACTTTTCCACCTCTAAAGGTGTTTTGCCGTTGCTGAGCCCGATGCGGTTAGCTACACGGAATACATGCGTATCTACAGCGATAGCGGCTTTTCCGAACGCTTGTCCGAGCATCACGTTGGCGGTTTTACGCCCCACGCCGGGGAGTCGGGTCATTTCTGCCATTGTATTCGGAATCTCGCCTCCAAACTCATTGACGAGCATTCTCGACATGTCCAGTAGGTGCTGGGCTTTGCTGTTGGGGTACGACACGCTTTTCACGAGTGGGAAAATGTCGTCGAACGATGCTTTTGCCATGGCTTCAGCCGTTGGGTATGCCGCAAATAGGGCAGGGGTGACCATGTTGATGCGTTTGTCGGTGCATTGAGCCGAAAGCATCACCGCCACCAGTAGCTCAAAATTGTTGCTGTAATTGAGTTCTGTGCCAGGATTCGGGTTTTGTTCCTGCCAGTATGCCAAGCAGCCTTCATATCGTTCTTTTAGCGTCATTTCCTTAGATATGGTTTAAACGAAAAATGATGCAACTAATGTGCATCATTTCTCTGTATTGTTTGTTGTGAGCTGTCAGGATCCGAAAAGATAGTTCTCGACAGTTGTTAACTTCTATAAATTAGTGTGCTGCCTCAAATTCGTCGAGGAAGCGAACATCGTTTTCGCTAAACATGCGCAAGTCTTTCACCATATATTTCAAGTTGGTGATACGCTCGATACCCAAACCGAATGCGTAGCCGCTATACACGCTGCTGTCGATGCCGCTTGATTCGAGCACGTTAGGGTCAACCATGCCACAGCCGAGAATTTCCACCCAGCCAGTGTGCTTACAGAAACCGCAACCTTCGCCACCACAAAGCATACATGATACGTCCATTTCGGCACTTGGCTCAGTGAATGGGAAGTAGCTTGGACGAAGACGGATTTTGGTGTCGGCACCGAAAAGCTCTTGTGCAAAGTTGAGGAGCACTTGCTTTAAGTCGGCAAAGCTCACATTCTTGTCGATGTACAATCCTTCAATCTGGTGGAAGAAGCAGTGTGCGCGTGCGGTAATTGCCTCGTTGCGATACACACGGCCTGGGCAGATGATGCGAATAGGTGGTTGCTTCTTTTCCATTGCGCGAACCTGCACAGAGCTGGTGTGGCTACGCAAAATGATGTTGCGCTTCACGTCTTTCTCGTCAGCGTTGATGAAGAATGTGTCTTGCATGTCGCGAGCAGGGTGGTCGGCGGCAAAGTTGAGTGCGCTGAACACGTGCCAGTCGTCTTCCACTTCTGGACCATCAGCCAATGTGAAGCCGAGGCGTGCGAAGATATCAATGATTTCTTTGCGAACGAGAGAAATAGGGTGGCGTGTGCCAAGCTTTTCTGGCATGGCAGGGCGTGTGATATCTATCTTGTTGGCTTCTTTTGCTTGAGCTTTGAAACCTTCGCGAAGTTCGTTCAACTTATCAGTTGCGAGGTTCTTGAGTTCGTTTAATTTCTGGCCAAATTCCTTCTTTTGATCAGCTGGCACATTACGAAATTCGTTGAACAGGGCAGTCACTTCGCCCTTTTTGCTGAGATATTTGATTCTCAATGCTTCAAGTGCTTCTTCGTTGGCTGCTTGAAGTGCGTTGATTTGCTCTTTTAAAGCTTCAATTCTTTCGAGTAACATATATATTATTATAGTTTTCAACGCAAAATTACAAAAAATCCCTTAATCCGAAAAACTTTTGATAGCCTAATCCCCCACAGCTTATCAAAATTCAATATCTTTGCATTAATTATGCGTACAGATTATTCACAGCAATTCGAAAAGCGAGTTAAAGATTTTATTGTGCAGCACCACCTGATAAGTGGTGTTCGGCCTGTGTTGGTGACACTTAGTGGCGGTGCCGATTCTGTGGCACTTCTGCGTGTGCTGCTGGCTTTGGGCTACGACTGTAAGGCAGCGCACTGCAATTTCCATCTCCGTGGCGATGAGTCGAATCGCGATGAGGCTTTTGTGCGTGAGTTGTGCGCTCACTTGAATGTGCCGCTTTTTGTGAAAGACTTCGATGTGCCGGCGTATATGAGGAGCAAGGGTGTTTCGCTTGAAATGGCTTGTCGCGATTTGCGTTACGCATGGTTTAAGGTGCTGCTTCGCGAGCAGGATTGCGGAGTGATTGCTGTGGCACATCATCAGAACGATAATGTGGAAACCTTTTTCATCAACGCCTTGAGAGGGTCGGGAATTGGTGGACTGTCGGGCATCGCTCCAAAAAACGATGCTGTGGTGAGGCCATTGCTGTGCGTGACGAGGGGTGAAGTGCTTGAGTATCTTGAAGATAACAGTCAAGATTTCGTGACTGACTCCACTAACCAGAAAAATGATGTGAAGCGAAATAAGTTGAGAAACATCATTTTACCCACCATTGAGCAACATTTTCCCGGTGCTGGCGCACAATTGGGCAAAACGGTGCAGCATGTGCGCTCGTGCGCTTCGCTTTATGATGAACTGATTGAGCAAGCACAGGCAGAAATCTGTGAACAGAAAGATCATGTTCTACTGGTGGATTGTGCCCGCTTGTTACGGTTTACAAATGCCAATACTTTACTTTTCGAAATTCTAAAACCCTACGGCTTCAATTATGCGCAATGCACCGATATTTTGAAGGCATTTGGCTGTGAACACGGAGTTGGCAAACACTTCTATTCCTCAACCTTTACTTTAACTATATTACGCAGTAAATTTGAAGTTTTTGTCAATAAAGTAAAACACGAATGTGCGTACGGCATTAATTTGTGCGACAATTATATATCGCAGCCAATAAAAATGAAAGTGAAAAAAGTTTCGCGTACGCAACACGATTTGAAATTGTGCAATGGTAAAGATGTAATTGCACTTTCATGTGATGTGGAAAATGCCAAAAATGTAGTGGTTCGCCATTGGAAAAATGGCGATAGATTTCGCCCATTTGGAATGAAAGGTAGCAAACTTTTAAGCGACTTGTTTACAGACCTAAAATTGAGTGAGCGAGAAAAGCAGGAAGTGTGGGTGATGGAGGCTGATGGTGATATTATTTGGGTGATTGGCCACCGTGCATCTGCCTTGTATAAAGTTGGGGCTGACGATGATGCCTATTTTGTGGTATCGTTGTGCATGTAGCATAGCACTCTGTTGAGGCTTGATTCGCCTTTCAACAGCACTTTTTTGTCGGAATCAAGCAAATAAAATAGTGGGAGAGTGGGGAGCAAATACGTTTCGTTTTGCTCTATGTCCTGGTTTTTGTTCCAGCCATTTATAATGTAGCTGGGGAAGCTGGTGCTTTTCCATGCCTGCTCATCGTCAAGCGTGTAGATGCCCACAATTTCAAGGCGTTTTTCCGCCACCATACCTTGCAATGTGGTGCAGGTGTCGAGCCTGTTTTTCACCTTTTCGCACGATTCGCAGTCGGGGTCGTTGAAATAGATGAGTGTGAGCGGTGCAGTACTGTCGTAGATGTGGTGCGCGCTGCCATCTGTGGTCACATATTCTATATCAGCAGCTTGCGTGCCTATCTGATTTTTCAAAGCATCGGCGAGCAGCAGTTTCGGGCGCATTTTGTTGGCTTCCGACAATAGCTCGCTATCGCACACAGCCCTCAGCACTTCCACATATTTCGCTTCGTCGTGCGCTGTGCTCAGCGGATTGCCGAATGTGTATTCAGCCTGTTCGAGCGCTTTGAGCACCGCTTTTCTGTCGGTGAAGGCACACACTTGCGCATGGCTGTTTGCTATGCAAAAAGCCGCAATAATGGCGAATATGTGGCGCTTATTCATGAAATAACTGCGTTTATCTTGCAAATATAGGCAGAAAACGAGTAATTTTGTATTGTTAAAGCATTAAATAAATGAAAAAGATTGCAAAAACCAATGTCGCAAGGCTTCTCGATCAGGCGAAAATTTCATACTCGCTTGTGCCATACATTGTGGACGAGAACGACCTTAGCGCAGGACATATTGCGGAGCAACTTGGTGAAGACATCGAGCAAGTGTTTAAAACTTTGGTGCTGCGTGGCGATAAAACCGGGCATTTCGTGTGTGTGGTGCCTGGTGAAGATGAGGTGGACTTGAAGAAAGCCGCAAAAATTTCGGGCAACAAGAAAGCTGATTTGATTCCGATGAAGGAGTTGCTGCCTACCACTGGCTATATTCGTGGTGGTTGTTCGCCAATCGGCATGAAAAAGCCTTTCCCAACCTATTTCCACGAAACTTGCATCTTGTTCGACTACATTTATGTGAGTGCTGGCGTGCGTGGTTTGCAACTGAAAATCAATCCCGACGACCTTGTGAACTATGTGGGCGCAACTGTTTGCGACTTGGTTTCGGATAAATAAATAAGTTTGAGTAAAAATGCGAAATACATTCGGTAATATATTGACGGTCACTACTTTCGGTGAATCGCACGGTGTGGCGATTGGTGGCGTGATTGATGGTTTCCCTGCTGGTGTGAAAATTGATTTTGATTTCATTCAGCGTCAGGTTTCACGTCGCCGTCCGGGGCAGTCGGCTATCACCACTTCACGTAATGAGGCTGATGAGGTGGAGATTCTTTCGGGCGTGTTCGAGGGCGTGAGTTTGGGCACTCCTATCGGCTTTATGATTAGGAACACCAACCAACATTCGTCAGACTATAGCGGCATTGCCAAGTGCTACCGTCCGTCACATGCCGATTTCACTTATCAAACCAAGTATGGCATTCGCGACTATCGTGGCGGCGGACGCTCGTCGGCGCGCGAAACTGCCGCTCGTGTGGTGGCTGGCGCCTTTGCCATGCAAGCGTTGAAGCAACTGGGGATTGAGGTAACGGCTTACACTTCACAAGTGGCATCAATAACCGTGGATTCGTCTTATCAGTCGCTCGATTTGTCGGCTATCGACAACAATGCAGTGCGATGCCCCGACCAAGAAAAGGCCGCTGAAATGATTGCCGCCATCACCGATGCCAAGTCGAAAGGCGACACGCTTGGCGGCGTGGTGTCGTGTGTGATTAAGGGTGTACCTGCTGGCTTGGGCGAACCTGTTTTCTCGCGCCTTAATGCGCAACTGTCGATGGCTATGATGTCGATAAATGCGGTTAAGGGTGTGGAGTTTGGCTTAGGATTTGATTTTGTAAATCATCGTGGTAGCGAGGTGATTGACAGCTTCGTGAGTGATGGCGAAAAAGTGCGCACTACCACCAACTATTCGGGTGGCATACAGGGCGGTATCAGCAACGGTGAGGACATTTACTTTAATGTGGCGTTTAAGCCTGTGGCTACGCTTCTGCAAGATGTTCCCACTATCGACATGCATGGAAATGCCACCGTGTTGCACGCTAAAGGTCGTCACGATCCATGCGTGGTGCCAAGGGCTGTGCCCATTGTCGAGGCGATGGCAGCGTTAGTGATTTTGGACAATTATTTGCTAAATCGTACCGCCAAGATTTGAAACAGCCTAAACTATATCGCACTTATTCCGATTTTTTGAATGAGCATTTCGCCTTTCGGGTGCAGAAATTGCCCATCGATGCAGGATTCACTTGTCCTAATCGCGACGGCACTAAAGGGGTGGGTGGCTGTATTTATTGCAACAACCAGTCGTTCAACACCTCTTACTGTAATGCAGCCTTGAGCGTGACGGAGCAACTGGAGCGTGGCAAACGGTTTTTCTCTGGGAAATACGAGGGCATGAAGTTTCTTGCATATTTTCAGTCGCACACAGGCACACACGCCTCGTTGGAGCGGCTCAAGGCACTGTATGCCGAGGCTGTTGCCGTTGATGATGTGGTGGGGGTTGTGATTGCCACACGCCCCGATTGCGTGTCGAATGAGCTGTTGGACTATTTGCGAGAACTTCAGCAGCGTTGTTTTGTGATGCTTGAATATGGCGTGGAAACGCTCAACGATAGCACTCTGTGCATCATCAATCGCTGTCACGACGCTGCCACTTCTGTGTCAGCCATCAAGCTTACGCACGAATATGGCATACCGCAATGCGCCCACTTGATACTTGGCTTGCCGGGCGAATCGCAGCACGATATGCTCCATACTGTTGATGTAATATCCTCATTGCCAGTAGATGTGGTGAAATTTCATCAGCTGCAAGTGGTGAAAGGCACGGCACTTGAAAAAATGCTCAATTCTGGACAAATTGCCGACTTCCGATGCTTCACTTTAGATAAATATTTGGCACTGTGTGGCGAAGTGGTGAAGCGTTTGTCGTCAAAAATCGCCATTGAGCGATTCGTTTCGGAGTCGCCAGCCGACATGCTCATCAGCCCGAAATGGGGCATCAAGCCCGATAAATTCAAGTCGATGCTTGAAAAATACCTCATTCAGCATCATATTTCTCAGCAAAATTCATGAAAAACGCAAAAAAATCGCCAAATAAGTGTTGGAAATTCATTTTCATTTCTTAAATTTGCAAAAGTAATAAGGGGTATTAGCTCATCTGGTAGAGCGCAACACTGGCAGTGTTGAGGTAAGCGGTTCGAGTCCGCTATACTCCACAAACAAAAAAAACGCGACCCACTCCAGGTCGCGTTTTTTTTGTCATATATCTTTCGCTCCTAATGCGGTTCAGTGGAACATTCCTGGGGATAGATTATGCAATGTTGCCGAGTCGTGAATGGAATCAAAAACAAAAACATAAAAAACAGCCTTGGAGCAACGTGGAATGCTTCGCATTTGGCGGTGCGA
>OIXU01000208.1_pt1 | contig 20820 bp, 21 predicted proteins | sample 1587921 | NCBI WGS metagenome assembly OIXU01 (sample SAMN03283238) | human gut metagenome | biome: human-associated habitat; material: feces | host: Homo sapiens | place: Peru | collected 2012
CCACACAATCCCTCCGCCACCCTCTTACGAGGGCCTTCCACGTTGCACCAAGGATAAAAACCACTCGCCGTTTCACGGCGAAAAAAACTGATGATAACATGATTTCTAAGAAGGAGGTTGTATTAAATCTTCCAAAACGATTTTGTATGGTAGGGATGCGACACTTTGCATCCACACCAAATTATTGATAATCAATATGGTATTACAACTATGGGCGGACGTAAAGTATCACGTCCCTACCGGGTTTGGTTTTTCGCCGAAGGCGAGCGGTTTTTATCCTTTTGGCGATGCCACCGCCCTCGCTGGAGAGGGCGGCGTTGGTGCTGTGGTATGGCTGATTCAAGCCGAGGCTTGAAATCAGACATGCCGCAGCACTAACGACAGGTGCGAAGCACTGGCATCGCTAAAAGGCTGTTTTTTCTGTTTTTTGTTTCTGTGCCCCCAGTATTTATCCGCTGAATCGGAGAATTGCTTTTTTTGGAGGCGAATGGGCTTGAATAGCGCAAAATTGAGTATCTTTGCCATGATTATAACTTAACACATACAAGACTAATGGATTATTTACTGCTCGTAGTGGGTTTGGCTCTGCTTCTTTTGGGGGCAAATTATTTAGTGGACTCATCTGTAGCCATTGCCAAGCGCGCTAAAATATCAAATTTCATTATCGGACTCTCCATTGTGGGAATTGGCACCAGTGCCCCCGAACTGTTTGTGTCGATACAGTCGGCACTCACAGGGCATGGTGATATAGCCATGGGTAATGTGGTAGGCAGCAATATCACCAATTTGCTCCTGATTCTCGGTGTGACTGCCGTGATTTGTCCGTTTGCCATAGAAAAGCAAACCCATCGTTCCGACATACCTTTCGGCATATTCGCCGCTGTGCTTCTCACCATGTTTGTGAACGACAGTTGGAATCCTGGCATTGACGAAAACGTGCTCTCACGCCTCGATGGTGGCGTGCTGCTCATCATCTTCATATCCTACTTCATCTACACATTGTTTATCAAGGCGAAGAATCCGCAAGAGGCAAAGGAGGAAATGGATCAAGATGCCACTTCGTCGCTGGAAGGTAAAAAACCAGCCCTGCTTTGGGGCATTGCTGCGGTGTCGCTTGGCGCATTGCTTTGTGGCGGTCAACTTTTCCTCGATTCTGCCATCAATCTTGCCAGAGCTTGGGGCATGAGTGAGGCGGTGATTTCAATCACTATTGTGGCTGTAGGCACCTCGCTGCCAGAGCTCATCACATCGGTGTTGGCTGCTTGCAAAAACAATCCGCAACTGGCTTTAGGCAATATTTTAGGTAGCAATGTGTTCAACATTCTCATGATTCTCGGTCTCACTGCATCTATCACGCCTATCCATGTGGTGGGAATCAACGCCATCGACTTTATGGTGATGATTGGCGCAACGGTCGCCACATTTATTGTGACCTACACGTTCAAAAAGAAAAAGTTCGACCGTGCCGAGGGTGTGATTTTCTTGCTGTGCTACATTGCCTACACCATTTATTTGCTGATGAGATAAAATAAACATCTTGGTGTTGCATTATATAGATATATACTAACATAAATAATTGAGCCATTATGAATATAGGTGATAAAATTCCTGAAGTGCTCGGATTCGACGCTTCTGGCCGTGAAGTGAAAGCAAGTGATTTTGCAGGTAAAAAACTCGTGATTTACTTCTATCCAAAAGACAACACCCCTGGTTGCACCGCTGAGGCTTGCAGCATCAGCGCCGGATATGGCGCACTGCTCAAAGCTGGGTATGAAATTGTGGGAGTGAGCAAAGACAGTGCCGCATCGCATCAGAAGTTTGCCGCAAAACACGAATTGCCATTCACCCTCATTGCCGACACCGACTTGAAACTCAACGAGGCGTTTGGCGTTTGGCGCGAGAAAAAGATGTGTGGCAGAGCCTATATGGGCACCGTCCGCACCACTTTCGTGACCGATGAGGAAGGTGTGATTACGCACATCATCACCAAGGTCAACACTAAAGATGCCGCCAACCAGATTTTGGCATTATAAACCACTTAAAAAACCACAGCCTATGCTCATCCGCTTCTATTCCATAGCTGTTTGCCTTGTTTTGGCAATTTCCGCTTTTGCACAAAGAGTGGACACCGATATACGCATCTTCAACAAGAACATTCATTCGCTGAAAATTGCGCCCATCGATAAACCCTACGGAGTGCCCATCATCGCTTTGGGCAGCGATGAGCAGTTGAATGTGAACTTCGACTTGATTGACTACGATGCGCACTATCTGCGCTACAGCATCACGCACTGCAATGCCGACTGGCAACCGTCGCGACTGATTGACAGCGAATTTGTGAGCGGTTTCAATCAAGCCGACATCACCGACTTTGCACAAAGCGAAGGCACATTCACCCACTATTTCAACTATAATTTCACTTTTCCGAACGATGATATGCAAATTCTGAAAAGTGGCAACTATCTGCTAAAGGTGAGCGAGCAGGACGACCCCGACAATGTGTTGTTTCAAACTCGCTTCAGCGTGTGTGAGCATACGGTGAATGTGGCTGTGGAAACCACCTCACGCACCGACATCGACTACAACGATGCGCATCAGCAGGTGAGTTTTGAGGTTACATACAAGCCTGGCACCATTCAGAATCCATATCAGGAGTTGAAGGCTTTGGTGACACAAAATTCACGCACCGACAATGCCGTGATGGTGGAAAACCCCTTGATGGTGGGTGGCAACAAAGTGACCTACGACCACAACCCCGCACTCATATTCAACGCCGGCAACGAATACCGCCGCATGGAAACCGTGAATGTGAATGCGCTGAACATGGGCGTGAGCCGAATCGAGTATTTCGAGCCATATTATCACGCCACCGTCAATCCCGACCAGCCTCGTGCCGCAACGCAGTATCTCTACGATCAAACGCAATTCGGGCGTTTCACCATCAGAAACGCTGAGGCGAACGACAGTCACACCCAAGCCGACTATATTATCACCCACTTCACTCTTGAACCAGACGATATGTTGCCAAAAGGTAAGATATATCTGCAAGGTGAGTTTACGCAAGGTTTGTCACCATCAGCCACACAGTTGAGATATGAGCCAGAAAGCGGCACCTACACTTGCGACATCATGCTCAAGCAAGGGCATTACAATTACCAGTATTTATTTGTGCCCGATGGTGGAAAAGTGGGGCTTACCTCATACATCGAGGGCGACAAATATCAAACCATCAACGAATATCTGGTGAAGATTTACAGTCACCCGACGGGTGAGCGATACGACCATTTTGTGGGCTATGGAGTGGCGTATTCCGGCAAATAATTCTTAAATTTGTATTTCAATTTGAAATAGCATCATAAACTATGAACAAGATAATTAGTAAAGAGAAATTCTCAGAGAATGTCACAAAACTTGTGGTTGAGGCTCCTTTGATTGCAAAGGCACGCCGTGCTGGCCATTTTGTGATTGTGCGCTGCGGCGAAAAAGGCGAACGCATTCCGCTCACCATTGCCGACAGCGATGTGAAGGCTGGTACCATTACACTGGTGATTCAAGCCATTGGCGACTCTACTCGTAAAATCTGTGCGCTTGAGCCAGGCGACTACCTCACCGATGTGGTGGGACCTCTCGGCCAGGCGACCAAAATAGAGAACTACGGCACCGTGGTGTGCTGTGGTGGTGGCGTGGGTGTTGCACCTCTGTTGCCCATTATCCGTGCGCTGAAAGCCGCTGGCAACCGTGTGGTGAGTGTGCTTTGCGGACGCACCAAGGAATTGATTATCCTTGAAAAGGAGGTGCGTGAAAGCAGCGACGATGTGATCATCATGACCGACGACGGCAGTTACGGCAAGAAAGGTATCTCCACCGCAGGCGTAGAAGAAGTGATTCAGCGCGAGAAGGTGGACTATTGCGTGACCATCGGCCCTGCCATCATGATGAAGTTTGTGTCGCTCCTTACCAAAAAATACGAAATCCCTACCGAGGCATCGCTCAATGCCATTATGGTTGACGGCACCGGCATGTGTGGCGCTTGCCGAGTGACTGTGGGCGGACGCACCCGATTCGTGTGTGTGGAAGGACCGGAATTTAATGCACACGAAATCGACTTCGACGAACTCCTTATGCGTCTCCGCGGATAAATTCACTACACTACTCACAAACTCAGAAACAGAAAAAAATGGAAAATAACAATAACGTATCGCGCAATGAAGAATGGCGCGTGGAATTGCGTGGCAGCATTTCGCCAAAAGAGCGCGCCGCTATCGAGCGTGTGGAAATGCCTCAACTCGACCCTGCATACCGCATCACCTGCAATGAGGAGGTGAATCAAGGTATCACCGAGGAGCAAGCGGTGAGAGAAGCCACTCGCTGCCTCGACTGCAACAACCCACAATGCGTGACAGGCTGCCCCGTAGGTATCGACATTCCAAAATTCATCAAAAATATTGAACGCCGACACTTTGCCGACGCTGCTGCGACATTAAAGGAGACAAGTTCGCTCCCTGCCGTTTGCGGCCGTGTGTGTCCACAGGAAAAGCAATGCGAGAGCAAGTGCATTCGTTTGAAAATGAAGCAGCCAGCCGTGGCTATCGGCTATCTCGAACGCTTTGCCGCCGATTGGCAACGCAATAGCGGTGAGGAAGAAGTAGTGAAGATGGAACCAAAGAACGGCATTAAAGTGGCTGTGGTGGGCAGTGGTCCATCAGGACTTTCGTTTGCCGGCGATATGGCGAAGAAGGGCTTTGATGTCACCGTGTTTGAGGCACTGCACGAAATTGGCGGTGTGCTGAAATATGGTATTCCTGAATTCCGTCTGCCCAACGCTGTGGTTGACCACGAAATAGAAGGACTGCGCAAAATGGGCGTTGACTTCCAGAAAGATGTGCTCATTGGTCGCACTATCACCTACGATGACCTTCACGCTATGGGCTTCAAGGGTATTTTCGTGGGTTCTGGCGCAGGATTCCCTCGCTTCATGAACATTCCAGGTGAAAACCTCAATGGTGTGATGTCGAGCAATGAATATCTCACTCGCATCAATCTGATGCAGGCTGGCCGTGGTGGCGACACTCCTGTTATCACAGGCGACACTGTGGCTGTGGTGGGTGGTGGCAACACCGCTATGGATTCAACACGCACAGCCCTTCGCATGGGTGCAAAGCGCGTGATTTTGGTTTATCGCCGTAGCGAAGCTGAAATGCCTGCCCGACTTGAAGAAATCGGTCACGCAAAAGAGGAAGGTGTGGAACTGATGACACTCCACAACCCAGTGGAATATATTGGCGATGAAAAAGGCCGTGTTTGCGCCATGAAGGTGCAACGCATGGAACTTGGCGAACCCGATGCCTCAGGCCGTCGCTCACCTATCCCTGTGGAAGGCGCAATCGAAGAAATCCCTGTCGATGTGGTGATTGTGGCAGTGGGTGTGTCGCCCAACTCTCTCGTGCCTCGCTCAATCGATGGACTTGAAGTGAGTCGCCGTGGCACTATCGTGGTGAACGACGAGTCGATGCAGTCGAACATCAGCGACCTGTATGCTGGTGGCGACATCGTGCGTGGTGGCGCAACCGTAATTCTCGCTATGGGCGATGGTCGCAAAGCCGCTCAAAACATGGCAAAAACCCTACTTGAAAAGTAATGTTTAAAATCAAATACAAATACATAGGATTCATTATCGGATTCATTGTTGGCAATTTTATTGGCGGCATCATTGGTTATGTGATTGGATCTGTGCTTGACGGAATTAAGTTTTCGAAGGTCACCTCAGGCAGTCAGCAACCAGGGTATGGCAATGGCCGGGGCAACGAATACGACACGTTTCTCTATTATTTGATGTATTTGAGTGCCGACATCATTTTCGCTGACGGCAAAATATATCAGACTGAAACCGTTTTTCTTCGCAAATATCTTAGCGAAGCACTTGGCACAGAGGCCGCCCAAAAAGGAATGACGTTCTTTGAGCAGTTGAAAATGGAACGCAGACAGCGTGGCGTGGCTGCTTGGAATGCTTCGGTGCAGAAAGTGTGTCGAGATTTGAACAAGTTGATGCCAGAGGCGCACCGTTTGCAAATCATCGCATTCCTTGCCGAAATCTCCAAGTGCGATGGCACCCCCGATGCCACCGAAATCAAGGCGTTGCGCAATATTGCCTACCACATGGGACTGGATGCCGATGTGGTGAACCAAATGTTTGCCCTTGGCGGTCAGACGCTCGAAGATGCTTATACGGTGCTGGGTGTATCGCCCGACGCGAGCGACGACGATGTGCGCAAGGCGTATAAGAAAATGGTGCTCCAGCATCACCCCGACCGAGTGTCGCACTTAGGCGAAGAGGTGAAAAATGCCGCTACAAAGAAAATGCAAGAAATCAACAAAGCAAAAGACGCCATCTTCACCGCCCGTGGCATGAAATAATACAAGGAGCAAAGCGACAACGCTATAGCGTAGGGATTTACTCAAAAATGTGATTTTTTTGTGCAATAAATGTGCTGTACTGCACAAAAATCGGCTTTTTTGTGCAGTACGGTGAATAAAATGCACAAAATGGGACTTTTTTTCACAATAAAAGGCGAACTGTAGGTTTCTTGCAGTTCGCCTTTTATGATGGGTGGGTTTAATCTTCGGGGTAGAGGCAGACGAATACGTTGCTTTCGCGGAGGCTTTGGGCTTGCGCTTGGAGTTGTGAAAGTTCTATGTCGCCCACCACGTATTTGTATGTGTCGCTGTAATAGCTTTCGTGAATGGTGGAAAATTCAAGCAAATTTAGGGTAGCCGGGCTATCGTAGCGATAGTAGATGCGCACCTTGTGATCGTTGGTGAAATGCAACTGGTGAGCACTTTGCAGTTTCTTGTACTGGTAGCGATAGTCGTAGAGTTGGGCTGTGATGTCGCTCAACACGGCAGAACCAGTGGGGAAGCCTCCTGCGCCCTGACCGAACATAAACTGCTTGTAATAGAACAAACCTTTGATGACCACGCCGTTGAACTCATCTTCCACGCTGTAGATGTACTTCTGCTTCGAGAGCAAGTGCGGCATCACCGACAGCACCAGCTTATCCTCGTCCACCTTCTCAGCCCAACCCACGAGTTTCACGCGGCGGCGCTTTTCGTGTGCAAACTGAATGTCGTGCTCGTTCATGTTGCCGATGCCGAAAGTGAAAATCTGCTCAGGCTCCACATACACGCCAAATGCGTGAATAGTGATGATAATCAGCTTAAACAGCGAATCCCAACCGCCAATGTCGAGCGTGGGGTCGCTCTCGGCAAAGCCCAAATCTTGAGCAAGTTTGAGTGCTTCGGCATAGTTCATGCCCTCGTTGAAAATTTTCGATAGAATAAAGTTTGACGATCCATTCAGTATGCCTTTCACGCTGATAAGTAAATCGTTGTCGTAGTATTCCTCCAAATTGCGAATCACAGGAATGCTGCCACATGCCGATGCGTCGTAGAGGAGTGCCGTGTCGTTGTCGCGCTGAAGTTGAATCATTTCCTGAATGTGCCGGGCAAGCATCTTCTTGTTGCCGCTCACCACCGGAATTTTTGCTTGGAGCGCACGCTTCACAATGCCGTAAGCAGCCTCGGCGTCGTCGATTAATTCCACGATGAAATTGATGCGAGAGTCGGTGAAAATATCATCGGCATTGCTGGTGAACTCCAGTTCCGGAGCCTCGGCGCTATGCTTCGCTACATTGCGCACGCACACTTTCACGATACTCACATTCTCTGGCTGAATTTTTTTCAGCACGTCGTAGAGGCCTTTTCCCACGGTGCCAAAGCCAAATAGACCTATATTGATTTGCTTATTGTCCATATATGTTTTTGTCAATTTTAGTCAACTAAAAAATTTTGAATAATATTGTTCAACTTCTCGCTTTCCACCAAAAAGCCATCATGCCCAAAATCGGAGTCAATCACGTGGTATTGGCAATTTGGAATGTTTTCAACTATCACTTGATGGTCGGCAGGCGGAAAAAGCAAGTCGCTCGTGATGCTCACCACCAGCGTGTGCGCCTTGATGCTTCGCAACGCCTTTGCAACGCTGCCCCTGTCGCGGCCCAAGTTGTGCGAGTCGTAGGCTTGCAGCAATCGGTAATAGGAGTAGGCGTTGAACCGACGGCGCAGTTTTTCGCCTTGGTAGCGCTGATATGAAAGCACTCGGTGCTGAAAAGGCGAATCGTAGGTGGTGGTGTCGGCTTGCGTCTTGTCGTAGGCCTTTCCGCCACGATAGCTGAGCAAAGCGATGCTTCGCGCCGTAGCCATGCCCCGTAGTCCAGCCGATGCGTTGCGCTCACCGAAAGTCGGGTCGTTTTCAATAGCCATGCGCTGGCTCTCGTTAAACGCCACACCCCAAGGATAAGCTTGCGCACCAGTTGCGATAAACACGCAGTTTTCGGCAAAGTCGGACTGCATCACGCTCCATTCGAGGCATTGAAATCCACCCATACTGCTGCCAATTAGCAGTTTCGCATGGCTGATGCCCAAATGCTCGGCGAGCAGTTGATGCACACGCACCATGTCGCGAATCGTCACCATCGGAAAATCGCCATACCACGGCTCGCCAGTGGCAGGGTTGATTTCGGCAGGGCCAGTTGTGCCGTAGCACGAACCCAATATATTGGCACACACCACAAAGTATTTGTCGGGGTCGAGAAAACGCCCAGCCTCCACCGTTCCAGGCCACCAGTCTGCCACATCGCTGTTGGCAGTAAGCGCATGACACACCCACGCCACATTGTTGCGGTCGTTGTTCAGCCTGCCGAAAGTATGGTAAGCCACCTTCAACGAAGGCAAAATTTCCCCACACTCCAGCGCAAACTCTTTATCATATATAAAAATGTTACCCATATCATTCTTCTAAACATCCGCAAAATTACAAACAATTATCCCATTACGCAAATTTAAATCAGAATAAAATGCTTTATAAAATAAAATCAATAAAATATCTAACCATAAATACCGTAAATCACACGAATAAAAACCCACAAAAATCAAATGCATTAGATTCGTGCAATTAGTGGTTCCAATAAATCACCCACAAATTAGCACAAATTTTCACAAATTAACTTTTGTGGTGGGGATTTGTTGGTGGATTGAAAAATGTTTTATAAATTTGTGGTGTCTCCATGCGGATGGCGACATTGGTCGTCGGGAAGGTGTGCACAGAGGTGCACAATGGTGTGGGGATTCCAGTATTAGGAAAGGCGTTTATTTCGCTTTGTTCTTGACACTCCGAAAGCCTGAGAAACTTTTCTACAACTGTCAAAGAACATAGCAACAATAGATGTCCATCGGTATGCTATTTAGCACGCCCTTATTGTGGCACCCAATAATGAGGTGCCGCAATATTGGGCTGATTTGTGCTACATCATATCCGCGTGGGGTCTGAGTTGCTCGTTCTGACAGTGATGGGCAATCTCAGGGCCTCGGAGTGTGGGACGGGTAAATACAGGTCCTGCGCTTTTTTTATGCCCTGAAGATATATAACAATTCACAGAAAAACCGCCGAATCCGGGGACCCATAGGCAAAAAATAGTTTATCATTAAAATGAAAAACAAAAAGAACAACGAAGAACTCCAGTCAAGAAGAGAGTTCTTCAAGAAGGCTGCCAAGGGTGCACTGCCTATCTTGGGAGCAATAATGCTCTCAGGTGCACCGCAGATTCTTAATGCAGCAGAGAACTCCCCAATGGGATGCTCTCGTCAGGACGGATGTTCTGCAACATGTGCGTCTTCTTGTCATCGTTATTGCAGAGGTAAATGTGATGCATTGTGTAGAGATTCATGTTACAATGACTGCACAGGTAGTTGTAAGACTTCTTGCTATGGTAGTTGCAAAGGAAATAGTAGATAATAATTTTTAATAACCATTACTTGCTCAGTAGCAGTATAATCGCTATACTGAGTAAGTATTATTTGTATTTTTAATATGGACAATAAAGAACTACAATCTCGTAGAGATTTTTTCAAGAAATCTTTATGTACCGTACTTCCCATAATAGGCTCAGTCGTTTTAGCCAACCCACTATTATCTTCTTGTAGTAAGGATGACGATGAGGATGATTTAGGTGGTGGATCTTCAAGCGGAGGTGGTAGTTGCAATGGTGCATGTACTGCAAACTGTAGAAACAATTGTAAGGGCAATGCTTATTGGTCACCAGCATCATGTAATGGCAGTTGTAAAAGTGCTTGCTTTTCTGGCTGCAAGACATCATGTATGAATTCAACAACAGCATCGGGTAGCTCAAATGGTTGCTCAAATTGTACTGCACATTGTTACAATGGATGTACTTCATGTACTGGTACGTGTACGGGGCAATGCGGTAGTGGATGTTCTTCAACATGTAAGGGAGGCTGCAAAAGAGCTTGTACAACTACATGTAGTATAAAGTGTTCGAAAGGAGCATACCGATGAAAATTAAAGATTTAGACAAACAATGGGAAGATGGCGTTGCCAAATCGATAACCTTTATCGTCACCAAAGACTGCCAACTGGCCTGTAAGTATTGTTATCTTGTAGGTAAGAATACTAAAGAGCGTATGACTTGGGATTTGGCAAAGCAGGCTATTGACTATATCCTTGATCACGAGGCTGATATGAGCGAAGAAAGTGTGATATGGGATTTTATTGGAGGTGAACCATTCCTTGAGATTGACCTAATTGATAAAATCTGCGACTATCTTAAGTTTGAAATGTTCCGCCGAAACCATCATTGGTTCAACTCATACCGTTTCTCATTCTCCACAAATGGCATCAATTATGCTACGGATAAGGTGCAGCATTTTATCGAGAAGAATCATGAACATCTTTCCATTGGCATCACTATTGATGGTACAAAGCGCAAGCACGACTTAAACCGCATTTGGAAAACGGCAGAAATGGAGCAGGGCATCATGCCAAAACCAAAAGAAGAACAAGGATCGTATGACGATGTGGTCAAGAACATTCCTCTGTGGTTGGAACAGTTTCCTGGCGCAGGAACAAAGGTTACAATAAGTAGTGCAGACATACCATATATTAAGGAGAGCGTGCTGCATCTCTACTCCCTTGGTATACATGAGGTGAACATCAATTGTGTGTTTGAAGACGTATGGAAAGATGGCGACGATAAGCTGTTCGAGCAGCAACTGACAGAACTTGCTGATGCCATTATTGATGGTGGATATTACACAGACTATGCCTGTTCGTTCTTTACCGAACATGTGGGTAAGCCAATGGACTGCCAATCAGAGAACCAGAACTGGTGTGGTGCAGGTAGAATGCTTGCAGTTGATGCCGAAGGCAATTTTTATCCATGCACCCGATTTGCACAGTATTCGCTTCGCGATAAGAAGGCATGGATTATTGGCAATGTGAATGACGGCATCGACAAGAATAAACTCCGTCCATTCCTCACACTTGACAGAAGCACACAAAGTAATCAAGAGTGCATGAATTGTGAAGTTGCAAGTGGTTGTGCTTGGTGCCAGGGCGAGAATTATGATGCGGCAGAAACGCCAACTGCTTTTCAGCGCAGCACCGCCATCTGCAAGATGCATAAGGCACGTGTGCGTGCCAACAACTATTACTGGAATAAGCTCTACCGCAAACTTGAACTGCAAGGTATTGCACGAGAGGAAGCCGAAAAGCATGTGAAGAAATCAAATTATCAAGAACCCTGCTAAAAAGAACAGCTATGTTGCAATATTTAATCATTTTATTGGACGATGTGAGCACATCGTATTGCCATTACAATAATGAGAGAACAGAGCACAAACTCATTTCTCTGGAGGATTTGAAGGCTGGCATCTTTTTCGGTATGAAGGAGAATTTGATGATTCAGTATGTGTATCCATCGCACGAGTTACCTGCTGAATACAGCGAAGTGCTTGAAAGTATCGACCACAGCAAGATTATGCCAGCCGATAACTCCGATGTGGAGGAAGCTGATGTGGTGGTGTTTAACCACTGGAAGCAAACTAATGGTTTCAGCTTTGATGCCAACACTGGATACGTGCTGCGAATCAGTAAAGCCGACTTGTTTGACCATAAGGAATTGGTGAAAGAGATACTTCCGAAAGTGGCAAAATTGAATGTGGTGATTACTGATGTGGAAAGTTTCACAGATGAAGATTTCGCTACCTACAAAAATGTGCTTCAATACTGGGCTAACGATATTGAAAACCTGTATGCTGACGGCAAATCGCCCCAACTGAATCTGCTCACCGATCGAATGATGCTCAACAAGATGAACAACTGCGGTGCGGCCGACAGCAACGTGACACTTGCCCCCGACGGCAAATTTCACGTTTGTCCAGCGTTTTACCAAGCAAATAGCGACACCATTATCAGTAAAAGCTACAATATTGGTTCACTTGTGGAGGGCTTAGACATCAAGAATCCGCAACTCTACAAGCTTGACCATGCTCCATTATGCAGGAAGTGTGACGCCTACCAGTGCCGCCGTTGTATCTGGCTCAACCGCAAAACCACCCTTGAGGTGAATACGCCAAGCCATGAGCAATGCGTGGTGGCACATCTGGAGCGTAATGCAAGCCGTGAGCTATTGGCAAACATTCGCAAGCACGGCCAGTTTATCCCCGAACGAGAAATCAAAGCGATTGACTATCTCGATCCCTTTGATATGAAAGACGAATACTAATTAATAACGAAAAATACAATGACAAAGAAACTTGTAGGACAGGTGACACCTGAAGAAAAAGACGAAATACAACGCCTTTTTGAACGCCGCAACGGCTTAAACGAGTTGGCGATGATTCTCACGCCCGACAAGGAGGAACTTTACGAAAAACTCGTGAAGGATATGGGTGAAACCGGTGTCCGATTCCAACAATGGTGGGACACCGCTTCACAGAAATATAACTGGGAAATGACAGAAAACGGAAATTGGGAAATCAATTTCGAAACTTGTGAAATTTTCCTTGTAACACCATAAACGACTATGAACACTTTATTATTTATTGGCACTTCTGAACTGCTACTCATTGGCGGTTTGGCATTGCTTCTGTTTGGCGGTAAAAAGCTGCCCGAAATGATGCGTGGATTGGGAAAAGGCGTTAAAGAATTTAAGGAGGGACTTAACGCCCCACCAGAACAACCTAAAGATGCTGAAGCCCAAGACGACGAAAGCAAAGAGGGCGCAGAAATAGAGAACCAGCCCAAGAACACCGACACACCAAAATAGAAGTGATGGCTGAAAACAACAACATGCTCACTTTCGGAGGACATCTCGAAGTCCTCCGAAAGATGTTTATTCGCATACTTGTCGTGGCAGGCGTGCTGGCGGTGGTGCTCTTCTGTTTCAAAACCGAAGTATTCACCTTTCTGCTGGCTCCAAGTGAGTGGGAATTCTGCACATATCGCTGGATTGAAGATTCGGTGAGGGTGTTCGGTATGGATTTTCACTTCGACAAATACCACGTTGATTTGATTGCCACGGATTTGAGCAGCCAGTTCATGACGCACATCACCACATCGTGCTATTTGGCATTGCTCTGCACATCGCCTTACATTTTGTTTGAGCTGTTCCGCTTCATATCGCCAGCGCTATACGAAAACGAAAAGAAATATTCAGTGCGCGTGGTGGTGATGGTGTATTTGCTTTTTGTGATTGGACTGCTGATGAGTTATTTCATCATTTTCCCTATCGCATTCCGCTTTTTAGGCACCTACAGCGTTGATGCACGCGTGACGAGCAATATCACACTTGATTCGTATATCAACACATTTATTACTCTCACACTGGTGATGGGCGTAGTGTTTCAGCTCCCAATCATTGCTTTTTTCCTTAGCAAAATGGGATTGGTGACAGCAGAAATGCTCAGCAAATACCGCAAGCACGCATTGATTGGCATTATGCTCGTGGCGGCTATTATTACGCCCCCCGATTTGCTATCGCTTATCCTTGTCACCATTCCGCTCTATTTGCTCTATGAGGTAAGTATAAAAGTGGTGAAAATCATAGAACGAAGCACAAAGCAAACCGAAAAATCATAAAATCCACTTTCCCCACCCACAAAATTCAGATTCGTTAGATTCGTGCAATTAGTGGTTCCAATAAATCACCCACAAATTAGCACAAATTTTTCACAAATTAATTTATGTGGTTTTTTTGGGGGGAAGAAAATCACCCCGGAAGTTGAGGGACTTTCGGGGTGTATTGTGGGTGGGAGCCTAATAAGTGAGGCTGTTGGTTATAGGACTACTTTTTGGGCGGTGGTGGCGGTTTTGATGATGTAGATGCCTGGGGTGGGGAGGGCGATTTCTTGTAGGGCTGAGGCTGCCTTTACGGTGGCGGCAATGCGTCCGTCGATGGTGTAGGCTGTGATTGCCTGATTTTCTGCTCCAGCCACGATGATTTTGCCGTTGCTGACCATAATCTTCACATCATTCGCTTCGATGCCAGCCAAACCTGATGGTTTGCCCATGAACAGCATGTTGATGTCGGGGAGTGCTGTGCCTGGCCAACCGAAATCAGATTCGAGGTCGAGGTGCTGGTCGTCGCTGTAGGAAGATGCCTCGCGGGTTATAATTGGGTCGCCCATTTTGCCGTAGGTGCCGCCAAATGCCACGCCTTGATCGCTTGTGCCAGGAGCCACCTTGTGCAACATTACCACCAAGTTGCCGCCAGCATATTCATAAGGAGTGGAGAGTGGGAACGCCCATTCCTTTGAGGTGGTGAGCAATGGTGCATTGCCTTCATACACCTTTGTGAGCGCGCTTGCATAGATGGCGTGCTCTTTCAGCGAGTTGAGACCAGTTTCGCCCACATAGATGGTGACAGGAATGTTGGGGTAATTCTTCGTACATTCTTTCACTGGGAAAGTGAGCAAAGTGAGTGTGCCGCTGCTCACACCAATGCGCTCGCTGCTGTAGATGGTTTCCCAAACCGATTCGTTGACAAAGAACGAGGCTGGATAGATATACACGAGGCTGCCAGGAGTGCTGATTTGCACATATTTGCTGCCCTCTGGATTCACGGCAAGGGTGAGCGAATTAGATGTGTTGTTGGTGGCATCCTCATCGGCGGCAAAGCGGATAATCGCCTTGATGGTAAGATTGCCATCGGTCTTTGGAGTGACATCGATGCTCATGATGGCAGTTTTAAGCGCTTTTACATCAACGCCCTGTGCTGTGGTGAGCACTTGCCCATCAGCATCCACAATATCGACTGTATATTCGCTTGCCTTTACATCACGCAACGAGAGGTTGCGAACCTCAAACGCATAAGGCTCTTTCGCATTGAGCGATGGGCGAGGGTTGCCTGACAGTTCGCCAGCCTCCAAGTCGTTAGCCTTCAGTTCAACAGATGTGACCTCTGCCAACCAACCTGGACCAGATTCCATAATATCGCTCACAAAATGGAAAGTGAGCGCACCTTGCTCGTTGGAAGCACGTAGGTGGACAAGCTGTTTAGGCACCGATTCGCCTGTGAAGCTGCCGATAAGCGGAGCACTGGTGTTGATGCCATCGTACACATACAACGTGTCGCCATAGCTGTCCATACTGAATTGAGAGAATTTGGCATCAATGATGCATCCAGCATCGGCAGGGCGGAGAGTGAGCGTTTCGTCGGCGTTGTTGGTGTAATATCCTGTTGCGCCGTTGTCGTAGAACTTATATTTCATGTCCTTCTTCACCACAAATTCGCCATTGGTCATCACAATCCAGTTGTCGTATTTCACCATCACTGGACCTGCTTCCACCTCTACGCCCTCGCCTTGCTCATTCATCGCCTTAATGATATAGGTGTAGGTGCCAAAGCCTGGACGGTCGGTGTAGCTGGTGGCAGGTGCTTTCACGCTAAAGTTGCAACGAGCAGCGCCTTTCACACGGGTGATGTTATACATAGTGATGCTTGCAGGGTCGAAGCTACCTCCGAATTTACCCTTCGTGGGCGCTTGCCATGATAGTTCGGCTGTGAAGTTGCCAGGAGTGACAGTGAAATTTTCCACTGCGCCAGGCGGATTCTGACCTACTTGAATTTCAAGGTCGTCGGTGTCGGCACCGCCTTCGCCAGCGGCGTTGTATGGCACCAGTTTATAGGCGTGCAGCCCGTCGGTCACATTCGTGTCGGTGTATTTGCCTGTTGCACCAGTTTTTGCCACGGTGGTCAGGAGCGAGCCGTCGCGGTAAATTTTCACGCCATTGAGCGAGGCGAGTGGTTCGCCTTGCGCGTCAATCACAGGATTGGTCCATTCAATTGTCACCTCACTTCCTTGTGTGGCGATTTTTCGTGTAGTCACACGGTCGGGTGCGCCCTTTGGAGCGTGGATATATGGAATGGCGAAAGCGTTGAGGCTGTCGGTGTTGCCCACAGCGGTAGCCTTGCCGGTCTTCACGTCGATGGTGTAGAGCTTGTATTCTGCATTGTTCACCCAATAGAGCGTGTGGGTGTTGTGGTCGAAAGCCATCGTCTGTGTGAAAGCCGCATCTACGCCAGTGCTGCCAATCAATGTGCAAACGGCGGTTTCCTTGTTGATGGAATAGAAATTGTCGTTAGTTGCCACACCGTAGAGCGTGCCGTCGAGGTCGGCAGCGAGAGCCACCATGTAGCATTGTGCACCTTCTGTATCGGTGAATGTGCCACCTGTCACCACGGTACCTGTTTTCAAGTCGATGGTGGCCAACTTCTGGGCACTATTGCTGATGCCGTAGGTGATGCCGGTGCTGTAGTCATGCGTCATATCGCTCAACGCACGATTACTTGGGGCAACAAATGTGCGGTGTCCATCGGTCATGTCGATAGTGAACAGACCGTCAATTGACGTTTGCGTGCCAATGTGGGTGACTTGACCATACCACTTGTAGTTGAAATACGTGCCGGCATACACGCGCCCCATATTGCTTTGGTCGGCAAGCAGGGTGACCGCTTCTGGCGAATTGGCACGGAAAGTGATTGGACCTGTAACGCCGGTTTGTTCGTAAGGTTGATAACTGCGGTACGCCCAGATGGTGGGCTGCGCCAATGATGCAACCGACAGCATCATTGCGAGAAATACCGAAATAAAAAATCGAGCCATAATTGTATTAGTTTTATCCCTGCATATAGCTGCAAGGAAAGTGAAACGCTTAATACTGAAAAAGGGAGATTGCGTAGAATCTTATATGCTAACCGTTTAGCACAGTGATTTGCAAATCTCCCAATACCTGAAATGTGATCCTATGGGGAGTCGAACCCCAATCGAAGGAACCGGAATCCTTTATTCTATCCATTGAACTATAGGACCAGGCTTTTACAGAATGGCTACTGCGAAAAATGATTTTTTACAATGCAAATTTAACTATAATCTTGTAACTTTGCAAGTAAAGAAATTTCACCCCCTAACATTATTTTGCTATGACAGTGAAAATCGACCCATCATGGAATAAGGAGCTTGCAGAGGAATGGAATAAGCCATATTTTGCCAATCTCACCGAATTTGTAAAGCAGGAATATGCCACCAAACAGGTTTTTCCTCCTGGCTCTCAAATATTTGCGGCATTTGATGCCACGCCTTTCGACAAGGTGAAAGTAGTGATTATCGGTCAAGACCCTTATCACGAGCCGGGGCAGGCGCATGGGCTTTGCTTCTCGGTGAACGACGGTGTGCCGTTTCCGCCATCGCTGCAAAACATTTTCAAGGAAATCAACGCCGACACAGGCGCGCCTATTCCCACAAGCGGTAACCTTACTCGCTGGGCACAGCAGGGCGTGCTGATGCTCAACGCCACCCTCACTGTTCAGGCGCACAAGGCTGGTTCGCATCAAGGCCGGGGTTGGGAAGAGTTCACCGATGCGGTGATTGCCCACCTGAGCGAACACGGCGAGCATCTTGTGTTCATTTTGTGGGGCTCGTTTGCCATTAAAAAGGGCGCGAAAATCAACCGCATGAAGCATCTTGTGCTCACTTCGCCCCACCCATCGCCACTTTCGGCATATCGTGGATTTTTCGGCAACCACCACTTCTCCCAAGCCAACGCATACCTTGCGCAGTACGGCAAATCACCAATCAACTGGTAGCCCAATATTGCTTGTGGCAAACAATATCGCCCAACGACACCGTATTGTTTTATACCGCGTCGTTGGGCGATTATATTTTTTATCCCAAATCGGTCATTAGGGCTTGTGGTATTTCGGGATTTTAGAAGAATGAATTTTGCTTGTCTTTTAATGAGTGATAGCGAGCTATTACGAATTAAAAACAAGCGAAAGGCATCTTATAAAAGCCGAAAGACCGCAAGAAGTAATCTAAAAAACCTCATACGGTCTAATGACCGATTTGGGTTTATCCTGATTATGGTGCCACAGGCACAGCGTGCACATTTTTCACGGTGCCGATAACGAACACACTGTGCACCGAACCAATCGACTCCATTTCGCCTAAGCGGTTGAGCACGAAATCTTGGTAATGGTGCATATTGCGCACAAACACCTTAATCCAGAAGTCGAAATCGCCACTGGTGTTGAAGCACTCGGTCACTTCCTCCATTTGCTTCACGGCATCCACAAATTCGCGGGCATATTCCTTGCCGTGCTGCTTGAGTCGAATGTTACAAAGCACAAGCATTCCGTTTCCTACCATGTCGGGGTCGACCACAGCCACATATTTTTTAATATAGCCCTCGCGTTCGAGGCGTTTTTGGCGCTCGAATGTGGGCGAAGCCGAAAGGTGAACAGCTTCTGCAAGCTCTTTTGTGGTGAGCTTTGCGTTCTGTTGTAGCACCTTTAAAATCTTAATGTCAATAGCGTCAAGTTTCTCTATCATAAATGTTCTGATTTCCACTGCTTGCGCAGTATGATTTTCTGTTAGGAGCTTAATTTTTGGCAAATATAGAATAATTTCCCGAATAAATCAAGACTATTGCATAGAAAAATAAAAAGAGTGAAATTTGCATCAGAAATCTCTCGTTTTCATAATACAATGATGATTTTGACAAGTTTTTAATGGTAATAATAGACAGAACAAGATGCGGCCTTAGTTGTGAAACTGGGGCCGTGTTATTTTACCCCTATCTCAACAAATCTCACACTAAGTTTGCACTGTCGCAGGCTGTGGCTCACACAGATCCCACTGATCTCACGGAATTGCTTTGATGGTGGGAAATCTCACGGAGGTTTCTTCGTTGCTTTGTGGGGCTCACACAGATCCCACTGATCTCACGGAATTGCTTTGATGGTGGGAAATCTCACGGAGGTTTCTTTGCTGCTTTGTGGGGCTCACACAGATTCAACAACAACAAAAAATATTCGTGAAAATTTGTGTGGTTAGTGGTTGCTTGAATTAGCCACAAATTTCCACAAATTTTCACGAATTATTATTTTTTAGTGTAGAGGTTCTGAATCTCTATTTTCTGATCTCTAACCTCTGAATTCTAATATCTAATTTCTGAATTTAGGAATTGCAGGTGATGTGGTAGCATCTTTGGTTTTCTTCGATGAGTACCCAGCATTTTTTTTGCATTCTTAGGCGGTAGAGCACGTGGCCCAAGAGGTGCTTGAGTTCGTTGTTAGATAGACTTTTGCCCGGACCCTTGTCGAACTTTGGGATTGGGTAGAAATTGTTGTGGGCGATGTCGAAAGTCGTGCCGTAGGAGTGTGCCGACGTTTCCGAGGCATTGTTGTTATGCTTCACCAGACTTCGCACATCGTTGAGTGTGCGGAGCATGGAAGTGACGTGTAGGCAGTAAGGGCGCGCACCACGAGCAGCAAGCGAATCTTGGAAATTGCTTGCAATCTCCATAAGCAGTGCCTTGGCGTTGTGGGTGAGGTAAGGCACGGAGTGGGTGAGAGGCTCGATGATGAGGATAGAATCGTCGGCTTCCACCTTCGCGAGTTGCTTAATGGAGTCGAAATTCACATTCCTGTGTTCGAGTGGGACGATGCCATACTTCTCCGCGGCAGGGATTTGCACGTCGTTGTAGTCGTTGTACATGAACGCCTTCTCTGCCTTCGGTTCTTCTTTTTTCTCATCAACCTTTTCGCTGTTGCAAGCCACCAATGCCACGGCTGCAATAGCCATCCATAATAATTTTTTCATTTCCCTAAAATGTGTGTTTGGTGTGTAAAGAATTATCTGATGAAGTTGGTCTTCACTTGTGGGTCTGGCTCTGGGTGTGAAATGCCTGCTTGTTTGCCGGCTTCAATACACTTGAGCAACCACGCCATGTTCTTGCCGAGGTTCTTCATCACTTGCATACCCTCAAGGTCTTGAACCACTTCTTCGGTGGTGTTGCCATGCACGCCGTTCCAATAGCTGGAGCTGACCACAGGCATATTGTAGATGGTGAAATACTTATTCAGCGCATCAAAAGTGCTGCTTGAGCCAGCACGGCGGCAACTGACAATGGCTGCGGCAGGCTTGAAGAGCAGTTTGCTTTTAAAAGCGTGGAACAAGCGGTCCATAAACGAAATCATCGAACCGTTAGGACCTGCGTAATACACAGGGCTGCCGAAGATGAAACCGTCGTAATTGTCGAGTTCGGCGCCAATCACATTCACCATGTCGGAATCGATGGCGCACTGGTGTGCGCTTTTGCAATAGTCACATGCCACGCAGCCAGAAAGAGGCTTGCCGCCAATCCACGATATTTTAGTCTCTATGCCACATTCGTTGAGTGCTTTAGCCACCTCACCAAGAGCGGTGGCGGTGCAACCTTTCACATGTGGGCTACCATTAACGAGTAATACTTTCATAGTCACTTTAATTTTGTATATACAAAGTTACTGAGAATTTGCGAGATTTCGGCATTGATTCAGAAATAAATAAAGGAAATGATATACATGTTGTCCCGAAGAAGATGCGATGAAATTCCGTTAGGAATTTGATGTGTGTAGGCAGGTA
>OIXU01000211.1_pt1 | contig 20756 bp, 19 predicted proteins | sample 1587921 | NCBI WGS metagenome assembly OIXU01 (sample SAMN03283238) | human gut metagenome | biome: human-associated habitat; material: feces | host: Homo sapiens | place: Peru | collected 2012
GCTTAGGCCGACGATAGAAGCCGATGCGACGTTCACGGTCAACTTCCACGACATCGGTGTTTACAAATTCAAAATTAAATACGCGGTGCAAGAATCCAAGTTTATGGCAATCGAGCAAACGAGCGCGGAGTTCCTTCACTACGCCTGTCTTCTCAAACTTTCTCTTAAACTTCTTGAGTGCTCTTTCGATGTTCTCACCGTCTTTTACCTGTACAATAATCATTTTTGTTTCTTTTAATTTAAATAGTTATACATTGTTTATTTGCGGCACTGTGCCACAAAGCGGGTGCAAAGTTACTGATTATTTGCCGATTAGCCAAATTTTTCGCAATATTTCTGCATTCTACCCTGCTTATTCGGCATTGTAATGCGCAGTCGGATGCTACGCACGCCGCTTTGCCTGCATAAACGTTAAAAGGCAGCGGGCGCTCCTTGCGGAGTTCCTGCTGCCTTTTGTCGTCACAAGTCTGCTTGCGACACGTTGCAGTCTGCTCTACCCCGAGGGGCGCAGCCGACTACTTTCCGTGGTGCTCGTCAGATACTGTCAACTTCTTGCGGCCATGTGCGCGGCGAGAAGCCAATACGCGACGACCATTCTTTGTAGCCATACGCTCACGGAAACCATGCTTGTTTACGCGGCGACGATTGTGCGGCTGAAATGTTCTTTTCATTGTCTTATTTTTATTTATTTGTTATTATTCACACTTTTGGGTTGCAAAATTACTCATAATTTTTTAAACGACAAAGACTTGAGCCTTTTTTAGCTGCATTTTTTAGTTTTTTCTACATTTTTAGGGCTAAATCGCCCGTGTATGGGCTGAAAAGCGGTGCGACGGGGAGGTTGAGGGGCTTTTTTTGCCGGTTTTCACGATTTAGGGCGTGTCACGAATAAAAAAAACTATGAACCATGCGTTTTTGTGCGTGATTTTCAGTAACTTTGCAGCGATTTTTAAGAGATAATACAATTATATAAATAAAAACAGCAATGATCAACTCACAAGACATCAAGATGGGAACTTGCATCCGCATGGACGGCAAGCTCTTTTTCGTAATCGACTTCCTTCATGTAAAACCGGGTAAGGGCAACACTTTCATGCGCGTTAAGTTGAAGAACGTTGTCGACGGCCGCGTGTTGGAGCGTCGCTTCGACATCAGCGAGAAGGAGTTGCGCCTCATCACCAAAAGCAAGAGCAAAATTCTGGAGCGTGCATACCGCAATTCCTGCCTTGAAAAAGCGGAAAAGGAAATTGAGTTTGTAAACTCACACCACATCAAGGTAAGTTATTTTACAGAAAGCGACTATCCTCAACGCCTACTGAACACCACCGATGCGCCCATATTGCTATACAGCGTGGGCAACACCGATTTCAACAAAAAGCACATCGTGAGCATAGTGGGCACTCGCAAGTGCACCGAGTACGGCCGCAGAATGTGCGAAAAGCTTGTGAAAGAGCTGTCGGAGGCTATTCCTGATGTGATTACTGTGAGCGGACTGGCGTTTGGCATCGACATTGCCGCCCACAACGCTTCACTGAAAAACAACTGCGAAACCATTGCCGTTCAGGCATGTGGACTAAACAAGATTTACCCTGCCGAGAATAGAGATGCCGCTGAAAAGATAGTGAACAGTGGCGGTAGCATCATCTCCGAATACACATCGCAAGACGTGCTGCACAAAGGCAATTTCGTGGCACGCAACCGCATCATCGCCGGTTTGAGCGACTGCACCATAGTGGTGGAATCGGCAGAGAAAGGCGGTTCACTCATCACCGCCAACATAGCACAAAGCTACAACAGAGATGTGTTTGCTGTGCCCGGACGCACTTCCGATGAGCAATCCAAAGGCTGCAACCAGCTCATTCAGCGAAATCAGGCTATGCTCATCACCTGCGCCACCGACATAGTGGACGCACTGCGATGGGAATCAAAAATCGCCAACAAGCCCACCCAACAACTCGACCTGTTTCCCTCGCTCACGGAAGAAGAGCAAGAGATTGTGAACATCATCAAGCAAGCTGGCGATATACACATCAACGCCATCACCGAAAAGCTCCACATTCCGGTGTACAGGGTGATGAGCACACTCATGCAGCTCGACTTTAAAGGCATCATCATCAGTATGCCTGGTTGCCGCTACGCAATGGCGTAATCCCTCACTGAATAGTGCGCACAACTGCTGTAATGGCAAAATAATTCTGTAAATAACGGCTATTACCTGTTGTTTCTGACAATAATTATAACTATCTTTGTTTATTAATAACCATTAAACCAATAAAACAACTATGACAAAAAAGATAATTCCAGATTCAGAGTTGATTATCAATCCCGACGGTTCTGTGTTCCACATACACCTTCGCCCCGACCAACTCAAAGATAATATCATCGTGTGTGGCGACCCTGGACGCGTGAATATGATTGCTTCGTATTTCGACACCATTGAATATGATGTGCAAAGTCGTGAGTTCCACACCATTGCCGGCACATATAATGGTAAGCCAGTTATGGCGCTCTCACACGGTATCGGTAGCGACAACATCGACATCGTGATTACTGAGCTCGACGCTTTGGCAAATATTGATTTCGAGACCCGCACCGTTAAAGACAAGCACCGCGCGCTCAACATCGTGCGCATCGGCACTTCTGGCGGTTTGCAACCCTACGTGCCTGTAGGCACTCCAGTGATTGCAGCAAAGAGTCTCGGTTTTGATGGTGTGCTGAACTATTACGCTGGACGCAACGAAAACTGCGACCTTGAGTTTGAAAAGAAATTCTGCGAATTTGTGAAATGGAATCCTCTGTTTGCTAAGCCCTACGTGGTGGAATCAGACCCAGAATTGGTTGAGAAAATCGGCCGCGACGACATGGTGAGAGGCTACACCATCTCTGCTGTGGGCTTCTACGGTCCACAAGGTCGTGAAGTGCGCCTGCCACTTGCTGAACCAGAACTCAACAAGCGCATTGAGCAATTTGAATACGAAGGCGGCCACATCACCAACTATGAAATGGAGAGCGCCGCACTTCAAGGTATGGCAAAAATGATGGGTCATCACGCCATCACCATTTGCTCTATCATCGCCAACAGAGTGGCTACCAGTGCGAATCCAAATTACAAGACTGCGGTCAACGACCTCGTTCAGACCGTTCTTGAAAGACTTCTTGGCGACTAATCGCCACACTTTCATACAGAAAAGCAAAAGAGGAAACCTCGCTTGGGGTTTCCTCTTTTGTTGTCTCATTTTAAATAGTTTTGAACAAAAAATCAAAACGAATTCTTAATTAAGAATGAAATTTCTAAGGCTCGGTTCAAGCACTTGACTGCAAGTGTAAACTCTTGCAAATTGCTTCAACAGACTCACAGTCGAAAGCTTTGGCCGCGCTTGGGAATTTTCACGAATTTCAAATTTTACAGTAGTAGTTTTTTTCTGCATAGGCACTCAATTTTAAATTACACATCTTTATAACGGCATAGTGACTATTTTATTATATCAAATTTCGATAAATTTTGCTCACATCAAATAAAAAAAGTAACTTTGTAGTAAACTAAAATATAAGAGGTTTGAAGAATTTCATCACACGCATTTTATCCGGAGCAGTGTATGTAGGACTCATATTCTGCGCCATCTATTTTTTTGATACTATTCCAGCTATTTTCTTGGTGTTTTTTGGGATTGTCACATTGATTGGCGTTTGGGAAGCCAGCCGTCTAACCCATGGCAATGAGCAAAATCAATCAAAGGTCGTTAAGTGCGTCGATGCACTTGGGGCTTTAGCCGTGTTCACGTCGTTTTTCTTCAACGAAGAGTGCGGTCACTCGCTTGCAAGTTTCCTTCCCATCTTGCTCTACGGATTGGTGAGATTCACAATCCAGCTCTACATCACCAATCAAAACCCCATCAAGAGTTTACAGCAGTCGTTTTTCTGCATTTGCTATGTAGCCATTCCACTGGGTTTGATGAGCACCATCAGTTTCTCCGAAAACAGCATGCTCCTGCTCAGCATTTTCATTTTCTTGTGGCTCAACGATTCTGGTGCCTACCTTGTGGGCTCCACCATTGGCAAGCATCGCCTGTTTGAACGCATTTCACCCAAGAAGTCGTGGGAAGGCTTCTGGGGCGGCCTCGTTCTTTCCGTGTTGGCTGGTTATGTGATGGGTGCATATTTCAACGATATTTTCCACGGTCCATCGGCACTACTTTTTGCCGGTTGGGGCATGGTGGTTTCGATATTCGCAACGCTTGGCGACCTCACCGAGTCACTCATGAAGAGAACTGCCGGTGTGAAAGACTCAAGCCATTTGATTCCCGGACACGGTGGCATTCTCGACCGCATCGACAGTCTGCTGTTTGCTGTGCCGGCATCACTAATTTATCTCGTCGTAATCAAAAACTTATTATAATTTTCTAATATGAGTAATCAACGATACGATCTTAGAGGTGTATCTGCCTCAAAAGATGATGTGCATAACGCTATTAAAAAAATTGACAAAGGCGTTTTTCCTCTGGCATTTTGTAAAATAATCCCTGATATTTTGGGCGGCGACCCCGAATATTGCAACATTATGCACGCCGATGGTGCTGGTACTAAATCATCGTTGGCTTATATCTATTGGAAAGAGACTGGCGATTTGAGCGTCTGGAAAGGCGTGGCTCAAGATGCTGTGGTGATGAACATCGACGACCTTCTTTGCGTGGGCGCAACCGACAACATCCTTCTTTCCTCGACCATTGGCAGAAACAAGAACCTCATTCCTGGCGAGGTGATTTCTGCAATTATCAATGGCACACAAGAATTTCTTGACGAACTCAATAAAATGGGAGTGAACATCATTTCCACTGGCGGCGAAACTGCCGATGTAGGCGACTTGGTGCGCACCATAATCGTTGACAGCACTGTGACATGCAGAATGCGTCGCGACAAAGTGATCGACAACGCCAACATTAAGGGTGGCGATGTGATTGTGGGCTTGGCATCGTTCGGCAAAGCCACTTACGAAACAAAATACAATGGCGGTATGGGCAGCAATGGTCTGACTTCGGCTCGCCACGATGTTTTTGCGAAATACATCGCAGAGAAATATCCCGAAAGCTACGATCAGGCTGTTCCTAACGAACTCGTGTATTCAGGTTCTAAGAAACTGACCGAAGCTATCGACGGCTTGGAAGTGAACGCTGGCGAACTGGTGCTTTCTCCTACCCGTACCTATGCACCTGTAATCAAGAAGGTGCTCGATAAGATGCACGACAAGGTGCACGGTATGGTACACTGCACAGGCGGTGCTCAAACCAAGGTGATGCACTTTGTGAAAAACAAACATGTGGTGAAGGACAACCTCTTCCCTATCCCACCACTCTTCAAACTCATTCAAGAGGAATCGGGAACCGACTGGAAGGAAATGTACAAAGTGTTCAATATGGGACACCGTATGGAAATTTACGTTTCACCCGAAGACGCTGCCGACATTATTGAAATATCTAAGTCGTTCAATATCGATGCACAAATCATCGGTAGAGTGGAAGATGCAGAAGAAAACCATCTGACCATCAAGAGCGAATACGGCACATTCGAATACTAACGCTACAATTTGCCGAAATGCGACAACTTTTCAGTACATACATGGCGATATGTGCTTTGGCAATGATTTGCCAAGGTTGCGCATCTTCTACGGCAAATGAAAACGACAGTTACAAACTGCCCGACACGCTTCGTGTGGGCACCATGTATAGCCCAACGAGTTTCTTCATCTATCGAGGCGACACGCTGGGCTATGATTATGACCGAATTTGTGATTTTGCGAAGGACAAAAAGATAGCGCTAAAATTCACATTGGCTCACAGTATGCAATCGCTGCTTCAACTTGTGAAGGACGACAAGGTGGATGTGCTGGCATACGAGATTCCCATTACCGCTGAATTTAACGAGGAGGTGCTGCACTGCGGCGAAACCAACACCACCTATCAAGTACTGGTGCAGCGTAAGGGCCGACACCGCATTACAAATGTCACACAGCTGAAAGGCAAAGACCTGTATGTGGAGAAAGGTTCGAAATACGAGTCGAGACTTGAGAACCTCAACAGCGAGATTGGCGGTGGTATCAACATTAAATCGGTGGATAAAGACACCGTTGATGTTCAAGACCTTGTGAATCAGGTGAGCACGGGGAAAATTCCATATACGATTGTGGATAGCGATATTGCTAAAATCAATAAAACGTATTACAGCAACATCGACATCGGTTTGGAGGTGAGTTTCCCTCAACGCTCATCATGGGCAGTGAACCTCAACAACAACGCCCTATCAGACTCCATCGACGCTTGGAGCACAAGCGAGCGCACCATTCTCTACAGCGAAGACATATCAAAGCACTACTTTGAGCAAAGCCGCTTTTCGCTCACGCAGGATAACGACACATACGGTGGTAGCGGAAAATATGTGAGGAAAAATGGCGACATCTCGCCATACGACGACTTGTTTAAAGCCTATTCCGGACATATCTCCTACCCTTGGCAACTGCTTGCCGCCATTGCCTATGTGGAGTCGAAATTCGATCCAAGAGTGGTGTCGTGGGCTGGCGCAAGGGGACTGATGCAAATCATGCCCAGCACAGCAAGGGGCTATGGATTCGACACGTCGAAGCTGCACGACCCTGAAGTGAGCGTGAAGGCTGCTGTGCGCGAGCTTTCGAGCTTGGAAAAGTATTTCTCCAGCAGAGTGCCCGACCCTAAAGAAAGAATGAGATTCATGCTTGCCGCCTACAATGGTGGTATTGCCCATATCGTCGACGCCATCAATCTTGCCCAGAAATACGGCAAGAATCCCCATGTCTGGTACGGCAATGTGGAAGAGGCGCTGAAGTGGAAGACCAATGAACGATATTACAACGACCCCGTGTGCAAATACGGTTATTTCCGTAGCAACGAAACCGTGAATTATGTTCAAAAGGTGGAAAGTAGATTTGTAGCATATCGTAAATAATAATTTTTTAAAATTTATACATCATGAAGAAAAGGTATTTAAGCGTGGCATTAATCGCCATATTGGCATCATCAATGATGTTCACTTCATGTATTGGTAGTTTCAAGCTCACCAATAAAGTGTTAACTTGGAATAAGCAAGTGGGTAGTAAATTCGTCAACGAACTGGTGTTCGTGGCATTCTGGATTCTTCCAGTATATGAGCTTTCGGGCTTGGCTGACTTGTTGGTGCTCAACAGCATTGAATTCTGGTCGGGTGAAAACCCTGTGCAAGCAAGCACAAAGACTATTGACGGCAAGAACGGCAGATACATTGTGAAGAGCGACAAGAATGGCTACACCATCACCAACACCACAGACAAGAGCGTGGTGAAATTCAACTTCGACGCAGCCGACAACTCTTGGAGCGTTTGCAATGGCGACAAGGAAGTGAAATTCCTGCAATACGTTGACGACACTCATGTGAAAATGATTACCCCTGAAGGTGATTTCAAGACCGTGGAATTAAGCGAACGTGGCGTGTATGCCTACAAGCAAATGGTGAACAGCAGCGTTCAATACGCAATGCGATAAACTCCCACATACTCATAATTATAAGAATCCCCAAAGATGCGTTGAGAAAATCTTTGGGGATTATTTGTATCTTATTTTCGCTACTCGCTATTAGCGGGAGGCTTTCTTGTAAAGAACCACAGCAATAAGGGTGAACAAAATATTCGGAATCCACATTGCCACACGCGATGAGGTGTAGCCATTTTGGGCGAAGGTTTGCGTCACCTGCATAAACAGGATGTAGGAAAAACTCAGCACAATGCCAATCATGATATTCAATCCTGTGCCACCACGCACCTTTCTTGACGACAGAGAAAAACCGATAATGGTCAGAATCAGTGCGGCTGCCGTCATAGCATAGCGCTTTTCGTATTCAATCTCGAATTGCTGGATATTAGCCACACCACGCTCTCGCTGTTCGGTAATGTAGCGTTTCAACTCTGGCGAGGTGAGGGTTTCCTGGTCGTTTTTCGAAATCAAAAAGTCTTTCGGGTCGAAGTTCAAGAGCGTGTCCATCATGCTGCCAGTGGTCATTGTCTCCTTCAATCCGTCGAACTTACGATGATTATAGTCGCTCAATTTCCAGCGTCCCAACGTGTCGTAAACAGCACTTTGGGCTGTGATTCTCGACACCAACACATTGTCCTTAAATTCCTCAATAGAAATGTGATAGCCGTGCTTTGTGGTGTTGTCGTATCGCTCCATGTGAAACATCACACCAGGGCGCATTTGCAGTTGCACATTGTCGCCATAGTCCACTCGCTTGTTTTTCACCCATTGGTTGGTGTATTCAATTCGCTTCACATTGGCAGGCGGAATGATATACAACGACAGCACCAGCGTGCCTATCGAAATAAATACCGCCGACACAATATAGGGTACTGCCAATCGGTTGAAACTGATGCCACTTGATAGAATTGCGGTAATTTCGCACCTGTCGGCTAATTTCGAGGTGAAGAAAATCACTGTGATAAACACGAACATTGGCGCAAACTGGTTGATGAAACCAGGTAGGAAGTTCAAGAAATATTTAAACACAGTTTCCTTCAATGGGGCAAGAAGCATGGCATCGAGCTTTTCGTTGATGTCGAACATTACAATCACCAACAAAAGCATCAGAATGATAAAGAAAAATGTGCCGATGAATTTCTTTATAATATACAGGTCAAATTTCTTGACCAATGGCTTCTTTGCCTCTTTTTTCTTTTCAGCTGTAGAAGATTCGGCAGATTCATCGGAATTGTCGATGTCTGACAACTGTTTCTGCTCGCCATCTGCGCTTGTTTCCACACTTGTGGTTGGTGATGTGGCATCACCATTCAATTCTTCGGGCTGTATGTTTTCAATGCTGTCTTGCATGATGCTAACGATTATAGGCGGCGTGTGACACGTTCCACCATTTCTGTTTTCCACGACTTGAAGTCGCCCTCAATAATGTGCTTGCGAGCCTCACCCACAAGCCACAAATAGAATGCGAGATTATGAACGCTTGCAATTTGCATCGCCAAAATCTCTTGCGCAACAAACAGGTGACGAACGTAGGCTTTAGAGTAAATCTTATCCACAATCGAAGCGCCATCTTCTTGAAGTGGTGAAAAATCGTCAGCCCACTTCTTGTTGCGCATATTCATAATGCCATGCTGGGTGAAAAGCATACCGTTGCGGCCGTTGCGAGTTGGCATCACGCAGTCCATCATATCCACGCCACGATCAATGGCTTCGAGTATGTTGGCTGGTGTGCCCACACCCATGAGGTAGCGAGGCTTGTCTTCCGGAAGAATTTCGTTCACCACCTCAATCATATCGTACATGGCCTCGGTTGGTTCACCTACTGCCAAACCACCGATAGCGTTACCCTCTGCACCCAAGTCGGCTACGAATTTCGCACTGTCGGTGCGCAGGTCTTTATACACACAGCCCTGCACAATGGGGAAAAAGGCTTGCGAATGGCCATAACGTGGTGATGTGGCATTAAAATGATCCCAACCACGCTTGAGCCACCTTTGAGTAAGACGAAGCGACTTCTCGGCATACTGATAATCAGATGTGCCTGGAGGACACTCATCAAGTGCCATCATAATATCGCTACCTATGCTGCGCTGAATATCCACCACTTTCTCTGGGGTGAACAGATGCTTTGAACCATCGATATGGCTGCGGAATGCCGCACCCTCCTCTTTCAGTTTGCGGTTGCTGGAAAGCGAGAACACCTGAAAGCCACCACTATCGGTAAGAATTGGCTTATCCCAAGTGTTAAATTTATGCAAACCACCAGCGCGCTCAATGATGTCCATACCAGGGCGCAAATACAGGTGGTAAGTGTTGCCCAAGATGATCTGCGCCTTAATATCATCGCGCAGCTCATGCATGTGAACAGCCTTCACCGCGCCCACAGTGCCCACTGGCATAAAAATTGGAGTCTGGATTTCGCCGTGGTCAGTGCCAATCACACCCGCACGGGCTTTAGTATCTTTACTTGTCGCTACGACTTTGTAATTCATAATCTGTCTAATTTACTCACAAAATTACAATAATAATTCCAATGGAGCAAAACTTCCCCAACCGCAACCACAATTTTTACCAAATACACTGCTTAATTGCTTCAAACAAGTATAAAACGAAAACAGAGGACCCGAAGCACCATTTGAGAAATTAGATGTTAGAAATTAGAAGTTAGAATAATTCCGTCCAAGTCCCCGACTTCCACCCTGCCAGTTTTTTCAAAGCACCTGAAACACCTGAAGCACCTGAAACACCTGAAACACCTGAAACACCCGAATCGAGATTTTGGAACCAAAACAAGCCCGTTTTTCGTCAAAATCGAAACTCATGATGCTTCATCAAACCCACATCAAATTTCATCGACCAAATTCAAAGACCTCCTGAACAAAAATACCAACAAAGCGCTCCACGAAGCAACACCAAAAAGGAAAACAAAAAGCCTTGCCACAAAATCAAAAATTTGCGACAAGGCTATGAAATAGACAGTAATTATGGATTATGCTATTTTGATAGGACTTTTAAGATGAGTTCAGTTACATCAGCAATGTCGATGACACCATCATGATCAATGTCTCCCTCAAGGAAATCTTCCTTATCTACGATAACGACACCTTGAGCAGTAAGATTTGTGCCATCTTTAGTGGTGGCTGTAATTAATGCCACACCCTTTTTCAAACCAGTAACATTGCCATTCTGGTCAACAGTGGCAATAGTGGCGTCGCTTGTGCTCCAATCCACATCCTTCATCGTCACATCAAGAGGCTCAACAGTCGCCACAAAAGCAGTGCTCTCCTCTTCCATCACCACTGCATATAATTTATCGAGAGAAATACTTGTCGCCACTACAGGATTATCTGACGGAGCTTTCACCTCAATAGAGGCTGTGGTGATTTCGTTCACTTTCACACCCAAACATGACGATATATTAATATCGCTTATTTCAATTGCGTGCGTACCAGTGTAAGATTCATCAGCTTTTACAGCAAAAGAGAGAATTTGCCCCGAAGTGCCATAATAAGGCTCTGCCGTAGCAGAATACGACATCACTGAAATTTTGCCATTTTTGCGCAAATTTGACGTAACCACATGATCATCGATGCGGTCGGCATTGAGCTTAAACTCCATCTTCCCCTTTGCGTTTGTCACAACTGAGAGACCTTCTGGAAGCAACATTTCAAACTGGAAGCCAGCCACTTCATCTTGGTTATCCATCATCACGGTGATAGTGGCTGTACCCCCAGGTGTGATGGTCACATTAGGTGTAAAAGAAAGTTGGTTAACCGCCGCCAACATGGTGGAAGCAGTGAGTAAACTCAATATTATGGATAATAACTTTTTCATTATTTGAAATTTTTATGTTTAAATAATCACTTTGAAAGTTTTGCCTGCAAAGCGGATGAAATAGATGCCACCGTCGGCCATTGGATAAGTATTGCGGCCAACATTCACTTTCACTTCTTGCATTACGCCATTAGGACGGACGATTTGAGCCTTACCTGCATCAGTAGCTTCAACAACGATGCTCTGACCTTCGGCATAAGCACAAACACCACTGTAAACGCCTTCAACACCTGTCGTAACAGCAGAGATGCGAGCGGAAGCATCATCAGCCTCACGAGTGTAACCATCTGACTCTGCCAACTTCACATCTGTGAGTTCGATAGCACCTTCACCGCAGAAGTTCTTATCAGCCTGCAAAGTAAGTTTGAGAATAGCTCCGTCATTTCCAGTGAAACTTTCGGTGGATGCGGCAAATGCCATCAAATTGATATTACCAGGCGTATTCTCATTGTAAACTACAGCGTGTCCATCAGTTGCACGACCAGTGAGGGCTACTTTTTTCAGATTTACTCCTGCTGGTAAACAGAGGTTCATTTGTAATGCAGAGAAGTCAACTGTATTGTCGAGCATCACATCAACTGTGCGTTCTTCCCCTGGGTTCAGCATAAAGTCGGATACATGGAGCACATCGTGCGATTCTCCAAATCGAGGAGCAGCACTCACTGTCACACCATTTCCGACGGCAATATTTGCAACAAGAAGAACATCGGAAACATTGATTATGCCATCCTTGTTGACATCTGCCGCCCTAAAGAAGAAACCGTCCACGTCTTTACCCACCGACACATTAGCGGTTAGCAAAACATCTTGAACATTCACCTTGTGGTCGTTGTTAACATCACCAAGAATTACTGGCATTGTGCTCAATACTGACGTGAGGTCATCGCATCGGTGCCCCTTACCGTTGGATTCGGAAATGAGTATTTCACGGAAAACCAGTTGATGATCACCTTCTTTCACATCCTCATCAGCCACAAGCTTGATGTAACAGATTTCTCCAGATTCGCCAATAAAGGGCTCAGCAGATGGAGAATAAGCCAAAACACGTATAGATCCATCACTCAGTTTGTTAGTGGTAACTACGTGGTCCACGCAGCGGTCAGCATTTAGCGTAATGTCGTATTTACCTTTACTATTGAGAGCGACAGTGAATCCCTCAGGCACAGTGAAATCGGTCTGAAAACCACCTATTTCTTGTTTATTTGCGAGTGACAACGCCACTGTGACAATATCGCCATTCACACATAAATAGTTGCCCACAGAAAGAGAAGGTGATGAGGTCGGAGTGGAAACTACTATTGCGGCAGAATCTGAAAGAACTGTGCCATCGGTAGTGGTAGCAGAAATTAATGCGGTTCCTGTGGTCAAAGCCGTCACAAGACCCTCATCATTCACTGAAGCCACATCAGGATTGTTTGAAGACCAAACTACGGTCTTGGTTGAAACATTCTCTGGTAAAACTTTTGCAGTCAGAGATAATGTTTCTCCTATCATCAAATTAGCAGAATGTTCATTCAACGAAATTGATTCAGCCTTAATGGTAACTTGAAATTCTTTGATATTTAAAAATTTAGACCACACTTTGGCACTTTTATAAGCAGACAGGCATCCTTGTGGCACAAATAAATCCGCATCATAGAAAGAAAAAGTGTACTCTTTGATTACAGGAGGAACAGGATTGAGCGAATAAACTTTCTTTAAGTCTGTGCAATAGCTGAAAGCACCTGTCCCCATCTCGGTAACCGAGCATCCGATGGTAATCGAGGTCAGGCCTGTGCAACCGTCGAAAACAAAAAAACCGATTTTGATGACGGAGTTGGGAATAGTAACTGAGGACAGGCCTGTACAACCAGAAAAAGCATACTCGCCGATTTCGGTAACAGAATTGGGAATAGTGATAGAGGTCAGGCCTGTGCAACGAAGAAAAGCAGAATCGCCGATTTTGGTGACAGAATTAGGGATGGTGACCGAGGTCAGGCCTGTGCAACTCAAAAAAGCAGCATTGCCGATTGATGTGACAGAATTAGGGATGGTGACTGAGGTCAGGCCTGTGCAACCCTTGAAAGCAACATCACCGATTGAGGTGACAGAGTTGGAGATGGAGACAGAGGTTAGACCTGTACAACCAGAGAAAGCAAACGGGCAAATTTCGGTGACGGAGTTGGGGATGGTGACTAAGGTCAGGCCTGTGCAACCTTCGAAAGCCCTATATCCAATTTTAGCGACTGAATTAGGGATGGTGACTGAGGTCAGGCCTGTGCATCCCTTGAAAGCCTGTGAGTTAATCGACACTGTGCCTTCTTTAATAACAATTGGTGTGCCACTTGCTATTTCACCCTTAAATCGATATGCCACTTTTCCTAAATAGACAACGCCATCGGGTTGGTTGTCATACCATAGAGTGCCGTCGAATGCACCCTTACTGATTTCGGGAACTGAGTTGCCTATGATGATTGAGGTCAGGCCTGTGCAACCCTTGAAAGCATCACTGCAAATTTCGGTGACGGAGTCACCAATAGTGACCAAAGTCAGACCAGTGCAACCCTCGAAAGTATTATTAGCAATTAAGGTGACGGAGTTACCAATAGTGACCGAAGTCAGACCAGTGCAACCCTTGAAAGCATACGCGTGGATTTCGGTAACAGAGTTGGGAATAGTGACAGAGGTAAGGCCAGTGCAACCCTCGAAAGCATACTCGCCGATTTTGGTGACAGAGTTGGGAATAGTGACAGAGGTAAGGCCAGTGCAACCCTTGAAGTCAGACCAGCCGATTTCGGTGACGGAGTTGGGAATAGTCACAGCGGTCAGACATGTACAACCTTCGAAAGCACTATAGCCGATTTTGGTGACGGAATTGGGAATGGAGACAGAGGTAAGACCAGTGCAACCCTTGAAAGCTTCTGGACTGATCAACACTGTGCCTTCTTTTATGGAGATAGCTTTGCCACTTGCCATTCCACCTTTAAATTTATATGCGACATCCCCTATATAGACAACTCCATCAGGTTGATTGTTATACCATGGAGTGTCCTCAAAAGCACTCTTACCTATAGAAACTGTGTTGGGGAAGATAATTGAGGACAGGCCTGTGCAACCGTGGAAAGCATCGTTACCAATTTCGGTGACAGAATTGGGGATGGTGACTGAGGTCAGACCTATGCAACGAAAGAATGCACCATTGCCAATTTCAGAGACGGAGTTGCCGATAGTGATAGAGGTCAGACCTACGCAATCACTGAAAGAACTATGGCCGATTTTGGTGACAGAATTGGGGATGGTGACTGAGGTTAAGCCAGTGCAACCATTGAAAGCACCATCGCCAATTTCAGTGACGGAGTTGCCGATAGTGATAGAGTTAAGACCTGTGCAATCGCTAAAAGCATGTGCACCGATCGAGGTGACGGAGTTGGGGATGTTGACTGAGGTCAGACCTTTACAACCATCGAAAGAGAAACCACCAATTTCGGTGACGGAGTTGCCGATGGTGATTGAAGTCAAGCCTATGCAATGGCGAAAAGCTTCGCTGCCAATTTTGGTGACGGAATTGGGGATAGTGACAGAGGTCAGGCGAACGCAACTATGGAAAGCTTCGTTGCCGATTTCAGTGACAGAATTGGGGATGGTGACTGAGATCAGACCTGTGCAATCGTGGAAAGCATCGTCACCAATTTCGGTGACAGAATTGGGGATGGTGACTGAGGTCAGACCTGTGCAACCATAGAAAGCATCGCCGCCAATTTTGGTAACAGAGTTGGCGATAGTGATTGTGTTCAGACGAGTGCAGTCACCAAAAGCATTGTATCCGATTTCTGTGACTGAATATGTTACGCCATCATATGTCACATTCTCTGGTATAACGATGTCACCTTTATAATCAACACCACGGGCAACTCTCACACTTTTGCCATCATCATTTTTGTAATAGGCAATGGAATCCACCATAAAATCGTAGGCGGAGGCTGATAGGGTGCACAGTAGCACCGCTAATGTTAGAAACAAATATCGTTTCATGAAAAAAAAGTATTATGTTAAGTGATTAATATTTTTTGGATTACCGTTTTTATATTTTATCAATCCAATTCTTTATATTTAGAAAAGTTTTTTCCCTAAAGTCTAATATTTTTCATCTTCATTTATTCATTTTTGTGTTTCTCACGTCCTCTCTTGTTGAAACTGGTTTATGTTTGGGTTACATATATAAAGAAAGCGTGAGGACGATATCGTTGTCAATTGACTAAGAGGCATCGCCAAACGCCTAACACAGAAATTGAACAACCCACCCCCACGCTGAAGCCTATATAGCCACATCCCGCTTGCCCGCGGGGGTGGATATTACAAGCACAGCGAAGGCGTTTCAGTTGCCTCAATATCCCTCTGTGTTTGAAAAATTGGCGATTTTCTTAATCAGGACTTGAAGCGAAACGCTTTCGTTATCAAAAATGTAATGCGAAACTGTGAGCTACATATATAAGGAGTCACAATTTCACACGCAAAATTAGTGATTATCTCTCACAGATTCAACTATTTTAACAAAAAAGAAATTGAAATCAGTATTATAGAAGTCAAGAAGAAGCAGAAAGAATTGAAGTTTTCATTTTCGCTAAATTCATTTTTGTGTCGTTTATGTTTCGTTTGTAATTTACAATATCATATTTAAGGGGTAAAATGTGATACCAATATCAAAAATAATACTCTAAAACTATGATAAAAGCAAGAACAACGACCGTTATTCTCCATCAACGAACACTTACGAAAGATTGTGATTGTAGGTGATGATATTCTGTAGTAAGTTGTTGAGTTGTGGGGCGTGTGGGGTGAAATTGGTGGGTTGAGGTTTTTTTTGTAACTTTGTTGATTGAAACAATAATGAATTATTTATGGGCATTTTCAGCAAATTTTTCTCAAAAGAAAAAAAGGAAACTCTCGACAATGGTTTGAAAAAAACCAAGGAAGGCGTATTCAGTAAAATAGCGCACGCTATTGCGGGAAAATCGACAATCGACGACGATGTTCTCGACAATCTTGAAGAGGCTTTCATCACAAGCGATGTGGGCGTAGATACCACCTTGAAAATTATCAAGAGAATACAGGACCGTGTTGCTCGCGATAAGTATGTTGGCACCTCTGAACTCAACGCTCTGCTTTGCGACGAGATTTCACAAATGCTTGCCGACAACAATAATAGCGAAGTAGCCGACTTTACCGTTGCCACCGACAAGAAACCGTATGTGATTATGGTGGTGGGCGTGAATGGGGTGGGTAAAACCACCACTATCGGTAAACTCGCCTACAACTTCACCCAAGCTGGCAACAAGGTGGTGCTCGGCGCTGCCGACACCTATCGTGCCGCCGCTGATGAGCAGCTCGAACGCTGGGGCGAAAGAGTGGGCGTATCGGTGATTAAGCACAAAATGGGTACCGACCCTGCTTCGGTGGCTTTCGACACGGTGAAAAGCGCCGTGGCACAGGGCGCCGACGTGGTGATTATCGACACCGCTGGCCGTCTGCACAACAATGTGGGTTTGATGAACGAGCTGACAAAAATTAAGAATGTGATGAAGAAGGTGGTGGATTGGGCTCCTAACGAAATTCTGCTGGTGCTCGATGGCTCTACCGGTCAGAACGCATTTGAGCAAGCCAAGCAATTTGTAGCAGCCACTGAGGTAAATGCCCTCGCTATCACCAAACTCGACGGCACCGCCAAGGGTGGCGTGGTGATTGGCATCAGCGACCAGTTTAACATTCCTGTGAAATACATCGGTCTGGGTGAAGGTATGACCGATTTGCAGATCTTCCGCAAAGAGGAATTTGTGAGGAGTCTGTTCGGCAAAGAATAATAGAATAATATGCGTAAAAACAAGATTGACATCATATCGCTGGGTTGCTCCAAAAACCTGGTGGACTCCGAACACCTTATCCGCCAGTTTCAAGCCAACGGCTACAGTGTGGAGCACAACCCCAGCCGTGTGGACGGGGAAATAGTGGTGGTGAACACCTGTGGTTTTATCCGCGACACACAAGAGGAATCCATCGACATGATTTTGGAGCTTGGCAGAGCAAAAAAAGAGGGTAAAATCAAGAAGCTCTTTGTGATGGGCTGCTTGGCTGAGCGCTTTATGGCGCAGCTCATCAACGAGTTGCCAGAAGTTGACAAATTCTACGGCAAATTCAACTGGAAAGAAATGCTCAACGACCTTGGCAAAAGTTACAAGGAGGACCTGTCGAGCGAAAGATACCTCACCACTCCCAAGCACTACGCATATCTGAAAATATCGGAAGGCTGCAATCGCTTTTGCGCCTTCTGCGCTATTCCTTTAATCACCGGCCGCCACAAGTCGGTGCCAATGGACACGCTGCTCAACGAGGTGAAGCACTTGGTGAGCCAAGGCGTGAAGGAATTTAACGTGATTGCGCAAGACTTGTCGTCGTACGGTCTTGACCTCTACGGCAAAATGATGCTGCCTGAGCTGATTGACCAAATGGCACAAATCGAGGGTGTGGAGTGGATTCGCTTGCACTACGCCTACCCTACCCAATTCCCTAACGACATTCTCCCCGTGATGGCGAAGCACGATAATGTGTGCAAATACCTCGACATCGCTTTGCAGCACTCTTCCGATAAGCTGCTCAGCAATATGCAGCGCCACATCACCAAGGCTGAAACCATCGAGCTGATTAAGCGCATACGCAAAGAGGTGCCGGGCATACACATTCGCACCACGCTGATGGTGGGATTCCCCGGAGAGGGCGAAGAAGAATTCCGCGACCTTGTGGATTTCGTGAAAGAGATGCGATTTGAGCGCATGGGTGCTTTCGCCTATAGCGAAGAAGAAGGCACATTTGCCGCTAAACACTTCGACGACATCATTCCAGAGGACGTGAAAGCCGACCGCCTTGATGAAATCATGGAGATTCAAGAGGAAATTTCGGATGAAATCCAATCGAAGAAAGTGGGCAACGTTTATAAGGTGATCATCGACAGCGTAGACGAGATGTATTACTCTGGCCGCACCGAATGGGATTCGCCAGAGGTTGACCCCGAAGTGCTGATTCCTGTGGAAAACGGCAAATTAGAAATCGGTAACTTCTACCAAGTAGAAATCACCGATGCCACACCATTTGAATTGTTTGGTAAAGTGGTGGAATAACAATTTGGACTAAAACGATTGAAAAGAGCCCAAATCTCCACACACGACAACACTATAACGTTAGAGCCATACCTTATGGGGTATGGCTCTAATGATTGAAACATGCCGAAGGCATGTCCCTGCGTTATAATCGAACTTATTTTCGACGCAATAAGTCATTCTTATCCTCGATTTGAGGCAGTTCGTTTTCCTTATCGTCGGCGTAGGTGCCGTATTCGGCTTCTTCTCTACGCTTCTGGCGATAATACTCCTTTTTCTTCAGCACAAAATGCAGTGCCACGATGATGACGAGCCCTACGCCAATCACACCATAGTAGTGCCAGTAATCACCATCAGCCAAACGCTCGCGCCCAAGCCATGCCATCAGGCACAAATACAGGAACAAACACAGTGGCACGAATACCGACATCTTAATTTTGCTCTTCATTTTCTATCTCCTTTTTGTAAGGCGAGGTTTCGGGATTGAACTCACCTTGAATCAAATACTCATATATTTTCACACAAGCCCACGCGTCGATTGCGGCATAACGCTGCTGCGAATCGGTGAGCGATTCACATTCCCAGTTGGTAAGGCGCTGCGATTTGCTGATTTTCTGATTAAAGAGAATAGCAAAAATCTTCTGTAGGCTAATGTCGCTGATATTATAGCGTCCCACCATCTTTTGGAGTTCCACGAATCCACCCTGAGCCACATCGGTCACTTTTGAGAGTTGGCGGAAATCGTCTTGAGTGGAAAGCCCTATTTTCAGGCAGTGGTCATCTGCCAAATAATCGGCAAGCACTTGCGGCACACCAATCTTATTGACCCTGAAAAGAAAACAAATATCGGAAGTTGACAGCTGAATCAATGCCACCTTATGGTGCTCACCTTTTCTGAACGATGGGCGCGTTTCGGTGTCAAACCCTACAACATCGGCTTTGCGGAGCACATCGACAGCCGCTTTCAATTGAAACATCGAATCAATCACCACCACCTTGCCTGGGAAAACCACCTGTGGGAGCGAATTAACCTCGGTTTTATCAATCGCAATCTTATACATTTGTCTTCTATCTATATATCTATTATATGTGGTTTTACTAAAAAACTCTGAAGCATAGTTGCTCCAGAGTTTCATATATAAAGTTTTGTTGGATAATCAATTATTTAAGAGCATCCTGTACCTTGTCGTTAGGAACCATGCGCTCAACAAATACATAGGCACCAGTCTTTTCAGAGCGTACCATCTTAATAACTTTGCTATATGTACGTCCTTCACCAGTTTGAAGGGTTGCAACTACTTTTTTTGCCATGATTCAAATATTATTTAATTTCCTTGTGGATAGTGTACTTCTTCAAATAAGGATTGAACTTCTTCAATTCCAAACGTTCTGTTGTGTTCTTGCGGTTCTTAGTGGTGATGTAACGTGACATTCCTGGCACACCGCTTGCCTTTTGTTCTGTGCATTCAAGAATTACTTGAACTCTATCGCCTTTAGCTTTTTTTGCCATGATTCTCTAATTACTTTACAAATGTTTTGATTTCTTTTAAGTTACCTTCAGCAGCAGCTTTCTTCAATGCTGCATCGAGACCGATACGGTTGATGATACGCAAACCTGAAGCAGACACGGTCAAGCGGATCCAAGTTTGTTGTTCAACCCAGTAGAACTTACGATTGAAAACGTTTACGTTGAATTTACGTTTTGTTCTTCTCTTAGAGTGCGATACATTATTACCAGTAATCGCCTTCTTGCCTGTAATTTCGCAAACTTTTGACATAGTTGTGTTTAATACAATTTAAATGTTCAAAATTTATTTTTGATTACTCGACTCAAGACGGTTACTTCTACCTCGCAGTAGCACAATATCCATGGCCTAATGTGGTCCACCATCACTTCGCGAAGTGAGAAGGCGACGCGCTGTGTGGCTGCCATTGGGGCTAATAAAAATATCGTCCTACGCTTTACGCATTGCCTAAAGCATCACAGCAATGCATCGAAGTTTCAACGATCATGTCACAGAACAGGACTAACGGGAAGTCGTAGTACACTGCCTTGAAATCGACTGCAAAGATACACATTTTTTTTCATTCCACAAAACTTCTCCACAATCAATCACCCATTTAGACAAAATCGGTCATTAAAAACCACATGCCCTAATGACGGTTCAGTGGATAATAACTGGGGGACTGAAACAAAAACATAAAAAACAGCCTTTTAGCGATGCCAGTGCTTCGCACCTGTCGTTAGTGCTGTGGCATGTCT
>OIXU01000219.1_pt1 | contig 20499 bp, 15 predicted proteins | sample 1587921 | NCBI WGS metagenome assembly OIXU01 (sample SAMN03283238) | human gut metagenome | biome: human-associated habitat; material: feces | host: Homo sapiens | place: Peru | collected 2012
AGAACAGCAAGCTCGACGATCAGATTGCTGCACTTGAGGGCATCATGAACGCTATTCCTGACTACAGCAACAAGCTCAGCGCCATCGAGAATGCTATCAAGGCTATGCCTGACTACGACACTGCCATCAACGGCATCAAGGACGAAATTGCCAACCTCGTAAAGGAGGTGAAGGACGGAAACAAGAGCGAAGCTGACGCTTTGGCTGAAATCGCTAAGAAGATTGAGGCTCTGAAGGCTGCCGGAGGCTCTACAACAGTGGTAAAGGATTGTGTAGACCTCGGCTTGCCAAGCGGACTGATGTGGAGAAAATACAACGTAGGTGCAAATAGCGAGTATGAAAAGGGCAACTACTATGCATGGGGTGAGACTGTAACAAAGCAGAAATATGATATAACTACATACAAATGGGGTGAACTTATAGGAGAAACAACATACTACACTAAGTACAACGAGACAGATAAGCTGACATTGCTCCAACCTGAAGATGATGCTGCTACTGCTAATCTCGGCGAGAATTACCGCACACCTACCAAGGAAGATTGGCAAGAACTGGTGGAGGAATGTACTTGGTGGGTCGCAACGAAAAAAAATGAATATAACAATACAGTTATTGATTACTGGAAAGTGGTTGGACCGAATGGCAATTTCATCATCTTGCCATCTACAGGTTCGTATGAAGGAGATGAATGGTATGATGAAACCTCTGCCTATCAATCAGCTTCACGTATTGAGGGTTCTCCTCTTGCTACTATTATTAAGTGGCGTAACAATGATACGATGACATTGCCTAGTTGGACGAGAACTGCAGAGCATGAATATGGTTACCCAGTACGCCCAGTATTAAAAAAATAAATAAAGATTTAAAATTCCCGTCAGCCTCAGTGCTGGCGGGGATAAAAAGCCCTCAATACGAAAAGGGCAGCGTAACAAACCGCTCATTCCGCTATCAAATAGCAGATGGGCAAGAATAGGGCTCAGTGTATTTCATCATCTTGCCATCTGCAGGTTGGTATGATGGAGCAGCATTCATTGCAAGAAAACAATCGGTGTAAGTTCGGGGCGATGTACCTCCGTATCACTTCCGGCTATGCAGCGACATAAACATTCAAGTAACAAATGGCATCGGGGGCTGCCAACAAAAACCAGAAGTATTATGAAAACTATTTACTCAACTCTCTTCGAGAAAGGACAACATTCCTTTTCTCTACAATCATTGATGCGAACCTTGTTGCTTTGCTTTGTCATCGCTGTGACAACTAACGGACAGGCTCATGAAGTGGACAACATCGACTATGAACTCCGCACCGACGGAACGGCATGGGTGGAGAATGGCAAGAAGGCTCAGGGCGACGTTACGATTCTGTCGAAAATAGAAGTTGACGGCAAGGAATACACGGTGGTTGGGATTAATTCCAACGCCTTCTCTGCCAACGAGAGCATCACCTCCGTCACATTGCCCGACAATCTGAAGTACATTTACGACGAAGCTTTTTCATACTGCTATAATCTTGAAAACATCAACAATATCCCCAAACATATCGAGAATCTTGGTGAAAAGGGGAGGATATTCTACAGAACAAAGTTCCTTGACAACGGCATCAAGAATGAATTTTTCGTTTTCTCCGACTGGCTTATAAAATACACGCCCCAAGGCGAAACAGCCAAGGTGACAGTTCCCGAAGGCATATTCGGAATATCTGCATACGCACTGACAGATGCCGATAACACGGTAGTATTGCCAAAGTCGTTGCGAGCAGTGTCGTTATTGGCATTCAGCTCCGATTTGAAGCACATTGACACTGGAGACAATCCCGTGTTCGCCTACAAGGACGGCATACTCTTTTGCGAAGGTACGCAGACCTTCTACAAGAACGGACATGACGGAAATGACGAAGTATCGGTAGATGGCATGTGGGCGGATGTCATTTTAAGCAATGCCGTGAAGAATGGTGTCCTCCTGATTCCTGGCAAAGTGGAAACGGCAGGCAACGTCGTTAAACCAGTTGGGGGTGTGAGAAAGGGTGAACTGCCTGGATTGACCTGTGAGAAACTCATCGTGGACGAAGGTGTGAAATATATCACCGACCATGCTTTCAGAAACTTTGAACCATTGCAATACGTTGACCTCCCTTCTACGCTTATAAACATCGGAGCCTGGGCGTTTGTTGACGCAAAAATCGAGTCGTTGGTATGCCGCATGCCACAACCCATGAATGTGCCTTATTACTTCACTTATTATATAAAGGAGTTCAATTCCAAGGTGTACGTTCCAAAAGCATTGCTCGACACCTACAAGACGACGGAGGCCTGGTGGAGCATTATTCCTGCCGAAAACTTCTACCAGATAGAGGGGAACGTGCCAGAATCTGGCATATTGGCATCGGTGAAGCCAATAGAGAGTGTCGGCAAAGCTACCGTGAAAGCCATCTATACGCTAAACGGCACAAAAGTGAACTCTCTGCAACACGGAATAAACATCGTGAAAATGAGCGACGGTACCGTGCGCAAGGTGATGCACACTGGCGCGCACGAGAAATTGTAAAATATTATTGCCGAAATTTAACACTTGGAAACCACTCCATTTAGAGCGGAAAAATGGCTTCGCGGTGCCCTTTAGCAGCACCGCGAATCGGTTTTCAGCCAAAAACTCTTGCCGTTACTGCCTTATCGCGTTGCCGTTACGGTGCAACCGCGTCGCCGTTACACCGTAATGGCATCGCGATTACACTGTAACGGCGACGCCTTTTTAGCGAATTGGCAACGCCGAGAAACCGCAGAAATCACAATACATTGATAATCAGTATTTTATCAAAACGGCCCATAATCGCGTCATTTGCGACCAAGAGACCGCTTGGTTGAAAAAAATCGATTCTCCAGCGACCATTTGTAAACTATTTTCTTCCGAATAAATTGGCGGGCAATGCGCACGGTTAGGCTTCCAATGTACACGAATTGACAAAAAGGGGCACGTTGGCACAATGTTTGTACGACAAAAAACATATTTCATAACCAATAACGACAAAAAATACAATTCATCCATGGACAAAATACACGACCTTTCATTCGGCGGCGAGCGCCCGTTGTTTGGCGCCCACGACGTAAAGCTGGAGAACATAACCGTGACCGACGGCGAGTCGGCGATAAAGTGCTGCCACGACATAGAGTGCCACGACAGCAAGTTTTATGGCAAATACCCCTGGTGGCACGTGGACCGCAGCCTCATCACGAGTTGCTATTTCGCGGCGGGCTCTCGCTCGGCCATCTGGTACAGCGACGACATGACCATGCGCGACTGCGTGATAGACGGTCCGAAGTTCTTCCGCGAGATGAAGCACCTCTCCTTGGAGAACGTCACCATCAACGATGCCGACGAGACCTTCTGGCATGTCGACGACGTGAAGGTGAACAACGTGACGCTGCACGGCGGCACCTACCCTTTCATGCACTGTCATGGCATCGTCGTGGACGGACTGACGAGCGACGCGAAATATATCTTCCAGTATTGCAGCGACGTGGAGATACACAACGCCCACATCACCACCAAGGACTCGTTCTGGGAGTGCGACAACGTGACGGTCTACGACTCCTACATCGACGGCGAGTACATCGGCTGGCACTCGAAGAACCTGAAGTTCGTGCGCTGCCACCTCAGTGGCGAGCAGATACTGTGCTACGCCGACAACGTGACGCTGGAAGACTGCACCATCGACGAGGCGTGCGACCGCATGTTCGAGGACTGCACGAACCTCAACGTGTCGGTGAAGGGCAAGATAACCAACATCAAGAACCCCATCAGCGGCAAGATAGTGGCCGACGAGATTGGCTCGGTCACCTACGACGAGTTTGCCAAGGGCCACGACACGGAGATTGCCATCCGGAAATAGGTTGAAAGACGGCTTGTATAACAATTATGATGACATACGATTTCGACAAGGTGGTGGCGCGCCGCCACACAGGTTCCTACAAGTGGGACTCCATTCCCGATGACGAGCTGCCCCTGTGGGTAGCCGACATGGACTTCGAGGTGGCACCGGCCATAAAACAGGCATTGGCGGAGCGCGTGGCTCACGGGGTATTCGGCTACACGCAGGTAGGCGACGACTACTATCAGGCCGTGACCGAATGGTTCAAGCGGAGGCACCGCTGGAACATAGACCCACGATGGATGCTCTACACCAGCGGCGTGGTGCCGGCCACGAGTTGCGCCATAAAAGCCCTGACGCTGCCGGGCGAGAAGGTGCTCGTGATGACGCCAGTCTACAACTGCTTCTTCTCATCCATACGCAACCAGGGTTGCCAGGTGGAGGAGAGCGAACTGGTGAGGCAGGGCGACAGCTACGTGGTGGACTGGGACGACTTCAGCCGGAAGTGCGCCGACGAGAAGACCACGGTGTTCCTGCTCTGCAACCCTCACAACCCCGCCGGAAGGGTGTGGACGCGCGACGAACTGGAAAAGATGGGCAGGATATGCGCCGAGAACGGCGTGTTCGTCATAAGCGACGAGATACACTGCGAACTGGTGATGCCGGGCCACGTGTTCACGCCCTTCGCCGCCGTGAACGCGACCAACCTGCGCAACAGCGTGACGCTGAACTCACCGTCGAAGAGCTTCAACACCGCCGGACTGCAGATTGCCAACATCATCTGCGAGGACGACGCGGTGAGACGGCGCATAGACCGCGTGGTAAACATCTTCGAGGTGTGCGACGTGAACCCCTTCGGCCCCGTGGCGCTCAAGGCGGCTTACAACGAGAGCGAGGACTGGCTCGACCAGCTCAACACATATATATATGGCAACTACACCATGCTGCGCGACATCTTCGCCAGGGGGGTGCCGGGCGTCAACGCCGTGAACATGGAAGGCACCTACCTCGCCTGGATAGACATACGCGCCACGGGCCTGAAAAGCGACGAACTGACCGAACTGCTGGCACGCGAGGCCAAGGTGCGCGTGTCGAGCGGGACGCTCTATGGCCGCAAGGCCGGCGAGGGCTACATCCGCGTAAACCTCGCCTGCCCACGCCACGTGTTGCGCAAGGGACTGAAGAGGATGGCAAGGTTGCAGCTGGTCTCAGGCGAGCCCACCGCTATCTTCTCCCTGTAATCGGACGGGTCGTCGTGGGTCTAATGGGCATATTAGGTCTAATGGGCACTGTAGGCGTGGTGGGCAGTTTAGGTAAAGTGAGCTTTGAGAAATCAAAATCAAACTCAGGCATGCCCATCTCCGGGTCGTCGCGATAAGGCACCCTGGTCTTCTCCACGCGCTCTATCTCCACCATGGCTATGCCCTGCGAGAGCATGCCGAGCTCGCGCGCCGCGCCATAGCTGAGGTCTATGACCCGCCCCTTGCGATGCGGGCCACGGTCGGTGACCCTCACGATGATGCTCTTGCCGTTGCGCATGTTGGTAACCTTCAGGCGAGTGCCGAAAGGATAAGTGCGATGGGCACAGGTGAGGCTGTCGTGATGAATGCGCTCACCACTGGCTGAACGCGTGCCCGTGGCCCGTTTAGAGTAAAAAGAGGCCTTGCCCCTGCGGGTCTGAGCACCCGCGGAGGCAAAGCCCGCCAATAAGATTAGAATCGCCAACAGCTTGATGGCAAACACTTTATGATATAAATATTCCACTATGTTGTTAACGCGGCGACTTGTGCCACCGCCCTTGTTGTTTTCTATACTATGCCCTGCGCCATCATGGCGTTGGCCACCTTCATGAAGCCAGCCACGTTGGCGCCACGCACATAGTCGACATAGCCGTCGGGCTGCCGCCCGTATTTCACGCACTGTCCATGGATGGAGTGCATGATGTAGTGCAGCTTCTCGTCGACCTCATCAGACGACCAGTGCAGACGCATGGAGTTTTGCGTCATCTCCAGTCCTGACGTGGCCACGCCACCGGCGTTGACGGCCTTGCCCGGCGCGAAGAGCGCCTTTGCCGCCACAAACTTCTCCACCGCCTCGGCGGTGCATCCCATGTTGCTCACCTCGGCCACACACAGCGGATGGTTGGCGAGAACGCGGTCGGCATCATCGCCGTTGAGCTCGTTCTGCGTGGCGCAGGTGAGGTAGATGTCTGCCTTCTGCTCCCACGGCTTCTTGCCGGCGAAGAACTTGGAGCCCTTGAACTCGTCCTCGTAGGGTTGGCAAACGTCGTTGCCACTGGCGCGCAGCTCAAGCATATACTCGTTTTTCTCGCCCTGTATGCCGTCGGGGTCGTAGATATAGCCGTCGGGGCCGCTTATGGTTATGACCTTGGCGCCCAGTTCCGTGGCCTTCTTCACGGCACCCCACGCCACGTTGCCGAATCCCGACACGGCGATGGTCTTGCCCTTGATGTCGATGTCGTGCTCCTGGAGCATCTGGTTGACGAAGTAGAGCGCGCCGAAGCCCGTGGCCTCAGGGCGCAGGATGGAGCCGCCCCATTCCATGCCCTTGCCCGTGAGCACGCCCTGGAACTGGTGGGTCAGCTTCTTGTACTCGCCAAAGAGATAGCCTATCTCCCTGCCGCCAACGCCGATGTCGCCCGCCGGCACGTCCTCGTCGGGACCTATATACTTGTAGAGCTCCTGCATGAAAGCCTGGCAGAAACGCATCACCTCGTTGGATGAGCGTCCACGGAGCGAGAAGTCGGCTCCGCCCTTCGCGCCACCCATGGGCAAGGTGGTGAGCGCGTTCTTGAAGGTCTGCTCGAAGCCCAAGAACTTCATTATGCTTATGTTGACCGACGGGTGGAACCTCAAGCCGCCCTTGTAGGGGCCTATGGCCGAGTTGAACTGCACGCGATAGCCCGTGTTGACATGCACCTCGCCCCGGTCGTCGACCCAAGGCACGCGAAACATGTGTACGCGCTCAGGCTCCACAAGCCTCTCTATTATCTTTGCTCTCTCAAACTCCGGGTGCTGATTGTAGACATCCTTTATGGAGATGAGCACTTCCTTAACCGCCTGCAAAAACTCCGGCTCATTGCTGTGTTTCCACTCAAGGCCTTTCAATACGTTTTCAACTTCCATGGTAGATTTGCTTTAGATGACAAATTGTCTTGTTAGTGCTGGCAAATTTAGGCTTTTTAGAGATACGCTCCAAATAAAACCCTTGGAATTTCGCCCCCTCAGCTTACATTTTGTACTATTTTAAGACATGACTACCGCGCCCACTTGCTTTTTGCCGTCCATCATTATCCGGAGCGGCTTGGGGAACCTGACATGTCGCACGAGCGGCGTCTCCTGGACGGCCGGCATGGCGTCGAGCACGTCTTTCAGCACTGTGCCTCCGTCTGGGCGATTGGTGTCGATGGTGAAATAGCCCACGCCAAACGACGTGAGGTTCTGGAAGAAATGGGTGCCCTGGCTGGGGTCGACGCGATAGCCCGGCAGGGCCACCTCGGCTATGACGCGCGCCGCGCTGATGGCGGGCCACTTGACCGGCACGCCGAGCCACGGGTCGCTGCTGCCCCACCGGCCTGGCCCGATGAGGACATACTGCTTGCCCTCGTCGAGGAAGCGGCGGTTGACGCGCTCAATGTCCATGGCCACCTGCGGGTTGTTGGCCGCCGAGAAGTCGTCGTCCCAACGCACGTAGACCACGTCGGCCACGTCGTCGAAGATGCCGTGGCCAAGCGAGTTGGACGACTTGAGCAGGCAATCCTCGTCGGGTATCGCCGCCACGTCTTCCACGAGCTCCTGCTTGGTGTCGACGATGGGGCGAATCTGCAAGAGGCAGAAGTCGCCCGTGCGGTCGTCGTTGACATTGCAGGCGAACTCTATCTCCACGGGCCGACGCATGGCGCCGGCACCATAGCGCATGGCCATCCGCATGAGCTGCGGCAAGGGGAAGACACCCTGCTTGAGCACACCGTCGAAGGAGATGACCTTACGGCCCACGTCGTAGAGCCCCTCGCGGATAATCTGGTCGTCGGGGTCGTAAGTGGAGGCGATATAGGTGAGCGCGCCATCCTTGTAGGCCTCTTTTACGCGGAGCTTCTCGATGTTGAAGCCGTCGTCGACGGTGAAGTCGAGCTTCGAGGTCGACGTGTCAAGGGCGTAGAAGCGCGTCTGCGTGTCGCGCAGGGCTATGTCCATGTCGGACATCTGCAGCACCTGGTCGGGATGACATGGCGACACGCGGAGCGTCTGGCCGCCGTCGACGATATACTTTCCCAGTCCCAAGGCGAGCGAGGCGATGCCGTCTTCCGACTTCTCCTCGCCTATGGGGTAATAGTTGAGCGACCGCAGCACGCCCGAAATGTTGGGATAATAACGCCCGCCGTATTCCTTTCCCACGACCTCCTGCATTATCACCGCCATCTTCTCCTCGTCGATGACGTTGCTCGTGGCCGTCATGTAAGCCTTCGAGTCGCGATAGAACACCGAGGCGTAGACACCCTTTATGGCCGAGGCGAGGAGCGAGAGCATCTCCTGGCGGTCGTCGAGGCGAGGAATCATGTAGGTGGCGTAGATGCCGGCGAAGGGCTGGTAATGGCTGTCCTCAAGGAGCGAGCTGGAGCGTATGGCAATGGGCGCGTTGGTGGCGTTGAGGAAGGTGAAGAAGTCGGCGACGTATTTGCTTGGCAGCTTGGCCTTGAGGAACCTCTCGAGGATGAGCTCGTCGGGGGCGTTGCTCAGGGCTATGGGGTACAGGTTGTTGTCCTCCATGAACTGGTCGAAGATGTCGGTGCAGAGCACCACCGTCTTCGGTATGCGCGTGGTGACACCGGGGAAGAGGTTCATCTCCGGGTGCGTCTTGATGATATTGTCGAGGAAGGCGAGGCCACGCCCCTTGCCCCCGAGCGAGCCGTCGCCGATGCGCGCGAAGTGGGCGTAGCGGTCGAACTTGCCACGGTCGAAGACCGCCACCACGCCGATGTTCTTCATGTTGCGGTATTGCACAATGGCGTCGAAGATGATCTGGCGGTGCGCGTCAACGTCTTGCAGCCTATGCCACGTGACCTGCTTCAAGAACTTGCTCACGGGGAAGATGGCACGGGCGCAGAGCCAGCGCGAGATATGGTTGCGCGAGATGTGGTAGAGCATGGAGTCGGACGGGATCTTGAAGATGTTGTCTTGCAACTGCTTCAGCGTGCTGACGCGCGCTATCTCCTTGTGGGTGTGCGGGTCGCGGAACACGAAGTCGCCAAAGCCCATGTGCTCCTCGATGAGGTGGCGCAGCTCCACGGAGAGCATCTTGGAGTTCTTGTCCACGAAATGGAAATGCTCGCGGTCGGCGCGATACTTGTTTGCCGTCTCCGAGCTCTCCATTATCAAGGGCACGTACTCGTCCTGCTTCCTGATGTCCTCAAGGAGCTTGAAGCCAGCCTCCGAGTCGCGCGCGCCGTGCATGGGGAAGCGCACGTCGCTGATGACGCCGAGGCAGTTGTCCTTGTATCGCTCGTATAGCTGCATGGCCTCCTCATAGGTTCGGGCGAGCATGACCTTAGGGCGGCCCCTCATGCGCAGCGTGGCGGCGTGGGGGTTGAGGGCCTCGGTGGCGAAGTTGCGGCTCTGCTGTAGGATGTAGCCATAGAGGTTGGGGAGGATGGAGGAATAGAACCTGACGGAGTCCTCTACAAGGAGAATCATCTGCACGCCAGCCTCATGGACGTCGTGCTCGATGTTCATCTTGTCCTCGATGAGCTTGATGATAGACAATATGAGGTTGGTGTTGCCAAGCCAGCAGAACACGTAGTCGAAGATGCTGAGGTCCTCGCGCTCCATGCGCCTCGTGATGCCATGCGAGAAGGGCGTGAGCACCACGCAGTGAATCTCCGGGAACTTCATCTTGATGGCCCTTGCCACGGTGAAGGCGTCGCTGTCGGCATTGCCGGGCATGCATATCACGAGATCCACGCTCGTGGCGGCGAGCACGCGCTCGGCCTCCTCGGTGGTAGACACCTTGGTGAAGGTGGGCGGGTAACGCAAGCCGAGGGTCATGTACTCATCGTAGACTTTCTCCTCCACGCGGCCATCGTCCTCGAGCATGAAAGCGTCGTAGGGATTGGCCACGATGAGGACATTGTAGATACGGCGAGTCATGATGTTGAGAAACGTCACGTCCTTCAATATGAATTGCGTCCACTCCTTAGGAATATTGCTCATTGCGGTAAAAGTTCTTGGTTCTGTCGCAAAATTACGGCAATTCCGCAACATTCGGCAGGGAAAACAAGAAAAAAAAACAATAACACGCATTCAACACTCGTTATAAACAAAAAAGGCAGGGCCACACGCCCTGCCATCAATACCAGAACAACATCAACCATGAAAATGAAGACCTTAATGGTAGCGCTGCTGGCCATCGCAAGCTCAACAGCCATCGCACAGCAAAACATCAACAACAACGGTGAGAAGACAGTATCGCCACAAGTGAACGCCGACAAAACCGTGACTTTCCGTCTGCTCGCGCCGAAGGCAAAGAGCGTGACCGTGAAAGGCGACTGGGAAGTCAACAACGGCACAGGCAAGATGAAGAAAGGCAAGGACGGAGTGTGGACATACACCACCCCTGCATTGCCATCAGAGATGTTCACATATCGCTTCGACATGGACGGCGTGGTAGCCCCCGACCCTTCTGACCCATTCACCCGTCGCGACGTGGGCAACGTGTTCAGCATCTTCTTCGTGAACGGTGGCCATGCCGACTACTACCAGGTTCACAATGTGGCCCACGGCACGGTGGAAACAGTGTGGTATCCATCTGCCAACATGCCCAACAAGAACCGCCGACTCAACGTTTACCTGCCGCCAATGTATGGCAAGGAAAACAAGAATTATCCAGTGCTCTACCTCATGCACGGCAGTGGCGGCGACGAGAGCGCATGGCTCGACCTCGGCTTCGTGAACCGAATAATGGACAACCTCATCGCCGAAGGCAAAGTGGAACCAATGATCGTGGTGATGCCAAACATCAACCCAAGCGTGGAGGCAGAGGCTGGCGAAACTTCCAACAACCTCAACTACAAGCCCGTGATGACAAAGTTCCTGCCCAAATACAAGGAGGGACTCGTGGAACAGAATTTCCCGGAGATAGTCAACTTCATAGACGCCCACTACAGCACGCTTGCAAACAAGGCACACCGTGCCATAGCCGGACTGTCGATGGGCGGCATGACCTCCATGTTCGTGTCGGCCAACTATCCTGACCTCTTCGACTACGTGGGGCTGTTCTCAGCCGGTCTCGACTGGACAGGCTTCAACTGGGACTTCCCAGCCTACAAGAACCTTGACCAAAAGCTGGAGAACCAAAAGAAGGCCGGGTACAAGCTCTACTGGATTGGCATTGGCAACGCAGACTTCCTATACAAGGACAACCAGGCGTTCATGAAGAAACTCGACGGCATGGGCTTCAAGTACACCTACCACGAGTCGACCCGCGGACACCTCTGGAGCAACTGGCGTCAATACCTGCTGATCTTCGCGCAGAAGCTATTCAAATAAAAACAAATAGGAATATGGGGGCTATTATGCATGAATCTTCTGAAAAAATAACCGCATACGGTATAATCCCATAAAACCAAAGAACCCCGGAAGCTCAACCATGAAAGCTTCCGGGGTTCTTATGTCATTACCGCATGCGACCCCAGTCGTAAGCGTGTATTAAGAGTAGTCACTCGTGGTGATACTTCTCGCCCTTGAGGATGGTGCACGCTCGGTACAACTGCTCCACGAAAATGAGCCTCACCATTTGGTGGGAGAACGTCATGCGCGACAGCGATACCTTGTCGTCGGCACGCTTGTAGACTGCCTCGGAGAAGCCGTAAGGGCCGCCTATCACCAACACGAGGTTGCGCCCAGAGGCTTGCCGCTTGCCGAGCCACTTGGCGAAGTCGACGCTTCGCCGCTCTTCGCCACGCTCATCGAGAAGCACCAAGCAGTCTTGCGCTGACACGTTGGCCAAGATAAGCTCGCCCTCGCGCTCTTTCTGCTGGTCTTCGGAGAGGGAGCGAGAGTTCTTGATGTCGGGTATGACCTTTATCGAGAAAGGCATGTAATGGGAAATGCGGCCGACATAGTCGTCGATAGCGGCCTGATAGAGTTTTCCGTCGGTCTTGCCGATGAGAATAAGAGTTGTCTTCATGTAAATGTGATTATGCTTCCTCTATCTCTACTTGCCATTAATCGCGCAATTCCTCAATTTGTCGCAAGTCCATGCCGGTGGCCTCAGCTATTTGGGAATCGTTGAGCCCCATGGCCCTCATTCGCTCCACGACCTTATACAATGCGCTTTTCTCGCCTTCAGCACGGCCTTGTGCCATGCCTTGTGCCATGCCTTCTGCTCGGCCTTTCGCTCTACCCTGCTCAAAACCTTCGGCCCGGCCTTCTGCTCGGCCTTCTGCTCGGCCTTCAGACATGCCCTTGCGAATGGCAGCATTGATATACGTGCGCTCGGTGCGGACAATGTCCCAGAACTTGTCGTAGCCATTAAGCTGAGCATCGGTGTAAGACGATTCCTCAAGTATGTCGACGGCCTTCTTCACCTCCGGATTGGCAAGGAACTCCTGCGGCACTATGCGAACGTCGCCCATCTCCGTGAGGAAGCGAAGCCACAGTATCTGCATCTTGCGCTCGGAGAATGTGTGAGGCTTGAACTTAGGAAGCTCAACGAAAATCAAGTGGAGGCCCTCGATGCGCTTGTCGGTGTGCTCCACATTCACGATGTCGTAGTGGTGATAGTATTCAGGAATGTCGTCCATGAACACGTCGTTGACAAGGTTGAGCGAATAAACGGGCTGCAACAGATTGTAGTCTTCCTTCTTGTCGAGCTGGCGCACGTATGCCTTCGAAGCGTTGAAGAGCACGCGCTGCATGAACTCCTTAGACCAGATCATCTGCATCTCCACAAGGAACTGCCGGCCATCCTGGTCATGGCAACGCACGTCGACGATGCTGTTCTTCTTCAGCGGGTTGTCGGGCACCATCTCAACGGGGATGTATTCCACGCTCTTTACGAGGTGGTCATCGTCTAAAGGCAGGAGCGCGTTGAGAAGACTTATCACCAAGTCTTTGTGCTCGCCAAAAATCCGTTTGAAAGTCAGGTCGGCCCTCGGGTCAAGATACCTCATAATGTTTCCCTCCTGTATGTGGTTTTTATTAACGACAATGGAGATTACCGTTGACAATATTGTGTCCTACATCGCCTCCATTGTCGTTGGATTATCGTATTGGATTCTTATCTTATATTGTCTGAAACAAGCTCATCCTTTGTCCACCGCCTCGCGAATGGCGTCGATGATGAAGTCGACGTCGTCGTCGGTGACCAATGGGCCCGACGGCAGGCACAGGCCGGTCTTGAACAGGCCCTCGCTCACGCCGTTGACATAAGCCGGCGAATCGGTGTAAACCGGCTGGCGGTGCATGGGCTTCCACAATGGTCGTGACTCCACGTTGCAGGCGTCGAGCCAAAGGCGCAGAGCCTCAACGTTGTCGTTTGGCTCACAGTCGGTGCGAGCCTGACTCGCCTGGTGAATCACTCCGGCTGCCCCGCCCACGGCACCTTTCACGGTAGCCTTGTAAGCCTGGTCTTGATTCTTTATCCTCACCTCAGGTGCTATCATCACGGTGTTGAGCCAATAGTTGCTTCGGCTGTCAGCGCCCGTCTCCTCGTGGAAGGTGAAGCCCTCCATGCCCCGGAACGCCTCGGCGTAGCGATGGGCAATGTGCCTATGCCAAGCCACGTGCTCACGCAACACGGTGAGCTGTCCGCGGCCTATGCCGGCGCACACGTTGGACAGACGGTAGTTGTAGCCTATGTGCTCGTGCTGATAGTAGGGGTAGCCCTCGCGTGCCTGTGTGGCGTAGAACATCACGCGGTCGCGCGTGGCCGCGTCGGGACATACGAGCGCTCCACCGCCCGACGTGGTTATCATCTTGTTGCCGTTGAACGAGAGCACGCCAAACTCGCCAAACGTGCCGCACACCTGTCCGCGATAGCGCGAGCCCAGTCCCTCGGCGGCGTCTTCCACGAGAGGAATGCCATACTTGTCGGCCACAGTCTTGATCTCGTCTATCTTCGCCGGCATGCCATAGAGGTAAACCACGATGATTGCCTTTGGCTTGCGCCCGGTCTTGGAGATGCGGTCGGCAATAGCCTCGTCGAGGAGTTCGGGATCCATGTTCCATGTCTCCGGCTCGGAATCCACGAACACTGGCGTGGCACCAAGGTAACACACTGGATGCGAGGAGGCACAAAAAGTGAAGCTTTGGCACACCACCTCGTCGCCTGGGCCAACACCGAGAGACACCAAAGCGAGATGCACGGCTGAGGTGCCCGACGCGAGAGCCACAACTTGCTTGCCAGCAAAGTCGGAAGAAGCCGAAGCTTCTGGCCACAACTTGTCGGGGTCGCTCTCGTGAGCCTGGATACACTGCGGATAAGGCTCATTCCCTATCTTCTCTTCCCATTCCGCCTGGCAAGGCGAGGCGGCGAAGCGTCCCAGTTCCTGCTCAAAGGCGTTGACATTGGGACCAAGGGGCACCACCCAGTTGGTGTCGAAAGCCTCTTTCACGTATTTCATCTCGTTGCCCGACATGTGGGCGAGGCACAATATGACGCGTTTGTCTCTTCTTTCCATATTCTTGATTTGTTTTATTCTCGTTATTCGTATTATATCCACTCTCCTCCGTACGTCATCTTCCGTCCCAATACGGTGCAGACAATCATCTCCAGGTCCTTGAAGAAAGAATAGTGGCTGAGATAATACAGGTTGACCCGAATCTTGTCGGGATAGATAACCTTGTCGTTGTAGTCCATGATATTATGGATGTCGTTATCCCTTATTACCTTTGCCAAATCGGATGGCAACGTATGAAGTATGTTATAATGCTTTTCCGCATACTCTATACCATCGTGCAGACTAACATAGCGAAAAGCTTGCATATAACTCAACCCAAAGTGTTTAGCAAACAGTTTGATAAGCATTATTATATATTCTATTTTGTCTGCTACCATAGTTATTCTAATATTATTTATGTAGACCTGGCTTCACTCGCAAAATTACGCCAAATCCGCGACATCCGCAAATTCTTTTCAATGAAATTGCTTGCGTAATGCATAGGGGTGGGATGCCGGCCCTGGCATGTCCTTCATGCAAACGCATCAGACGAACCGGCACAATTGTAAAATATTATTGCCGAAATTTAACACTTGGAAACCGGTGCATTTAGAGCGGGAAAAGGGGTAGCCTTCGGCCTCTTCGCAACACCGTCGGCGGCATTTTGACCCGTTTTTGTTGCGATAATAGCCAAATGCCGTCGCCGTTACACCGTAACGGCGACGCGATTTTTGCGAATTGGCAACGCTGAAAAACCGTTAAAAACATAAGCTCCTAATAATCAACAGCTTACCAAAATTGTCCATAATCGCGTTATTTCAACGCAAGTGACGGCTTGGTTGAAAAAAATCGATTCTCAGACGACCTTTTGTAAAATATTATTATCCGATTAAATTAATAACGTCCTTGTAGAACTCTATCTGGCACCGCTGCACGTAGCCACGCTCGAAGCGCGAGACTATCAGGGGACGCGCCTCACGAGCCATGCGCTGTCGCGCCTCGTTGTCGGTGGCCATCAGTTTCATGGCGTCGTAGAGGGCGGCAGCGTCTCGTGGCGGCACCACGAGACCGTTTTTGCCGTTTTCCACTATCTCGCGAGAACCGTTGATGTCGGTCACCACCGATGGCAGGCCCATGGCCCCGGCCTCAAGCACCACATTGGGGAATCCCTCGCGATACGACGGCATGACGAAGCAGTCGGCCTCGGCATAGGCGCTCACCAAGTCGTCGCCGCGCTTTGGTCCAGGCGTCTCTATCGCGTCCATGGCATCGATGATCCGACGCGTGCCTTGGCTCAAGGGGTCAAGCTCGGTCTCATAGTTGCCCACCAACACGAGCCTTGTGGCTGGCTGTTCCTCATGCAACCGCGCGAAAGCCTCCACAAGCTCGTTTATGCCCTTTTCGCCCACGATGCGGCCCACGAAGAGAAAGGTGAACGCGCCAGAGGCCGCTTGCGCGCCAAGGCGCGACGGGTCAAACCGCTCAATGTCCACACCCTTCACGTTGCCATGCCCGAGCACGCGCATGGGCTTGCTGGTGATGCCGCCATGCTGGAGGTCGTGCATCACGCCCTTGCCCTCTGGTATGACGTGGGTGGCGCAGGCGCAGGTTATGCGGTCGGTCATCATCAGCAGCCGACGCTTCAGGCCAGTGGCCGTGGGCCAAACCAGTCCGGTGAAGGTATGCACGCGCACCGGCACCCCGGTCAGCCACGCCGCTATCATGCACAGCAGTCCGGCCTTGGGCGTCATGGAGTGGACCACCCACGGGCGTTCCTTGGCCATGACGATGACGAGCCTCACGAGCGACACCAGGTCGGCCACGGGCGATATGCGGCGGTGCATGGGCACCGCCACGCAGTGGAACCCATCGTCATGGCGCAGGCTGTCGAGTTCCGGACCAGGCGATGTCACCGCCACCATGTGGTAGCCCATGGCCCGCATCTTTATCATCACGTCACGGCAGAAACACAACGACAGCGGCACCGTGACCGCCCTTATTATCTTCTTTTTATCTCTCATGCAATGTTGTATCGTTTTCGCGCATTGCTGTGTACACCTGCTGATACCGCTTGGCGGTCTTCGCTATGTCGAACTGCCTGGCGCGCTGCCAACACCTGTCAGCCACGGCTCGGTAATAATCGGCATCATCGTGGAGACGCGTCAGCTCGTTTGCCACGGCCTTGGCATCGCTTTCGGGGAAGAGCACGCCCCAGCCTTTCGTCACCTCGCGCAAGCCATTGACATCCGACGCCATGAAAGGCTTGCCGGCGCTCATGCCCTCGATGTTGGAAAGCGAAAGACCCTCCCAGTGACTTGCCATGCACACCACGTCGCTACTCTTCAGCACGCGCGGCACGTCGGTGCGCAAGCCCCAAAAGCGCACGCGCCCCTCCACGCCAAGCTCTTCGACAAGGGCACGCACAGTGGCCATGCGCACGCCGTCGCCCACGAGCCACAGCTTGTATTGGCTTGGCAACATGGCAATGGCACGCACGAGGGTGTCTTGATCCTTGGCCTCACGGAAACCTGCCACCATGGTCACCACGAAGTCATCTTTTTGTCGCCCCGCGACGTCAGCCGGCAAGGGCTCGGAGGCGTGGAAGGCGGCAACGTCCACGCCATTGTCTATCGTGGATATGCGGTGATAGAGCTTCGAGCTCTCATCCATCCACGCGCCGCCCATATATTCGCGGAGCTTCTCCTCCGCCACCTTGGAGATGCATATCACGTGGTCGTAGCGACCATACATCCAACTCTCGACGGGCGCATACCACTTCCAACCGCGTTTGCGGTTGGAAGTGTTATGCTCTGTCGAGCAGAGCTCGACAGAGCATAACACTGAGGCCAAGGCCACGAAGAGCTGTGGCGAGGAGTTGTGGGTGTGCACAATGTCGTAGCGGCGCATTATGCGCGCAAGCTTTACCACATACAAGGGGTTGTAGAAGCCCTTGCCAAGTTTCCATATCCTTATGCCTGGATTCTCGCGGCGCAGCCGCTCCATGAGCGGCGTCTCCACTCCATTGAACAAGCACACGTCGACCTCATCGCCCATGGCGCGAAACCGCGGCACGAGGTTCACCACCAAGGTCTCGGCGCCACCCGTGAGCAGCGAGGTTATCACTTGCAATATTTTCATCTTTTTTGTTTATGCTTTGCAGGGACCGGTCTTGTGCCGGCCCACGAACAATGTTCGACCGATGATTTACAATGGTTAGTGCATTTTATTTGCGTAATGCATTGCCATCGCGCACATGCATCATCCAGCCCAGGGGGCGGAGCCAAAGCCAGCGCAGGGCCAAACGCGGCACCACTGACGTGGCCGTGCGACAATGCCAGAACCGCCAGAAGTTGATGGCGGCCTTCACCTTCACCAAGAACGGCACGGGACACTCGGTGAGCTCGGCATAGGTAAGCATTGACGCGCTCGGGTTGCGCATCCTCGCCCTCGTGATGCCTGCCGTGATGCCGTCGGGCTGGTAGTCGGCAATGTATATAGGCTTGTTGATGTATCGCAGCCTGTATCGCCGCGCCATGCGAAACCACACAAGCTGCTCGGGGCAGAAACGCTCGCCAGCGAATTCAGGGAACGGGAACTCTCGCAACACCTCAGTGCGGAACACCTCCTTCATGTCGCCAGTGACGTGATGGCGATAGCGAATGTCGATAGCATTGCAGTCTATATGCTCTTGAGGCAATCCAGAGCCTATCACCTCACGAGTGTCCATGGTGATGTCGAGACCGGCAATGCCGGCAAACGACTTGTCATCAGAAATGTCGTGCCATGAGTTTGCCACGGTCTCCAAGGCGTCGTCGGTGAGCAGGTCATCGCTGTCGGCTATGAAGAGCAGCTCGCCACGCGCACGCTCCGCGCCAATGTTTATTGCCATGTGCTTGCCGCCGTTCGCCTTGTAGACATAGCCCATGGGAAAGGCTCCGCCACACTTTTCTTTAAGGTTTGCCACCACCTTTCGCGTGTCGTCGGTTGACCCGTCGTCCACCACGATCCACTCGAAATCCTTGTTGGTCTGGCGCAGCAAACTGTCAAACAGCCTCGGCAGCAACGAAGCACGGTTGTAAGTAGGGGTGAGTATTGTGATAAAAGGGTGTTTCATTGTTGTTGGTTAGATCTTTATATCACAAATTCGCTTGACAACTACATCTGGCGCAAGCCATTTCTCATAGTATGCTCGAGCACCTTTTTCCAAATGGTGCCTAAATTGCTCATTTGAGATTATTCTCCTAATTGCAGAATGGAGTTCATCAATATTATTGACAAAAAGTATGTCACGACCATTTACCAAAGGAGCCGGCAATTCCCTCGTAAGAGGAGTCGAGATTATAGCCTTGCCCATACAAAGATACTCACCCAACTTCCAGCCATGACACTCACAAACCGAAGGCGTATTGAATACTAATACACTTTGCTTTGTCTTGCGGATATACTCATCAGGAGAAATGCGCTTGTTGAAAATGAATTCTTTGTACTCTCGCTTATAATTCGGATATGTTGGACATTCTCTCAATATGTCTGGTGAGTCTCCAATATAAAACAATCCACCCTCTATGTTCAATCCTTCTCGCTTGGCAACTCTTAAAAACTCACCACGCCAATAATTTGTATCTGTTTCTGCAAAGCGATTATACCACAAAGTAGAGGCATGAAAAATATAATTAGCTTTTACATTGTTATAATCAGATTGATATTCAACAAGATAATTGCGACGCAAGACAGAATACACATAATCACGAAGATAAGAGGTAAATGTACACTTCATGTCGTTTCTCACTAACAAATAGTTTTTGCAAGCTAGCAAAATGCTTTTGGATAGAGAATGTAGTTTTAATCCGAACATTGGTCCAGAAGCTATCATCTTTGAATAATTTCGCAAAAGCTCTTTTGATGGATTAACTTTTGCATAAACGTCTGTCCATTCGTAGTAACCATCATCAACAGCTGCAAAGTCCCAATAATCTATAAAGACTCGGATTTTTTTCCCCACACCCTTATCTTCCAATACAAATGCCACGCCATGGTTTCCACTTTCCTGTGGTATATCCATAAACGGGCGCACGTCCATCTTCACTGTTCCAAGATGAGACAACCCCAAAAGATAATAAGAAGCGTAATTATATCTAAATCTTGGATCTACTATTATTTTCATTTATAAACAAATTATTAAAGATTCATTTTGTAAATTGTATCTTGAACCTTAATGATTGCCGGTACATCTTGTTTACGGCATAATTGTCATCATACTCATACTGATTGTAAATTGGGTCATAATCTCTCACTCCATTGGTAAGGAACGACTTGTATGGAGAAATCATTGGCCCCCAAGCCGACAATATACGGAAGAAGAGTACAAAGCTGAGGACAACAAAAAACGCTCCATATTTTTTGCCGACCAAGCCATTCTCTGATGAGCCGACTGCTGAGAAAACCGTTATTATTCCTATCATGTAATACCATGACAGGCGTCCTCCGTTTGACGAACGCGAGAAGAAAAGCAAGGTAAGGCAAAACATGAAAGCGAGGTTTACAAGGACCACGGTCTTCCGGTCACGATCGAACGAATCGTAACTCTTGAAAAGGAAATACAGAAACAACCGCCTCTACTATATAAGCTATTCTTGAAGAGCCCGACGAACTGTAGTCGGCTTGTTGTATGTCGGTCTGGTCACCATAGGCCATGAAAAGCGCATTGGGTATTGGTGTCAATCCCACAACCAGCATGGCAAGCACGGCTATCATCAACGTACGCTTCTCATAACGACGACAGAGGAGGAAATACATTGGAAAGAAAATGACACCGGACTTATGCATGGATATGGTAACCAAAGCGAATGGCAGGAACTTCCAAAACTGCCGCTTTATGATATAAGGAATTGACAGCCAGGCAATGGTGGCCGCCAACACCTGACGCAGGTAGGTGAACGTGAAGAAGAACCACAAGCCC
>OIXU01000220.1_pt1 | contig 20488 bp, 18 predicted proteins | sample 1587921 | NCBI WGS metagenome assembly OIXU01 (sample SAMN03283238) | human gut metagenome | biome: human-associated habitat; material: feces | host: Homo sapiens | place: Peru | collected 2012
ATATGAAGAACTTTTATTAAAAATATTATATTTATCTTTTATTATTTATGGTTTTTCATTTGTATGTTTGAATTGTTTATCAACGCCCTTTGTTGAATTGGTGTTTGGTAATAATTATAAATTGGACACGAATATAGTGTTTGTATTATCGCTTAATTTCTATATTTTCGGAATGATGAACTCAATATGGACATTTAGAACGACAATGGGTTTGTTTAAATACGGAAAATATAGACCACTTGTTTCGGCTGTGATAAATGTGGTTGTTTCAATTCTTCTTGCAAAAAAGATAGGAATGATAGGTGTATTAATAGGAACGACTATCACAAGAGTAATAACAAATGTTTGGTATGACCCGTATATTGTATATAAATATGGATTGAAACTTAGTTCAAAAAAGTATTATTTTAGATGGATGGAATATTTGTTGTTGTCTATCATTTCAATATTTATATGTGAATTTTTATTTAAATATATAATGTTTACCGGAACTCTAAGTTTTATTTTGAAGTGTTTTGTATGTGTGTTTTCTTTTGTGATTTCTACATTTATTTTTACATCAAAGCAAAAAGAATTTAAGTCTTTAGAAAACATTTTTAAAAATAAAATTCAAGTGTTAAATGTTCGTATACATAAATGAATTAAAATTTCAATCATTAGTTAAACTTTTCTTTATAGATGAATTTAACTATTTTAAGAATAGATAATTAAAAAAATAACAGTGTTATGTTATTAAGTAGGCTTAACGGTACTACTGATGATTTAGGATAAGTAAAAAGGATGGATATGAAAGAAAGAAATTCAAATATTGAGGCGTTGAGAGTTCTTGCGATGGTGTTTATCGTGATTTCTCATTATTCAGTTCACGGTTCTATAAAAAGTATGGACTTGGAATTTGGATTCAATAAGTTTTTGATAGATTCAACGAATTATGGCTTGATTGGAGTTGCAATATTTGTAATGATAACGGGTTATTATCTAATTGAGTCTGAGTTTAAGGTCAAAAGGGTTGTGAATATTGTTTTGCAAACTCTGTTTTATACAATGGGTTTATTTGTGATTTTTTGTATTTTTGATAATGATAATTTTTCTGTTATAAACTTATTTAAAAATATGTTTCCTGTTATCGGACAGAGGTATTGGTTTGTGACAAATTATGTTATTCTGTGCTTTTTGTCACCATTTATTAATAAAATGTTGAATATCATAAACAAACAACAATTTATTTTATTGCTTATAGTGATTACTTTTTATTTTATAATCGCACCAAGTTTTTTTGATCTTGAGTCAATAGAAATCACGGGTAAATTAGGCGCTATTGTTGTATTTTATATTTTTGGTGCATATTTGAGAAAATATCCTGATAACATATTTGCAAACAAAAGCTGGGCTTTGATTATTTCTGTGGCGACATTTATTTTGTTAGAATTATCGGCAATAGCTATTGATGTTGTCGGAGAACGATTTAGTGCATTTTATGGTAAAGCAAGCAAGTTTTATACTATTAATTCAATTTTGGTTTTGTTGCTTGCTTTGGGATTGCTTTCTTTCGGTATTAATAAAACACCAAAATATTCAAGGTTAGTCAACACTTTGGGTGGATGCACTTTTGGCGTGTATTTGATTCATGATAATAATTATATGAGAGAGTATCTTTGGGGAAATATATTTGATAATTCAAAATATGCCGAGTCTAATTATTTGATTGTTCATTTCATTTTAAGTGTGATTATAGTTTATGTTGCTTGCACGGTTATTGAATATATCAGAAAATATGTGCTTGAAAAGTATGTGTTCAAAAACGTAATAAACAGAATTAACAGCTGCACTGATTCAATGTACGGCAAACTCGTATCACTTATTGAAAAACGTTAGAAAACAACTGATTCCGTTTTGCGGGGTCAGTTTTTTTATAATATGAAAAGTAATAAATATAGGAAATTCCAAAACAAAAATCATTAATCTTTAATTTTACAATAATTTACTAAGCGAGTAAAGGAAATGCAGAAAATAGAGAATATTTATGGACAAGAGCTATTTATTTTGGAAAAAACATTTACAAAGTTGAAAATGTGTGGTATACTTCAATTGTTCTTATAACATACCAAGAACAATTGGGTTACTACAAAAAGGTAGAAAACCGAAAAGCTCTGGCGGCTCCTTTTTGGAGCCGTTATCTTTTTCTATCAAAAAGGAGAAACATTATGAAGTACGGTATCGGATTAGATTGCGGAATCACATCTGTTGGCTATTGTGTAACAGAACTGGATTCAAATGATGAGCCTAAAAGAATTGTTCGTCTTGGCTCGAGGATTTTTGACAAAGCCGAAAATCCAAAAGACGGCAGTTCTCTTGCAAAGCCGAGGAGAGAGGCGAGGGGACTTCGCCGAAGAATAAGACGGCATCAGCACAGGCTTCAACGCATTAGGTATATGCTTGTAAGTGATGGAATTGTGACTCAAGAAGAACTTGACACAATGTTCCAAGGTCAACTGTCCGATATATATGAAATAAGAACAAGGGCGCTTGATGAACCAATAAGCAATGTTGAGTTTGCAAGGGTGCTTATTAATCTTGCGCAAAGAAGAGGTTTTAAGTCAAACAGAAAAGTTGACGAAAACACAAAGGATAAAGAAACAGGCAAACTCCTCGGTGCTATTGAAAAAAATAGGGAAAACATCGCCAAAAACGGCTACCGTACAGTCGGCGAAATGCTGTATAAGGACGAAAGATATTCAAAATATAAACGCAACAAGGGCGAGGACTATCTCAACACGGTATCTCGTGATATGATTGCCGATGAAATAAAGATGATTTTTTCTGCTCAACGCAGTTTTCATATGCCTTTTGTAACGGAGGAAATTGAAGCAAAATATACGGATATAGTTATGTCACAAAGACCGTTTGATTTAGGCCCCGGCGAGGGTAATGAAAAATCTCCGAGTCCATATGCAGGCAACCAAATTGAAAAAATGGTTGGCAGATGTACTTTTTTCCCTGAAGAATATCGTGCGGTAAAAGCAAGTTATTCTTTTCAACTTTTTTCGCTTTTGCAGGGGATAAATAATATCACCTTGGTTGATGACGGAGGCAACGCATTTTGTCTTTCACAGCAGGAGCGTGATGAATTAAAGGAATATTGCTTTAAAACAAAGTCGGTTACTTACGCTTCAATAAGGAAGAAACTGAAGATTTCACCTGATTTCAAATTTAAGAATATTACTTATACCGAAAAAGGTGTTGAGGAGTCGGAGAAAAAGACAAAATTTCAACATCTGAATATTTATCATCAAATGAAAAGCACATTGGGCGATGCTATGAATTCGCTCTCACATGATGAACTTGATGAAATCGGCAGAATATTTACATTCTATAAAAACGATACAAAGATAGTTGAAGCTCTTGAAAAAACAGGCATAGACAAGGGTCTTTATCCTGCACTTTTGAATCTTCCGTCATTTAGCAAAACAGGGCACATCAGTGTTAAGGCGTGCAAATTGCTTATTCCGTTTTTGGAAGAAGGTAAAACATACAATGAGGCTTGCGAATGTGCAGGTTTGGATTTCAAGGCACACAGCAATGCCGAAAAGAAAATTTTGCTTCCGCCAAAATCAGATGAACTTGATGACATCGTTAATCCTGTTGTAAGGCGTGCGGTGTCACAAACCATTAAGGTTGTAAATGCAATAATCAGAGAAATGGGAGCTTCGCCTACTTATCTTAATATAGAACTTGCACGAGAACTTTCAAAGAGCAAGAAAGAGCGAGATGAGATTGAGAAAAACTATCTGCTTAACAGAGCTAAAAATGAAAAAATAAAGAAAGAAATTGTTGATAATTTTGGTTTTGAGCCAAAAGGTCAGGATATTGTTAAGCTAAAACTCTATCATGAGCAAGACGGAATTTGTCCGTATTCATTAAAATCAATCGAGTATGACAGATTGTTTGAAGTTGGATATGTGGATATCGACCATATAATTCCATACAGTGCTTGCTTTGACGACAGCTATAACAATAAAGTTTTGACATTTTCTTCTGAAAACAGACAAAAGAGAAATCGTGTTCCGCTTGAATATTTGCCTGAAAATAAAAAATCGGATTATCGTGTTTGGGTAAACAGCAATATCCGAAATTACAGAAAAAAGCAGAATTTGCTTAAAGAACATTTTACAGAAAAGGATAAAGAGAACTTTAAGCAAAGAAACCTTAATGACACAAAATATTTGAGCAGAGTTCTTTATAATTACATAAATGACAATTTGATTTTTGAGGATTTTGCAAACGGCAAAAAACGACATGTTATTTCTGTTAACGGTGCCGCAACGGCTCATATGCGTAAATGTTGGGGCATTGACAAAATCAGAGAAAACGGTGATTTGCACCATGCTGTGGACGCTGCGGTTATTTCTTGCGTAACTCAAGGAATGGTGAACAAAATATCAAAGTATTCGTTTGACAGAGAAACTATGTTTGATGTTGATTATCGCACAGGAGAGGTCAAGGAGCGTTTTCCGCTTCCGTATCAGAACTTCAGGAAAGAACTCGAAGCAAGAAGCGAAATTGAAGATGAAAAGCGACTTAAAAGCGTGTTGCTGTCATTTCCAAATTACAGCTATGACGATGCCGAAAGTGCAAAACCTGCTTTTGTTTCCCGTATGCCTCGCCGAAAGGTTACGGGTCCTGCACATAAGGACACAATTCGTTCGGGTAAGGTTGACGGATATAAAATTTCAAAGGTTGAGTTAACATCACTTAAACTCAAAAACGGTGCTATTGAGAATTATTATAAGCCCGAAAGTGATACTTTGCTTTACAATGCACTTTTGCAAAGGCTTATTGAGTTTGACGGAGATGCAAAACAAGCATTTGCAGAGGAATTCCATAAGCCAAAAGCAGACGGAACACCGGGTCCGATTGTAAAGAAAGTTAAACTCATTGAGCGTTCATCGTCAAGCGTTAAGGCAAGAAATGAAAACAAACTCGGAATTGCAGATAACGGCTCAATGGTTCGTATAGATGTATTCTATGTCGAAAATGACGGCTATTATTTTGTGCCGATTTATGTTGCCGATACTATAAAGCCGACATTGCCTAATTTGGCTTGCGTTCCCGGTGGAAAGCCGTGGAAAGAAATGGATGATAAAGACTTTGTGTTCTCATTATATCAAAATGATTTAATTCGTATAACGGCTAAAAAAGATATGAAATTCAGCGTGGTTAATAAAGACAGTACCTTGCCGGCAAATAAATATGGAAATGAGTTGCTGTTGTATTATGGTGGAGCGGATATATCTACTGCAAGTATAAATGGAATAACCCACGATAATTCATATAAGTTTAAAAGTTGTGGTATTAAATCATTGGTTAATATCGAAAAGTTTACTGTTGATCCGCTTGGAAATGTTAACAAGGTGAACAAAGAAAAGCGAATGTATTTTAATTAATTATGGCTTACAGAAATATTTTTATTGCCAACGAGGCAAAGTTGAAATTGAAAAATAATCAGTTGATAGTTTTCAACGGCGAGGAACTTTCGTTCCCTATTGAGGATATTCGTTCTATCGTGGTTGACAATCCGTACGCTTCGCTTACGGGTAAGTTGATGGCAAAACTTGCAGACGACGGAGTTTGTCTGATTATATGCAACGACAAGCACATTCCGTCTTGTGAGCTTTTACCGATAGGTTCATATTGTCGAATGAATAAGCGAATTAATCTTCAGTTTTCTCAATCGAAGCCACGGCTTAAAAAGATTTGGCAAAAAATTGTGCAGGCGAAAATCAACAATCAAGCAAAATGTCTTGAACTTAATGAAAGTGACGAGGCGCAAACTATTTATTCGATTTCAAAAAATGTTGCATCGGGAGATACAACAAACAGAGAGGGCTATGCCGCAAGATTGTATTTCAAATCGCTTTTTGGTGATGATTTTAAACGAGATGATGAAAACAGCATAAATGCCGCACTTAATTACGGATATGCGATTTTTCGTTCGTTTATTGCCAAAACAATTGTTGCTTATGGGCTTGAGCCGTCACTCGGAATACATCACAAAAGCCAGCTTAATCAATTTAATTTGGCAGATGATATTATTGAGCCGTATCGACCGATTATTGACAATTTTGTTTATCAAAATTATGTTGAGTGGGGCGAGGAGTTCTTCACTCCGCAAAAGGCAGAACTTCAACTTTTGCTAAACTGTGCGACCGAAATTGACGGCAACCGTCACAGTGTGGCAAATGCAATAGAACTTACAGTTCAAAGTATAATTTTTTCGTTTGAAAATGAAGAAATTGCGTTGAAATTACCGAATTTGATTGATATATCATATTTTAATTATGACTAAGTTTATGAGGATGATTGTATTCTTTGACCTGCCGGTTACAGAAAAAGCCGCACAAAAGGCGGCAACTAAATTCAGAAATTTCCTTATCAATGATGGCTATTTGATGGTTCAGTATTCGGTTTATTCACGAGTTTGCAATGGATATGATGCGGTTAAAACACATGAAAAACGGCTGAAACAACATTTACCGCCAAACGGCTCGGTGCGATTGCTTACGATTACCGAAAAGCAGTACGAATCCATGCAGATTTTGCTCGGCGAATATATCCAATCGGATATTCCCGTTGCATATGAGCAGTTAACTTTGTTGTAAAAAAGAGAAAAAGCACAGCAGAAAATCAATTCTGTTGTGCTTTTTTATCTCAAATTTTTCTTGAAACGCCCTAATTTACTGCGCCTTTTGTTCCCATATTATAACATACCAAGAAAAATTAGGGAACTACAATCAATTCTTGTTGACGCTACTGCTCTTCAAGATTATAACATACCAAGAAAAATTAGGGAACTACAATAAATTCGTATTTAACCCCTTTAAGCGATAAATTATAACATACCAAGAAAAATTAGGGAACTACAATGTCCTTAATTCCGGCTCAAAAGTGAGCCTATTATAACATACCAAGAAAAATTAGGGAACTACAATATTTCCTAATTACTTCTTTATTCCCGTAGTATTATAACATACCAAGAAAAATTAGGGAACTACAATTGCACTCGTTCGAGGCTAATAGTATGCCAAATTATAACATACCAAGAAAAATTAGGGAACTACAATAAAATTGACTATTGACATATAGACATATTTATTATAACATACCAAGAAAAATTAGGGAACTACAATATTGTAGACTTGCTTAAGATTGCCGTTCCGATTATAACATACCAAGAAAAATTAGGGAACTACAATGCTCTCACCGGAATCGGTGTAACTGCAGCATTATAACATACCAAGAAAAATTAGGGAACTACAATGGTAAATATTGATGAATGGATGATATTGAATTATAACATACCAAGAAAAATTAGGGAACTACAATCTCCCCTATTCCCTTTAGTGCAAAGTTCTTATTATAACATACCAAGAAAAATTAGGGAACTACAATTTAAGAGCTATTGGCTTGGCGCTTTGTGGATTATAACATACCAAGAAAAATTAGGGAACTACAATAATTGCACAGATGAACGGCGTTCCGGCTACATTATAACATACCAAGAAAAATTAGGGAACTACAATATCAAACACGGTATAGTAAATTTGTTACTATTATAACATACCAAGAAAAATTAGGGAACTACAATTTTATTCCGGCATACTTAATAACTATTTAATTATAACATACCAAGAAAAATTAGGGAACTACAATGTTATTGGTGTATGTATGGTTTGTGCTTAAATTATAACATACCAAGAAAAATTAGGGAACTACAATAAGACTTATCATTCTTCCGAATTCTTCGAATTATAACATACCAAGAAAAATTAGGGAACTACAATTAAAGGGGTGATACATATGCTTGTTAATTCATTATAACATACCAAGAAAAATTAGGGAACTACAATTCGGTGCTTGCTCAATCCATAACGATTATAATTATAACATACCAAGAAAAATTAGGGAACTACAATTTTCTTCGTACAACTGTTGCGGTGTTGCAATTATAACATACCAAGAAAAATTAGGGAACTACAATTTCGGCTGGCGCAGTTTCTTTAATTTTTAATTATAACATACCAAGAAAAATTAGGGAACTACAATTCTATTGATAATTCATTTATAACCATTTGATTATAACATACCAAGAAAAATTAAGAAACTATAATTTTTCTAAATCAACAAAAATTTAGTCAGGCTTTGGTTTTTGTTGAGAATTTGCCGAGGAGTTTTGTGCTCAGCAGCAGGATAATCGGGAAGACGGTGGCTACGAGGATGCCAACTTTTAGGTTATCCTTTGCCATTGACGACACGAAGCCGACAAAGCTCGGTCCCGCACTGCAGCCGAGGTCGCCGCCGAGTGCGAGCAGTGCAAACATTGCTGTTCCGCCTTTGGTGAGTATTGCCGACGAAATCGAGAATGTTCCCGGCCACATAATTCCCACGCAGAAGCCGCAAATTGAGCAACCTATCAGCGACAGAGCCGGTATCGGTGAAAGCGATACAACTAAATACGCTCCGATACACACAATGCATGAAATAGGAATTAATTTCTTTTGCGAAATTCTGTCACCGAACTTGCCGTAAAGTGCTCGTGATGTGCCCATCAGCAGTGCGAACGAAAGCGGTCCTGCAAGGTCGCCGACCGTTTTGGAAATTCCCAATCCCTCTTTCGCAAAAGTTGATACCCATTGCGAAATTGCCTGTTCGCTTGCACCTGAACAAACCATCATTATGAACAGAATTATAAACACCTTTGATGTGAACAGTTCTTTTATGCTCATACCTTTTTCGCCCGAATCAATCAAGTTTGCTATTGGTACTTTTGCAAAAGCAATGCCGTTGATTATTGGCAATATTGCCCAAATCACGGCGACAATTCGCCAGTTTTCGATGCCGAAAATATTGAAAAATACGGTGCTTAACAGCACGACTGCCATATGTCCCCAGCAGTAGAACGAGTGCAAAAGGCTCATTGCTTTTTCCTTGTTATCGGTTGGGCACGCTTCAACTATCGGGCTGACCAAAACCTCCAAAATTCCGCCTCCGACTGCGTAAATCATAACCGAAATCAGCAGTCCGACAAACGGACTTGGTAATACAAACGGCAGCACGGCAAGGCTTGCCAGACCGAGTGCCGACAGAAAATGTGCCAAAACCATTGATGTGCGGTAGCCGACTTTGTCGATTGCCTTTGCCGACAGCAAGTCAACCAAAAGCTGAATTGTGAAATTGAAAGAAATCAGCAATGTAATTTGCGACAGCGGAATGTCAAATTCTTTTTGAAAAGTAACAAACAGCAACGGTGCAAAATTGTTGACTATTGCCTGAACTATGTATGCCGTAAAGCAAGCGTTGACAGTTGACTTGAAATTCTGTTTCATATTTTTACCTTTTTTAAAAAAATAATGTGTGAATTTGTCATACACACATCAATTCTATTATATCATAAAAAAGGAATTTTACAATACTTTTATTAGTTCGCAATACAGGGTATAATGATTGTAGGGAGGAAAGATATTTCTCTCACTATTGTTCGAATGGAGGCATAAGTATGATTAACATTACAGCAAGAGGCTTCGATTTGAAGCAGGGCGCAAAAGACGGCATTGAAAAGGAACTCAAGAGAATTGAAAGAATGCTGCCGGATAACGCAACATTTGATGTTACGCTCAGCAAGGAGCGTGGAGAATACGAATGTGATATTACGGTGAAAAATGTCGGCTCTTTCATCAGAGGTGAAGCAAGAGCAGACCGCATTGAGCCGGTTGTTGATATGGCGGTTGATGATTTGAAGCGTAAGCTTCGCAAACTCAAGACTTTCTTTGTTGACAAAAAACGCAAAGGCGGAATTGATGAAATCGCAACTGCATTTGATGATTTGGATGAAGATGTTACAATGGACGATTTCGACCAAGTTTATTACGATTCGGTCGATGTCAACAGAGTTAAGCACATCACACCAAATACAATGACGGACGATGAAGCAATCGTTCAGATGGAAATGCTCGGACACACATTCTTTGTGTATATCGGCATTGACGGCGAAACAAAGATAGTTTACAAGCGTAAAAACGGTTACGGCGTTCTCGTTTGTGACTGATTCATAATGATTAACTTAAAAATACGATGTCCGTGAGGACATCGTATTTTTGTTTGCGTGTTTACTTTGAAATGATGAGTTTGAGGACTTCCTGTGCGGCGGAGCAGGCAGGGCAATCGCAGAATTTTTCGCCTTTTGCCTGAAGTTCTTTTGCATGTGCAAGGAATTCTTTTGCGGTTTCTTCGTCGAATTTTTGTGAAGCCATAAATTCAACCATTGCGTCAACGGGGAGGGTGTCTGCCTTGATTTCGTCAACAAGTTCTCTGAACTTTTTGTCCTCTCTTGTTGTGCCGACAGCAACGAGGTATTCGTCAGCTTTTGTTTTGAGTTCCTGACAGCAGTACGGTGCAGAAATCATCTCTCTTATTTTGTCGATAATTTGATATTTAAGCTCGTGTGTCATAACGATTACTCCTTTTAAACTTTATATTATAATTGTAACATTACATTTATCGGTTGTAAAGGTTGAAAATCATTTTTTACTTTGGTATAATAAAATATAAATTATATGAAAAAAGGGGTTGCTGTGATGAAGTTAAAGAAGTTAACGGCTGTTGTGCTCAGCGGTGTTATTGCCGCAAGCTTTGTCGGTTGCGGTGCGTCAAAAAATCAAACTGCCGCAGTGCAGGAATTATTTACGGACAGTACAAAGATTTCGTACAGTCTTGACTATAAGGAATTAAAAGACAATAGGAAAAACAAAACAAAAACATGGCGTTATGGCATGGTTTCGGGCAACGGCTTGCAGGGATTTGTTGAAAGCGGTTCGCCATATGAGGATACATTTATTTTTCAAAATATGCACTTCATTATGCCTAACAAAAATATTCGTACCTGTCCCGATACCTCGAAAGAACTTGAAACAGTTAAGCAAAACATCGTTAAAGGTAAAGATATAACAGACGATGCGTCATACGATGATGTGTACAGCTTCCATCCGGGCGGACAACTCCGTATTTCTATGGACGGCAAAGGTGCAAAAGATTACATCCGCTATACTGATTTTGAATCTTCACAGGTTGGTGTGAGATTTACGGATGAAAACGGCACTTGGGACAGAACTTCGTTCACTTCAATGGCAGATGGTGCGGTTATCACAAAATTGTCGCAGTCGTCGGAGGCGGCTCAGCTTAATGTTACATTGACGCTTGATGACCTTTCGACTATGGCGAATTTTGGCGACGGCAGCGAAGCGGATATGGAATACAAAAAGGTTGTTGACATCAACGCCAACACGATTTCGCTTGTTGCACATTATCCAGATTACAAAAACAGCGAGCTGAAAAACGGCGGATATGCCACAACCACCTATGTTGTGACCGACGGTACAAAGGAAAAAGTAGAACTTGAAAAGAAAACAAAGGAAGACATTTTCCGTGGTCAAAACAGCGGTATCAAAATCACAAATGCCGAAAATATTTATCTTATCACAGTAAGCGACAGAGCCTATAATATGGGAAGCCTTGATGAATTTGATGACAAGGACAGCTATGAACTTGTTGACGAACTTACGGATAAGGCAAAAGCCGTTGAGGACAAATATGACGGCAAAGACGGTTTTGATTATGAAAAAGCACTCAAAAAGCACCTTGAAATTTATCAGCCGCAATTTGACGCAGTTACTCTTGAACTTGAGGACAGCGACGAGTCAAACGAAAAACTCCTTAAACAGCAAAAGGGCGAGGATGAGCTTTCTGCCGCACTTGCACAGCGTTCGTATTATGCAGGCAGATACGCATACCTTTGCTGTTCGGGTTATTCCACAAGCAGACTTTACGGAATGTGGACAGGCGAGTTCAACACCGGTTGGGGAAGCAAGTACACAATGGACGCAAATGTGAATTTGCAGACTTCGTCAATGAACACGGGTAATCTTTCGTCAACACCGATCGGATATACATATTTCATTCTCCGTCAGCTTCCCGATTGGGAGGAAAACGCAAAGGCAACTCACGGCTTTACGGACGCTATTCAAGCACCTGTAAACACCGACGGTGACAAGGCGGTTATTACAGAAACTTGTTATCCTTACCCGTTCAGATATTGGAATGCGGGCACATCGTGGATGATTGAACCGCTTTACGAAACATTGCAAACCTACGGAAATATTCAAATTCCGCTTTCCGAAGAGTTCGATTTGAACAAGCTGAAGTCCGTGCTTTCTATTGATGAGGACGACATTGCAAAATACAAAAAGCAAGGTTATATGATGCTTGAAGAGGATGTTTTGTTGCCTCTTCTTACAAAGTCGGCAAATTATTGGGCACAGCTTTTGACACCTGAATATTACACCGATAAAGACGGTGCGATTCATTACGAAAAAGGCAAAACAAAGCTGAATGACGGCGAAACATATTGTATTCTTCCGTCATATTCGCCTGAAAATAATCCGTCAAATTATCCAAGCCCGTCAGACGCTAACTGTGCTATTGACATTTCGGCTTGCAGAAATAATCTGGAAATGTTAAAGGCTGTTATGGCTGATGTAACGCCGGACAACAGCTTTGCAAAATGGCAAAATCTTATGGACAAGTTGCCGCCGTATCTTTATGACGAAACAGGTGCTCTCAAAGAATGGGCAACCACAAGCTTTGAAGAAAACAACGAGCACAGACATTTGAGCCATCTTTATTGTGCATGGCCGCTGTTTGAAACACAGCATAATGAGGAACTCACAAAGGCTTGTGAGCAGGCTATCGCAAACAGAGAAAGTGAAAACGAGGCTTCGCATGCGCTTGTTCACCGTTCGCTTATTGCCGCAAGATTAAAGGACAGAGATGCACTTACCGACGCACTTTTAAATCTTCAAAATCATAAAATAAGATATGATTCGTTGATGACAAATCACGATTACGATCAAGGCAGTTGTTATTGCACCGACTTTGCAATCGGTTATCTCGGAATAGTTAACGAAGCACTTGTTTATTCAAACGAGGGCGAAATCGGACTTCTTCCGGCACTTCCGACTTCCGGCTTTGACAAAGGCACGGTTAAGGGCATTAAGGCAAGAACAAGAGCAACGGTTGACAGTCTTTCGTGGGATATGAACACAGGCAGCGTTAAAGCAACAATCACTTCCGATATCGACCAACAAATCAAAGTCACATACGGCGATACGGAAAAGACACTCGACTTTAAAGCCGGAGTGCCGCAAACAGTTAATTTTTAAATTTATATATTTGGAGGACATATTATGAACATCGTTTGTTTGGATATGGAGGGCGTACTCGTTCCTGAAATTTGGATTGCATTTGCAGAGGAAACAGGTATTCCCGAACTTAAACTTACAACCCGTGACGAGCCTGATTATGACAAGCTTATGAATTACAGGCTTAAAATTCTCAAGGAGCACGGCTTGGGACTTAAAGAAATTCAAGATGTTATCGCAAAAATCGACCTTATGCCGGGTGCAAAGGAGTTTTTGGACGAACTCAGAAGTATTACACAGGTTATCATTTTGTCAGACACTTTTGAGCAATTTGCAACACCGCTTATGAAAAAACTTGACTGGCCTACAATTTTTTGCAACACTCTTGAGGTTGCCAAAAACGGTGAAATCACAGGCTTCAAGATGCGTTGTCCGCAATCAAAACTCACAACGGTTAAGGCACTTCAGTCAATCGGATACGACACTATCGCAAGCGGCGACAGCTTCAACGACCTTGGTATGATTCAGGCAAGCAAGGCAGGATTTTTGTTCAAATCCACCGATGCAATCAAAAAGGATTATCCTAATATTCCTGCTTATGAGGAATACAGCGACCTTCTTGACGCAATCAAAAAAGCATTATAAGATAAAAATGGTGTATCATCTCGATACACCATTTTAAATTTTATATCAGCAAATCGGTTTATAAGGAATTGAAAGATATTTTGGTTAAAATGATTGTTTATTAGTTATAAAATCCATTAAATTAACATGATTTATACCGTTTCGATGTTGTAACAAATAATCTGTTGTAATCACATATTTTGGATAATTGTCTTTGATTTTTTCAAGAGGCTTGTATTCTCTGTCTTCGGTGTCTTTACTTTCATTAATAGTGTAAGATACTTGCACATAAGCGTAATTTAGATTGTTGTCTCTTAAAATAAAATCACATTCCAACTTTCCGATTTTTCCTATACTTACTTCGTAATTTCTGCTTCTTGCATAGATGTAAACAATGTTTTCAAGAGCGGGACCGTAGTTAATTCTGTTGTCGGTATTGGTTGCAAAATAAAAGGAGGTGTCTGCCAAATAGTATTTTTTCTCACCCGTAAGTGATTTCTTTGATTTCATATCAAATCGTTTGCATTCGTATAGGATTTTTGCATCAGTAAGTGCCTTAATATACCTGTCAAGAGTGGTACGCTTTATTTTTATGCCGTCTTTCTCAAGAGCGTTTTGTAAGCTTGTGATACTCATAGTTGCACCGTAGTTGTTGATTATAAAATCTCGTACTTTGATAAATGCTTCTCGATTGTTAATTTTAATTCGAGTTTTTATGTCTTTGTCGAAAATCTCGCTTATAACAGATTTGACATAAGTTCTTTTATCCGCAAGATTGTCATATTGAATTGCCAAAGGAAAACCGCCTTCAAGCAAATAGTTGCTTAGTTCTATTGTTAAGTTGGTATTAATCGGTTTGCCATAAAACTTTTTTATGTCAATATATTCTTCAAAACTAAGCGGAAACATCTCGAATTCAATATATCTGCCTGTTAATTTGGTGGCAAGCTCACCGCTGAGCAAATATGAATTAGAGCCTGTAATGAAAATTGAAAATTCTCCGTCACCACGGTATGCGTTTATTACTTCTTCAAAATTCTTAACATTTTGTATTTCGTCAACAAATACATATTTCAAACCGTCAGCTTTAGATTTTAATTCTAATAATTCATCAAGCTGATCATCGGTTTTAACTTTTCTATATTCACGGCTGTCTAAATCTAAAAAGATAATGTTTTCGTCTTTTACGCCTTTAGCGGTCAGCTCTTCTATAATGGTTTTCATAAGAGATGATTTTCCGCATCGTCTTACACCGGTTATAACTTTTATGATTTCCGCATCATCATAAAAAGCTCTGATTTTGTTTAAATAGTTTTCACGCTTGAAAAGTGTCATATTATTCACCTCAACATAATTATATGCAATAAAACGCAAAAAATCAAGTTAAGGGGATAAAAAATGCAAAAAAGATAAAAAATATCCCCTTAACTCGGCTAAAAATCGTTTTGATTGCAGTTTTGTTGAAATCAGAATAGCTTTTTATTGAATAGAATAAAATTTTTATAATTATACTCTTGAAAATCTCATTTAGTGTGTTATAATAACAACCGTTAATCTATATAAGCGATTTAACCTATGGTGGTTAAATATGGGGGTTAACATTGCGGTACTTGGCACAAACCCGCAATATTAGTGGTATTTTCGCTGTACTACTCGTAAAAACAAAACTAAGGAGATAATTTAATGAGTATCAAAAAGAAAAACGCTTTTATTGCGCAAACGGCAATAATTGCGGCAATGTACGCTGCGCTTACTTATGCGCAAAATCTTATTTTACCCGGCACAACAACTATGGCTGTGCAGTTCAGAGCATCGGAGGCACTCAATGTTTTGGCATTGTTCACTCCTGCCGCTATTCCGGGGCTTACGCTCGGATGCGTTATCTCAAACCTTGCAAGTATCGGACAGGGCTTGCCGCTTGATATGATTTTTGGCTCGTTGGCAACTCTCGGCTCGGTTACTTGTATGTATTTTTTGAGAGAGGTCAAGGTCGGCAAATATCCGCTTCTTGCAATGCTTATGCCGGCAATTTGGAACGGCGTTGTCATCGGCTGGGAAATTGAGTATTTCTTTATTGAAGGAAAGTTTGAATTTGTGGGCTTTCTCACACAGGGCGGATGTGTTGCCCTCGGAGAGCTTGGCGTTATGGCTGTGCTTGGCACGGTACTCTATTTTGTGATTATCAAAAACAATCTTCACAAAACAATTATTAAAAAACCGCAATAAAATAAAAAATGCGTATGCTTGGAGCGAACAGGCATACGCATTTTTTGTCAGTCTTTTTTCTGTTTTGCACCGAAAATGTCAGCGACTTCGGTTATGGAGATGTATGCTCCGGGGTCAACCGAATGCACAATTTCTCTCATTTTACCGATTTGAAATCTGTTGAGTACAAAGTAAATAACGGTTTTGTCGCTGTCGGAATAATAGCCTTTTGCGTCAAAAAATGTTATTCCGTTTTCAAACTCTTTTGATAGTTTTTCGCAAATTTCATTGTGTTTTGTGGTGATAATCATTGCCGATTTTGAACGGTCAAAGCCTTCAACTATGTAGTCGATTACCTTGAGTGCAACAATATAAGTTACTATGGAATACAACGGCAAAATCCAGCTGTGATATATAATTCCGCACACGATGTACAAAATAACATTGTATATCATTACGAAAGTTCCAACCGTGAGTGACAGCTTTTTTGCAAAGATAACTGCCAAAACTTCTATGCCGTCCATAGCTCCGCCGTAGCGGATTGCAATACCGCTTCCCGCACCGGAAATGAGTCCGCCGAACACTGCACAAAGGAACAAATCGTCTTTTGCAAACGGCGACAAAAACGAAACATCGATGGGGAGTACATCCGTTATCAGCCACGCAGAAAGAGAATAAATCGCAACTACATATACGGCATAAACGGTGAAAACCCAGCCTTGTTTTTTTGCACCGAACAAAAATATCGGAATGTTCAGCACTGCAAGGAACAGCGACAGCGACATCCAATCGGGCGTCAGTTGACCCAAAAGCATTGATGTGCCCGATATTCCGCTGTCGTACAGTTTAACGGGTGCCAAAAACATCGTGACGCCTATTGCATTGACTATTCCGGCAACGGTGAGCATAAGAATGTTTTTTATTTTGATTTGTTTTAAAAACTTCATAATCCGGCCTTTATTAGTCGTGGCGATCGTGCTTGTGGTTGCAATTTGCCTTGCTGTTTTGCTCCATTTCTCCATGCAAAAACTTGATTACGGCAGAGTCGCAGTTGCCTGTATTGCCTGCATAAATTGTAATTCCTGCGGCTTCAAGCGAATCAACGGCTCCTTGACCGAGATTGCCGCAAATGAGGGTATCAACGCCTATTTCTTTGATGTAGCCTGCAATTCCGTGATGAGAGTGCTTGCCCATACTTTCAAGGTGAACCTTTTGAATTTCGCCGTCGGTGTTTGTTTCGTATACCTTCATATACTGTGTTTTGCCGAAATGCTGATTTATCATTCCGTTGTCATATGTTACTGCTATTATCATAATTTTCCCTCGCTTAGATTATTTATTTGATTATACATTATTTTGCAACTTTTAACAAGGTGAGTAATTGTAAAAAAATTATATACGCTGTTTCATTTGTTAATTGTTTTGGTTATAATAGTTTTGTACAGAAAGGAAATTTGATTATGAGCATTGAAGAAGTAAACAAATCATTGGAAAAACTGAAAGCCCTGCCTAAGGTTGATTATTCAAAAAAAGACGAGCTTGCACAAAAATTGATTAATACCGTTGGTCATCCGCTTTATACTCTTAGCAAAGAAAACGAGGCACTAAAAAGTCTTATTGAAAAAGCACACAAGGCACTTGACAACGGTTGGGAACTTGACAAGGTGTTTAATGACATTCGTGATGTGTCAATCCATTATGCCGAAAAGGGAGATTTGCTCTATCCGCTTTTAAAGGTGAAGTATGAAATTTCCGGTCCGAGCGATGTTATGTGGACTACGGATGATGAAATCAGGGACGATATTAATGCTCTCGCAAAAGATGTTGAGCGTGGGGAAGAATGGAAAGAAAAATTCAAAATGCTTCTAGGCAGGCTCACCCAAATGATAAGGCAGGAGGAAAAGGTGCTGTTCCCCGTATCTGCGGTCAATTTTACCGACGAGGAGTGGCACGGCATTTACCGTGACCGATTTTCTTATGATTCGGCGTTCGGAATAAAGGAAGAAACTTGGGATGAGGTAAAGGATTTGCCGAAGAGTGCGGTAGGCTTTACTGATAAAATCAATATGCCGACGGGCAGTCTTTCGCTTGAACAACTTGAAGCACTTATGGACACAATTCCGATGGAGATAACCTTTGTTGATGTTGATGACACAAATGCTTATTACAATGATAACGGTGAAAAATTCTTTAAGCGTCCGCAAATGTCACTCGGACGCAAGGTTTATTCGTGTCATCCGCCCAAGGTTGAAGCAATGGTTAGGGCCATTATTGCCGATTTTAAATCGGGCAAACGCAATGAAGTTCAGGTTTGGAGTGAGAAAAAGAGTATGCCTATGTGCATAACTTATCGTGCGGTGCGTGATAAAAACGGTAATTATCTCGGTACTGCGGAGTTTGTGCAAAATATGACCTTTGCAAAAAATTATTTTACAAAAGGAGAATGAAAATGAGTTTGTTTTTGGGCCCCGTCCATTTTTGGCTTTATGATAAAATAAAAAATCAGGAAGCGTTAACCTCGTTGATTGCCGAGCATTTCGACAAAGGCGCCGAATATACAAAGCGATTGCTGTCGCTTGAAGAAGTTATAGATGAGGGCAACATTCACGGTTGGCTGCAATCGCAAATTACGGATGCCGAAACAAGATATGCAAGTCTTGTATCTGTGATTATGAACGAAAATGAAAATGCCCTTGATGAAATAAAAAAAGTCGCCTATGATTTCGGCAGGCAAAACAGCCTGAACGAAAACACAGACGCAGAAAACGCATATCAAGCGTTTAATGATTTTTTTGTAAACGGTATGCCGTGCGACAGAGTGAATATGATTGTACGCAGCGATGTTAATTCGCTCAAATTTAAGGAAACAGCCGATGTTCACTCACAGTATTGGAACGGTGACAGCTCCGTTTATTATCAAATCAGAAACGAAATTATGCGTGGAATGCTGGACGGCACAAGCATTAAATTGAAAGTTGACACAGACAGCTATGTGTTGATTAAAGAATGAATATATATTTTAATCATTTAAAAATGCTTTTATTTCATCGGCACGGTCAAGACCTTGCTTGTAGCCGAGCTGATATATTGACTCAAGTTTTGAAACATCTTTTTCAAGCGTAGAAACATGAAGCGGTGCTGCCGGTTGAATTACAAGTGCGGTGCCGTTTTCTTCGCATTGTTTTACAAACTCAAGCTGAGTGTTGTACATAATGTGGCGGTTAACTGCCGCTTCACCGATTTTCGGATATTTTTTAAAAATTTTTTTTACTTTTGGATTCATAGGGCTTTTTGTATATCCCTTGCATTGCGTGAGAATTACAACTGTCTTTTTGCAACCGTCGTCAAATGCACGCTCAAGCGGAATAGAGTCAACAAGACCGCCGTCAAAAAATGTTGTTCCGCCGATTTCAATTCCCTTTGTAACACCCGGAAGCGAACAGCTTGCTTTCAACTCTTCACAGCCGTTACGCATACTTTTAGGATAAAAATACTCCGGCTTGCCTGTTAAGCCGTTTGTTGCAACAGCACAAAGAACGGTGTTGCTTTTGTCAAACTCATCTTGATTAAGCGGAGCAATATCGTATGCAAGTTCGCCGAAAATCCAGTCGGTGTTTAAAAACGTATGACCCTTTAATATGTTGCCGAACCCCATATAATTTTTGTTGTTTGAGTAATTTATAATTATATCATGTTGACGGCGGTAGTTTTTTGCAATGTAGGAGGTTGCGTTGCAACTGCCTGCCGACACCCCGATAACATACGGAAACTCAATTTCTTTTTCAATAAAAGCGTCAAGCACGCCGCTCGTGTAAATCGAACGGTTGCCGCCGCCCTCAAGTACCAATCCTGAACTGTACATATTTTTTATCACCTGTTGTTACCTATTAAAAAAGAGCAACGCATGGTTGCTCTTTTTATTGTTGTTTAATGTTTAATCGATTATTCGGCGTCTGCCTTTTTCTTTGCAGCCTTCTTTTTAGGAGCAGTCTTTTTTGGCTCTGCCTTTGGTGCTTCCTCTTCAGCCTTTGCTTCTTCGGCGGCAACATCTACGATTTCAATATCGTTGTCACATTCAAAGAAATCGTTGTCGTCAAAATATTCAGGTTCTTTTTTAGCTGTGAGCTTTTTGATAGCAACATATGCGGCAGCTGCAAGTGCTACAAGAGCAGCAATTACGCTGATAACTTTAACAAATTTTTTAAATTTCATGGGTGAACCCTCCTTGATATCATATATTCATTATAATATTTGCAAATCACAAAGTCAATAGCAGAATTTTAAATTAATTGTCTGTTCATTATTAAAATTTGTTTAGGCTGTTGAGAAAGATTCTGAATTTCGTTTTCTTGCGAACTTTGCTGTACGATGGTACCGCTTGTGAGCAAAAAACGAAAAACGCCAAAAGT
>OIXU01000223.1_pt1 | contig 20400 bp, 15 predicted proteins | sample 1587921 | NCBI WGS metagenome assembly OIXU01 (sample SAMN03283238) | human gut metagenome | biome: human-associated habitat; material: feces | host: Homo sapiens | place: Peru | collected 2012
AACGCCTCGGCAGCATCCCCATCGGCATCGGCCGTCGCGTGGTTCGCGGCCCAACGCAGGTTCTCGACCGTACCGGCGATACGCGTGAGCGAGTTCTCGGCACCCTCCAGGCGCTCCCAGGAGAAATCGAGCGGCGAGCGATAGCTCGTCTGCAGCATCAGCAGGCGCAGAGCCGCGGCGGAGTGCTGCTCGAGGACCTCGGCCAGCGTAAAGAAGTTGCCGAGCGACTTGGACATCTTCTCGCCGTCGACCAGCAGCATGCCCGTGTGCATCCAGGTGTTAGAGAAGCCCTGGTGCCAGGCGCAGGTGGCCTGGGCGCACTCGTTCTCGTGATGCGGGAAGGCAAGGTCGGAGCCGCCACCGTGGATGTCGATCGGAGTGCCCAGGTAGCGGTGCACCATGGCGGCGCACTCGGTGTGCCAACCGGGACGGCCCTCGCCCCAGGGGCTCGGCCAGCTGGGCTCGCCGGGCTTGGCGGCCTTCCACAGGGCAAAGTCGAGCGGGTCGTTCTTGTCCTCGTTCTCCTCGATGCGCGCACCCACCATCAGGTCGTCGATGTTGCGGCCCGAGACCTGACCATAGTTGGGATCGCTGCGCACGGCAAAGTACACATCGCCGTTATCGGCTGCGTAAGCGTGGCCCTGCTCGATAAGCGTCTTGATCATGGCGATCATGGGGCCGATCTCCTTGGTGGCGCGGGGACGCACATCCGGGTCGAGCACGTTGGCGGCGCGCATGACGCCGATGAACTTATCGGAGAACTCCGTCGCGACCTCAGCGGCCGTTCTGCCCTGCTCGTTGGCGCGCTTGATGATCTTGTCATCGACATCGGTGAGGTTCTGGGCGAACGTGACCTCGTAGCCGCTCGCGATGAGCCAGCGACGGATCACGTCGAAGCTGATGAACGTGCGGGCGTTGCCGATGTGGATGTTGTCGTAGACCGTGGGGCCGCACACGTACATGCGGACCTTGCCGGACTCGATGGGCTGGAACTCTTCCTTTTTATGGGTAGCGCTGTTGTAGATACGCATTCGTTACTCCTTAACGGTTTTCTGTAGCAGGCAGACGGCCCAGGCGCCAATTCCCTCGCCCTGGCCTTCCCAACCGAGCTTTTCGGTCGTGGTGGCGGCGACGCCCACGTTTTCGACGTCAACGCCCAGGGCATGGGCAAGGTTGGCGCGCATGGCATCGCGGTGCGGGGTGATCTTGGGCTGCTGGCAGGCAATGGTGCAATCGGCATCGACAAACTCAAAGCCCAGCTCACGCGCATAATCCATCACGCGGGCAAGCAGCACCATCGAATCGGCGCCCTCGTAGGCGGGATCGGTATCGGGAAACAGCTTACCGATGTCTCCCCCGCGGCAGGCGCCCAGAATGGCGTCGGCCAGCGCATGCGCGAGCACATCGGCATCCGAGTGGCCCAGCAGGCCGCGCTCGTAGGGAATGTCGACCCCGCCGATAATACATCGACGTCCCTCCACCAGACGGTGGACATCGTAGCCGTGTCCAATGCGCAGGTTACTGAACATGGGGAAGGTCCTCTCCCTCGGCCATGCGGCCGAGCAGAATCGCGGTTACGGGACGCAGGTCCTCGGGCACCGTCACCTTAAGGTTATCGCGCGGGCTCTGGACGCAGCGGACACGCCCACCCATGCGCTCGACCAGCGACGAATCGTCCGTGCCGATAAAGTCCTCGGCGATAGCAGCGGCATGGGCACGCTTCATGGCGTCGACACTAAAAATCTGCGGCGTCTGCGCAGCCCAGTAGAGCTCGCGCGGCGGCGTCTCGACGATGTTATCGCCGTCGACGATCTTGAGCGTGTCGATCGCGGGCTGTCCGCAGACGACACCGTCGAGTGAACGGTCGCCTACGAGCACGTCGATCGCATGGTCGATGGCCTCGGTGGTGATGAGCGGGCGAGCGCCGTCGTGGATGGCGACGTATTCAAAGCCCGCCGGCACCGCATGCACGCCGGCACGGGTGGAATCCTGGCGGGTATCGCCGGCATCGGCAAAGCTGATGGGCGTGTCGTAGTCAAACGGACTGATGGCCAGGCGGCGCATCTCGGCACGGCGCTCGGCAGGGCAAACCACCACGATGTGCCCGACCTTGTCGCTACGGTCGAACGCGCGAATGGACCAGCTCATGAGCGGACGGCCCGCTACGTTGACAAGCTGCTTGCCACCGGGGTTTCCAAAGCGCTGGCCGCTGCCACCGGCAACGACCACGGCGCATACGGGCGCCATTATGCGTTCCCCTGTTTGGTGCCCTTCATGCGGTACAGCGAGTCCGCAAGAATGGCAGGGTTGTTAACGCCAAAGTCGCCCAGACGCTCCGGGTCCTCGCTGATGTCGTCCATGAGCTCCTGCAGCGAGCCGTACTCGTCGACGATCTTCTCGGCCACGCCGTCGCGCACGACGGACACGCGCGAAAGCGTGCGCAGGCCCAGCGGCGTCATAACGGAGTCCTCGTCCAGGTCGTCATAGCCCAGAACCGCTGCCACGTGCTGCGGGTCGGACAGGTCCTTAGGCGTCATGCGGCTGAGCTCGGCACGAATCTTCTCGGCGTTGGCCTCGGAGGAATCGCTCGCGTAGTCGCGGATCATCAGGTCGTATTCGGTATCCATGCTGGAGCCCGCGAGCTGCTCGAGCTGCATCTGCACGAGCTTGCCCTGGTTGCCCAGCTTGACGATGCAATCCTTAAGCTCGGTCTTTGCCTGCTGCATGATCTCGAAGCTCGAGAAGATGCCGGTGATGTCGGCGAGCGTGACGTAGTCGTCCAGCTCAAGGGCCGTCAGGCGCAGCAAGGAGCGATCAAGCGACTGGCGGGTAGTCTGGAGCGTGGCGACGAGCTGGTTGACCGAGCTCATGATGGTAGTGACGGGCTGGATCTCGTAGCTCTTGCCATGGACGTACACGTTGACGACGGCACGACGGGCCGAGACCGAGATCACGATGGCGTCGGTGAGCACCGACATGCGAGCGGCGGTGCGGTGACGCATGCCCGTCTCGCTCGTGGCGAGCGAGGGATCGGGGTTGAGGTGGAAGTTGGCGCGCAGGATCTGGGTAAGGTCGCCATCGATGACGATGGCGCCGTCCATCTTGGAAAGCTCGAACAGGCGGTTCGAGGTGAACGAAATATTGAGCGGGAAGCCGTCGTTGCCGGCAGCGAGCACGTTTTCGGTGTCGCCGACGCAGATCAGGGCGCCCAGGTGACCAGCAATGATCATATCGAGGGCGGTGCGGATCGGCTGACCAGGTGCCGTCAGGCGGATGGCCTGTTCCATACGCTTTTGCAGCTCGTTCTTATCCAAGGCATCGCTCCCATCGTATACGCTCCATAAACGCTAAATAGTTTCTCACGGTTTGACCCCACGGCGCTCGCGAAATCCGATGCTTACAGAATGAGCGAACACAGCTGAGAGCCCCATCCCAAATGAGCTGCTTATGTGGTAGCATCGGGTTTCACATAAATGAGGGAGTAGTCGCGTGACCGGTTTCGCCTCCGGTGGCGCGGCAAGTCAACATACTGGCCGAAACGGTCTGGCTTGCCTTAATGAACGAGACTCGTGGTTGTGCGCGCAACGCGTACGCCACGGGTCTTTTTTGTTGCTCCCCGCCAGAAGTGCACGCGGGTTCGCCCGCAAGGAGGGAGCCAAACCATGGGACTCGCCGAGCTCGCATTGCTCGCCATCGGCCTTTCGATGGACGCCTTTGCCGTATCCATCTGCAAGGGCCTTGGCATGAAGAAAATCAACCTTAAGGTCGCCGTGGTGCTCGGCCTGTTCTTTGGCGGTTTCCAGGCCGGCATGCCCGTGATCGGCTGGGCACTCGGCAGCCAGTTTATGGGCATCATTGGCCCCATCGACCACTGGATCGCCTTTCTCCTGCTGGCCTTCATCGGCGGCAAGATGCTGTGGGAGGCCTTTACCGAAGGCGAAGACGAAGGTGACGGCAAGGACGCCGAGAAGATCGACCTGGGGGAATACCTGATTCTCGCCATCGCCACTTCCATCGACGCCCTGGCCGTGGGCATCTCGTTTGCCGCGCTCTCGGTCGACATCGTTCCCGCCGTGTCGCTCATCGGCATCACGACCTTTATCTTCTCCGTCGCCGGCGTGGCGATCGGCCACACCTTTGGCGCACGCTACGAAAAGCCCGCCACCATCGTGGGCGGCGTCGTACTCATCCTTATCGGCCTCAAGATTCTGCTGGAGCATCTGGGGATTTTGGCGCTGTAAAACGCCCTTCAAAACCAAACGTTTGGGCAAGGCCTCATGCAGAGTTTTGCATGAGGCCTTTTCGTGCAGACTTTTGCATGTCATACTAATGTGCAAAAGTCTGCACGTTAGGATATCGCCATGGACACTTTTCCCATCACAACACCGCGCCAAGCCGGAATCTACGTGCGCCAGGCGCGCGAGGCGCAAGGAATCACCCGTGCCGCCCTCGCTAAAAAGGCCGGTGTTTCGGAGCGCCTGCTCGCATCACTCGAGCTGGGGGATGCCACGGGCATTCGGCTCGACAAGCTGCTGGCGGTTTTTAACGCACTCGGCATAGGGCTCTTTGTTCAGAGCGATAATGACTCCATCACATCGCCCGCCAAACAACCAGCGACGGAAGCGAACCTCCGTATCGCGAACTCAAATGCCTTGTCAAAGCCGAGCGCTGGCAGACGGCCCTCTCGACAAGGAACGCCATCTTCCTACGGTGCCTTGCTGGCCCAAATTGCAGCCGAGCAAGGCCTTTCCAGCACCGCGGACCTCTCCTTCGGCTGCAAGGTTGTGAAATAAATGGCAGAGATGGAGCTTGCGACCCTCATTTGTGGCGAAATCGCCGGCACTCTCCGGCAAGACGAACATGGACTCTGCAGCTTTACATACGCCCCAACCTATTGCGGAGCACCGCTGTCGCTCACAATGCCGCTTTCCAATCGCACGTATGGCCATAACATCGTCCGCCCGTTCCTATTTGGCCTTTTGCCCGACAGCCAAGAGCAGCGTCGCGCTATTGCCGCTGAGTTTGATATTGCATCCAACAACCCCGTCGCCCTCTTGTGCCATATCGGTCTTGACTGCGCAGGCGCCGTTCAGTTTTGTCAAACCGATCAAATAGACGCCGCCCGCGTCAGGGTCTCGGCATACCGCCCGCTTACCAATTCTCAAATCGCTCACAAGCTCAAAGCAATTCGCGACGACGAAAGAGCGACATGGATGGGTTCCAACGAAAGCTGGTCCCTGGGCGGCAACCAAGGTAAATTTGCGCTAGCTTGGCATGATGGCCAATGGTGCGAATGCCTAGGGTCATCTCCCACTACTCATATCTTCAAAAATGGTGTCGTTGGGTTCAAACATCAGGCCTTAAACGAATTCGTCTGCATGAAAACGGCTCAGCGTGCTGGCATTCCAACTGCCAACGTCTCCTATTGCACATTTGAAGACGAGGCCGCACTCATCGTTGAACGCTACGACAGAACGGTCAACGCCAGCGGAAACATCGAAAGGCTGCATCAGGAGGACTTTTGCCAGGCGCTTGGTGTATTGCCAAGCCAGAAATACACCTCAGACGGAGGACCAACAACGCGAGACATTCAAGAACGGCTGATTAGCACGGTCCCCCACCACATGAATCTTGTGCTCTTTACCTACATGTTGTTCTACAACGCCATTATCGGAGCGCCCGATGCGCACGCTAAAAACTACTCGCTCATCCTAGGTAAAGGTACAAACGCGGCGCTCGCACCCATGTACGACGTCGCATCGGGTCTGGCATACGAACGCATGCGACGAAAAGCTCGCCTTGCCATGAGCGTTGGCGGCGAGAATCGCGTGGGACGCATCGGACCCAACGCCATCCGCCGCTATCACGGCATGGGCGACCCCGCGCTGGAAGCGGCGCTCGTCGATGCCGGGCTGACCGAGAAGTTTTGTTTTGCGACCATGATGGACCTCGCCTACGAGGTGCCCATTTGCATGGAAGAGGTCATGGACGAATACGCCGGCCTGCCCGGCATGGCGGACCTGCGCGAGCACATGCTCGGCCCCGTCCGCGAAAACTGTCAGCGTACCCTCGACCTCATCAGGGCAGAAATGGACTAGACACCAGGCAATTTTCCGTTTTCCAAAAGAAGAGAGGGGGCACCCGTCGCAAAAGACCGGGTGTCCCCTCTCGTAATGTCATATGCAATCCGCTAGCACGTGGCTCGGACTGCTGCTAGCGCAACCTTTACGCGGCAAGGCGCTTAAGGACGTCGATGAGCAGCTCGTAGAAGCGCTCGGCAGAAGCGAGCTCCATGCTCTCGTCCGGGGTGTGGACATCGGAGAGCGTCGGGCCCACGGCGATGGCGTCCAGGCCGTGCAGGGCCTCGGCAAACAGGCCGCACTCAAGGCCGGCGTGAATGGACTCGATGCGCAGCTCGGAGCCAAAGAGCTCACGATAGCTCTCAACAAAGACGTCGCGGACCGGCGAATGCTCGGCATAGCTCCAGCCGGGATACTCGAACTCAAACTTGGCGTCGAAGCCCAGGACATCGGCCAGCGTCTGCAGACGATCCTTGAACTCGTTCTGCAGCGAGGTGATCGAAGAGCGCGGGGACAGCATGATCTTGACCTCGTCGTCAGAAGTGGCAACCACACCGATGTTGGAGGAAACCTCGACGGAGCCGTCGGTAGCGACGTTGCGGCGAATCACGCCGTTAGGGGCAAGACGCAGGGCGCGGATGAGGGCAAGCGCGGACTTCTGGTCCATGGCCTCGACCTCGGCGTCGTCGGCAATCTCGACGGTGCAGGTAAAGCCGGGGTCGAAGACCTCGAGCTCGACGGTGACGTCGGCGATGATGCCCTTTGCGATCTGGTCCGCGGCCTCGGCGGCGGCGTGGTCGGCATAGACCAGAACAGCCTTGCACTCACGGTTGATGGCATTGTCCTTGGTGCCGCCGTTGAAGCTAACGATGGCGGGCTCGCCGGCAACCATCAGGCGGTCGATGATGCGGGCCATGATGAGGTTGCCGTTGCCGCGCTCCAGGTGGATATCGCTGCCGGAGTGACCGCCCAGCAGGCCGGAGATGTCGAGCGTAAGGGTGCTACCGGCCTTGTGCTCGCGCACGATCGGGCAGGTGTAGGTAACGACAACGCCGCCGGCGCAGCTGACGGTGGCAACGCCCTCTTCCTCGGAGTCAAGGTTAATCATGGTGCGGGCGCTAATCTGGGACTTGTCGAGCGTCTCGGCGCCGACCAGGCCAGTCTCCTCGTCGGTGGTGAATACGCACTCGAGGGCGGGGTGAACGATCGAATCGTCATCGAGAACAGTGAGCATCAGAGCGACGGCGATGCCGTTGTCGGCGCCCAGGGTGGTGCCGTTGGCGGTAAGGAAACCGTCCTTGACGACCAGGTCGATACCGTCGGTCGTAAAGTCGTGCTCAACGGAACCAAGCTTGTCGCACACCATGTCGATATGGCCCTGCAGCATCACGGTCGGGGCATTCTCGGCACCGGCAGATGCGGGCTTGCGAATGATGACGTTGTAGACCTCGTCCTGATACACGTCGAGGCCGCGCTCCTTGGCAAACGCGACCAGGAAATCGCTGATACCCTTCTCGTTGCCAGACCCACGGGGGATCGCGCTGACCTCCTCAAAGAAATGGAACAGCTGGGCGGGCTCGTAACCGGTAATCTTGTAGTCCATGGTGCCTCCTTGGCGCAACTGGTTAGACAATAAGCGTGCGACTTGTATATTCCCAGACTTTGCGTGCATAAACCAGTCGAAAACGCCGAGCGCCCTCGCATCATCGGCTAACGGCGAGGAAACGCCACTTTATCAAGGTGGAGCAGGTTAGACGGACTGTGCAGAGGGGACATTGGCCTCCCCAACCAACCTCAATGCCTGCTCCACGTCAATGCATATGCCATTGGTATGTTTAATGAGATTTACTTGGAACGAAAGGGCCTTTCCAACAGAAAAAGGGCGCTCCTTTGGAACGCCCTCATGGACACAAGGTTTTGTTGCACCCTACAGCGCGCCGGAACCGGCTTGCATCATGCCGCCGGGACCCGAGCTCACGCCGCCACCTACGGGCGCGGCGTTTCCGGTGTGCGGTGCCGCCGGAGCGGTATCGCCGCCGAGCGCGCCGGCAGGACGCGGTGCCGGAATCTCACCCGTGCCGTGACTAAAGACGAACTTGCCGTCGGCCACGTCACAGAGAACGGTATCGCCCTCGCCCCACTCGCCGGCCAGCAGCTCCTCGGACAGCGGGTCCTCGATGAGCTTTTGGATCGCACGGCGCAGCGGACGCGCGCCGTTGGTGAGGTCGGTACCCTCGGCCACGATCTTGTCGTAAGCCGCATCGGTGAGCTTGATGTTCATGCCGTTGGCGATCAGGCGCTGACGCAGGTCGTCCACCAGCAGGTGCGCGATCTTGGTGAGGTTTTCGCCCGAGAGCTTCTGGAACACCACAATGTCATCGATACGGTTGAGCAGCTCGGGGCGGAACAGGCGCTTGAGCTCGCCCATCGCGCGACCCTTGATCTCGCTCGACGTGAGACCCTGCTCGCCGGTGGTACCAAAGCCAACGCTCGCATCCTGCGCGATCTCGCGGGCGCCCACGTTGGACGTCATGATGATCACCGTGTTGCGGAAGTCGACCGTCTTGCCCTGGCTGTCGGTGAGGCGGCCCTCCTCCAACACCTGCAGCAGGATGTTGAAGATGTCGGGGTGCGCCTTCTCGATCTCGTCGAACAGTACGACCGAGTACGGGTGACGGCGAACGGCCTTGGTGAGCTGGCCGCCCTCGTCGTGACCGACGTAGCCCGGGGGACTACCGATGAGCTTGGAGACCTCGAACTCGCTGCCGAACTCCGACATGTCGAAGCTGATGAGCGCGTCCTTGCTGCCAAAGAGATACTCGGCAAGCGTCTTGGCGAGCTCGGTCTTGCCCGTGCCGGTGGGACCCAGGAAGATAAAGCTGCCGCCGGGGCGACGCGGGTCCTTGAGCGGCGAGCGGCTGCGGCGCACGGCCTTGGCAACGGCCTCGACAGCCTCGTCCTGGCCAATGATGCGCGTCTTGAGCACGCTTTCGGTCTGCAGCAGACGGCGGCTCTCGCTCTCGGTAAGCGAAGACACCGGCACACCCGAGGTCACGGACACGATATCGGCGATTTGGCTCACATCAATGGTGAGCGGGCTGGCGTCGAGCTCGGCGGTCCAGGCGGCCTTGGCCTCGGCGAGCTCGATCTCGGCAGCCTTCTGCTGCTCGGTGATCTCGGCGGCCTTGTTCATGTCATCGCTCTCGGTGGCCTCCTGCGCGGCGGCCTTGAGCTCCTCCACGCGATGCTCGGCCTCGCGCACGGGCTCGGGTGCGCGATTCGCGGCGATGCGGGCGCGGGCACCGGCCTCGTCGATGAGGTCGATGGCCTTATCGGGCAGGAAGCGATCCTGGATGTAGCGGTTGGAGAGGTTCGCGGCGGCCTCGATAGCACCCTGCGTGTAGTGCACGTGGTGGTGCTCCTCGTAGCGCGGCTTGAGCGCAGACAGGATCTTGACCGTGTCCTCGACGCTCGGCTCCTCGACATCGATGGTCTGGAAGCGGCGCTCAAAGGCCGGATCCTTGGTGAGGTACTTGCGGAACTCCTCCGCCGTGGTGGCACCGATAATCTGGAAGGCGCCGCGCGCAAGCACGGGCTTGAGCATAGAGCTCGCATCGATGGAGCCCTCGGCAGAGCCGGCACCGATGATGGTGTGCATCTCGTCGATAAACAGGATGACGTCGTCGGCGTCGGTGGCCTCCTGAATCACGTTCTTGAGGCGCTCCTCAAACTCGCCGCGATACTTGGCGCCCGCAACGAGGCCCGGCAGGTCGAGCGTCCAGATATTCTGGTTCATGAGGTTCTCGGGCACGTTGCCGGCGGCGATCTGCTGGGCCAAGCCCTCGACGATGGCCGTCTTGCCCACGCCGGGGTCACCCAAGATGAGCGGGTTGTTCTTAGTGCGGCGCGAAAGGATTTCCATCATGCGCTGGACTTCCTTTTCGCGACCGATCACAGGGTCGAGCTCGCCGTCGCGCGCCTTCTGCGTGAGGTTGGTGGCAAACTGCTTGAGCGTATCGGTGCCGCTCCCCTTTTGCTGGGAGGCGTCCGAGCCGCTAAAGAACGGCAGGCCCGCACCAGGACGACCAGCGCCGGCGCCAGCGAGCGGACGCTTCTTGTCCTGGTCCTTGGCGGTGAGCTTCTCGATAGCCTTTTTGATGGAGGCGGACGACACGCCCAGGCGCATGAGGATGTCCATGGCCATGCCGTTGCCCTCTTCGACGATGCCGATGAGCAGGTGCTCGGTCGACACGTAGGTCTGGTTGTTCTCGCGCGCCACGCGGAAGGAACGCTCCATCACGCTGATGACGAGCGGCGTAAAGGCGAGCTTGGCGGCCTCGGTCTCCTCGCTGGGCTCGGGAACCGTGGTCTGGACCTCTTTAAGGGTATCCATGATGTCGTCGTAGGAGATATCGAGCGAGCGCAGCGCCTCGGCAGCGATGCCCTCGTCCTCCTTGGCGAGTGCGAGCAGCAGGTGCTCGGTGCCCACCTTATTTGAGTGCAGATCGAGCGCCTCTTGCTTGGCCATGGACATGACCTTGCGCGCGCGATCGGTAAAACGGTCTAACATGCTAGTTCCTCTTAGACGAGCTAGTTTTTCAAACGCAAAGCGCCGCCCCGCGGCAGCGCTTTGGTCTCTTTACCCATATGGAGTATATGTTAACCGTTGGGACCTTTCCCACCCGTAGCCGCGCGACAACGTCTACAAAAAAGGAATCGCTCTGGTCCGCTTGGCGGTTTGGTTTTGAGCTGCTGCTTAGCAGGCGGGCTCGGCGTTCATGTTCTCGACAACGTCGCCGGCGGCATCGGCAGCGGGAGCACCCGGCATGCGCACGAGCTCCATATGCTGCTCCTCCAAAACCGTACCCATGGGGAAGGCGCGGCGGAAGACAAAACGGGCAACCGGGCCTGCAACCAGCAGGTTCCAGGGCAGGGCCATGATAAAGTTGCGCGGAATGTTGATGAGCCACATCATCGGCAGCATCTGCAGGTTAGCGAGCGGGCCGCCGGGCATATGAAACAGGCCCTCGCACGCACCGTAGAGCGACATGATGATGACCATGGGAACGACCATGCAGGAGCTGACGGCGAGCGTCATAGCGAGCGGCGAGCTCTTGCCCGGCGTGACCAGGAACTTGAAGGCGAAGCCTTTGGCCAGCGGGCTGGCAACAAACCAGTCGCAGCACATGGCAAAGACGTAGGCAACGGGGAAGCCGAGCCATGCAGCGGCAATGACTTCGCCGTTGATGGCCCCGTGCTGCAGGGCAACGTTGTAGATGCTCATCCAGAGCACCATGCAAAAGCACATGATAAAGGTGAACAGCAGGCTCTCTCGTTTGTTGATAGGCATAAAGGGCATGGTCCTTTCTGTGTTACGCCGCGGCACCACGCAACAAAAACGGGCGGGCGAGATGGAGCTGTTGGGACTTCATCTCGCCCGCCCGTGATACGCGCGTCTGCGACTACTTATGTGGTGGAACTACCCTAACACGAACAACACGCGCTTCGTAAGCGTTGAGTTTATGGAGATGTGAGGCGCAGTTGATCCGTTGGGACGTCCCCAACGACAAATTAGCTGGTGTGGCGCCAGCGAGGGTCGGTGAGCGTACGTGCCACACCCAGACCAACGGGCAAAAACGCCACGATGAGCACTGCACGCACAAACCAGCCAAGCATATTGACCGTGTCGAAGGTGCACATGTAATACATCGAGCGATACAGATACAAGCCCGGCACCATAATGACAATCGATGGCACCGTGAGGGCGATGCGTGGGTAGGTAAGCTTGATTTCGGCCAAGCTCGCGAGCAGACCCGATACCAACGCGCCGATAAACGCAGCCGCCTCGGGAGGCATGCCCGCACTCAGGCCCAGGAAGGGAAACAGCGTCGGCGCATCGACGAGCGTAAGGCGCAAGGTATTAGACACGGCGCCGATGAGCCCTGCCGCCGCTGCCATCTTTACCGGACTGTTGAACATAACCGAGAAGCCAAATACGCCGATAAAGCTCATCAGCACGCGCAAGAGCGTAAGAGCCAACGGTGAGAGACCAAGCGGGGCGAAGTCATCCGGCGCCAGTCCCACACACTCGGCAACCATCCAACCTACGAGGGTCGCCATCACAATAATCGACACTGCATACGAAAGACGCTCGATGCCGCTTCGCATGTCGAGCTTAGCGATGTCGAGGCCTGCCGTAATGAGGGGAAAGCCGGGAATCACAAAGAGCATGGCGCCGATATAGCCTTCTTGGTGCGACATTGCCCCCGGTACGACCTGGCCAAGGCCGAGCAATGCCAGCAGATACGAAACGCAAGCGAGCGCAACGCCGATCGTCAGCGCGCTAAACTGGCCAAGGCCCTGCTTGAGAATATGGGAGCGAGCAAAGTTGCCGACACCAGCGCCTACGAATGCGCAGGCCATCTCGATAGGGCCGCCGCCGAGCAAAAAGACAAAGGCGCCGCAAGCACAGGCTGCCGCAAGGCCCTGTTGCCAGGAAGCGTAATCGGGCTTCGAGCTCTCAACGGTCTTGAGCATCTCGTGGTACTCGTGCACGGTAAAACGGCGCCCGTAAATCTCGATTTCCTTTAAGAAGCTCTCCATCATCCAAATGCGATGAGTATTGACTCCCGTTGTGGGTAGGCTGACGACCTCGTTAAAGCAGTGACCGTCTTCGATGCAGGTGCACTCAAACGACAGGAGACTCAGATCGACGTGAATCGTGACGCCAAGCACGGCAGCAACACGATTCATGGTATCGCGCACGCGCCAGGCACCTGTTCCACTTGCCAGCATAAGCATGCCGGTGCGACAGATGATGGATGATTTATCGGTGAGCGGCGCATCGACGGCAAGCTCATCGCCTGCCGTCACGATCTGGCGCCAGTCAGTTTTCATATGGAGTGCACCGGCACGAGCGCCGTGGTGCATAGGGACTCTCGAAAGCAGCGAGTCCAGGCGCGAAGACTGTGGGGGCTCCGCTGATTCGGCCTCGTCCTCGTCGGGCTCTTCATCGACCAGATCAAATGAGTCAAGCGATGCCGGCTCGCGACGATCGATTAGCTCCTCGTCCTCATCGTCAAAGTAATTGAACTGATCGAGCATGTCCTCTTCGATTGCACGCTCGCTCGCGTCGTCCATATAGACGCTCCCTTCCTGCCGACTAACCCCCATCCTAGGCAGCAACGGCTAAAGGAAACATAAAAGAGACGATTGTCATGCGAGCCATGCGTGCAATAGCCGTTGGCTAGTCATTGGGAACGTTCTTGAATGACTAGTCGTTTAAGAACGTCCCCAATGACCACATCGATGTTCTAAGTGTCAACCAAGTCAACGCCGCAGGTAGAGGACGGACAGCGAGCGACGTCCAGGGCGAACAAGTTGGCATGAAAAAGGCAAGGCATAGACCTTCTGGTCATGCCTTGCCTTTTGAATGACAAATTGTCGCCCTGGGCGGCGCGCAGCGTCAACTGGTTACGCGGGTTGGCAAACCCGCGTAACCCCCTAGTACATCTTTGCGCCGGCGGGGATGGAGGCGTCGAGCTGAATCAGGTTGAGGCGCTCCTCGCCCTCCTCCTCGTGGATGGCGCTGATGAGCATGCCGCAGCTGGGGATACCCATCATCTTGCGCGGGGGCAGGTTGGTGATGGCGAGCAGGGTCTTGCCGACCAGATCCTCGGGCTCATAGTAGTCATGAATGCCGGAGAGGATGGTGCGGTCGGTGCCAGTGCCATCATCGAGCGTAAAGTTCAGCAGCTTCTTGGACTTTTTGACGGCCTCGCATGCCTTGACCTTCACGGCACGGAAATCGCTCTTGGAGAAGGTATCGAAGTCGACGAACTCCTCGAACAGCGGCTCAACGGCGATCTTGGAGTAGTCGAGCGTGGGCTTGAGCGACTTGACGAACGGGCTCGCGGCATTGCCGGCCTCGGCGGCCTTGGCGGCAGCGGCACCGGACTGGAAGCCCTTCTCGGGCTTCATATGCGGGAACAGCAGCACGTCGCGGATGGAAGCTTGGTTGGTGAGCAGCATGACCACGCGGTCGATACCGATGCCGATGCCGCCCGCGGGAGGCATGCCGTACTCGAGTGCGCGCACGTAGTCCTCGTCGTACTCCATAGCCTCGTCGTCGCCGCCGGCCTTCTCGGCCATCTGGGCGGCAAAGCGCTCGGCCTGGTCGACCGGGTCATTGAGCTCGGAGAACGCGTTGGCGTACTCGTGGCCGGCAATAACCAGCTCAAAGCGATGCGTCAGGCGTGGGTCGTCTTCAAAGCGCTTGGCGAGCGGGCTGACCTCGATGGGGTAATCGCACACGAAGGTGGGGTTGACGATGGTGTCCTCGCCCAGCTCGTCGTAGATCTCGGCGATGATCTTGCCGGCGGTCCACTCGGGCTTGATCTCCAGACCCTTCTCGCGCGCGGCAGCGGCGAGCTCTTCGACCGGAGTATCGATGGTGACCTGCTTGCCGAGCACGTCCGAGACGATGTCGGTCATGGGACGGCTTGCCCACTCACCGGACAGATCGATGGTCTGACCCTGGTACTCAATAACCTCAGGATTGCCGATGGCCTTGTTGGCTGCCTTGATAACGCCCTGGGCAAGCGCCTTCATGCCCTCGAGGTCGGAGAAGGCACGGTAGGCCTCCATAGTGGTGAACTCGGGATTGTGCGTAAGGTCCATGCCCTCGTTACGGAAGATGCGGCCGATCTCGAACACGCGCTCAAAGCCGCCGACGATGCAGCGCTTGAGGTGCAGCTCGGTGGCAATACGCAGGTAGCACTCCTGATCGAGCGCGTTGAAGTGCGTGATGAACGGCTTAGCCGTGGCACCGCCCTGGATGGTCTGCAGAATGGGGGTCTCGACCTCCATGTAACCGTCGGACTCCATAAAGCGACGGAAGGTGGAGAGGATCTGCGAGCGCTTGCGGAAGGTCTCGCGAACATCGTCATTGGCGATCAGGTCGACATAGCGCTGACGATAGCGGGTCTCCTTGTCGGAAAGACCGTGGAACTTCTCGGGCAGCGGACGAACAGCCTTGGAAAGCAGGGTTGCGCTCTTAGGGGCAACGGAGAGCTGGCCGCGCTGGGTGCGCACGACCACGCCAGTCACGCCCAGGATATCACCCAGGTCGAGAGCCTTGAGCGTGGTCCAGGCAGCCTCGTCCATGTCGTTGATGCGGCAGAACAGCTGAATCTCGGCGGTCGCATCGCGTACGACGATGAACATGATCTTGCCCTGGCCGCGCTTGGCGACCACACGACCGGCGATCTTCACGACGTCCTCGGTGTCCTCACCGTCGGCAAGATCGGCGTACTTGGTCTCGATGTCGGCGACGTAGTCCTCGAGCTCGGAGTGCTCGGGATAGGGGTTCTGGCCCGCCTCGAACAGGGCGGCGCGCTTGGCCAGGCGCGTGGCGCGCTCGTCGTTGAGCGTCGATGCCTGCTCGGCGGCGTTCTGGTTCTCTGCCATAAGTTAGCTCCTCAAACTAAAACGCTCCCCAGGATTCGGTCCCAGGGAGCGAAAACATACCTTTACGCGGGACCGTGGTCTAGCGTGCGATCTTGGCGATGGTGTAGATACGGGTCTTGCCGGAAGGCGTAACGACCTCGACGGAATCGCCCTCGCCGTGACCAATGATGGCGTGGCCGACCGGAGACTCGTTGGAGATCTTGTGCTCGAGCGAGTTGGTCTCGGTGGTACCGACGAGCGTGACGTCCATGAGCTCACCGTTGGGATCGACCAGGGTGACGGTCGAGCCAATGGAGACGGTCAGGTCGCCCGTGCTGGCAGCGATCTGAGCGTTGGCGAGGATGGCCTGGATCTCGGCAATACGAGCGGCGTTCTGGGCCTGCTTGTCCTTGGCGGCGTCGTACTCGGAGTTCTCCGAAAGGTCGCCGAACGCGCGGGCTTCCTTGATGTCCTCGACGATCTCCTTGGCGTAATCGCCCTCACGCCAAGCGAGCTCCTCGACGAGCTTCTGGCGGCCCTCAGCGGTCAGTACGATCTGGCTTGCGTCCATACGGATATCTCCCCAACTATTGATGTAACGATCAACTGTCAACAAAACGAAAAAGACCGGCTAGCCTGCGGGCAAGCCGGTCAGGTGCTCACCCCAAAGGGATGGGACTACTCTGCGTCCGCGTCGCTGTCCTCTGCCTTCTTTTTCTTGGCAGCAGCGAGCTTGGCCTCGAGCTCTGCGATCTCCTTGTCCTCCTCGGACTCCTCGACCACAACGTCCTCGGCTTGCTTGGTCTCGGCCTTATCGTCGCCCTCCATACCCTCGCGGATATTCTTGACGGTAGAGCCAAGGGACTTGCCGAGCTTCGGCAGGTTCTTGGGCCCGAAGATAATCAGGACAACGACGAGAATAATGATGAGCTCAGGAGCCCTCAGTCCAAACATGTAGACCTCCACAATACAGCGAGACAAGCTCGAATGAGTATACCGCGGGTATCGCGGTATCACAACAATAGCTAAAAAAAGGGACCGCAAGAAGCGGTCCCTCCTCATGCTCTGGTCGGGTTGACTGGATTTGAACCAGCGACCCCTGCGTCCCGAACGCAGTGCTCTACCAAACTGAGCCACAACCCGTTAGCTCGACTATAGTAACAAAGATTTCCGTCGTGTGCTAGAGAAATTTTTACTTCTTTGGCACTTCGACGCGAACCGTGTTGGGAATAAGCTCCGTCGCGCAGGACCACCAGCCGTTTTGCTGAGCGAGTGCCGCCAGATTTGCTGCCGTGACGGCGGTGTCGCAAATGGCAAACGAGCAGGCGCCCGACCCGCACACGTCCACGGCAACGGTACCGTCCTGTGTGCGCAGCCAGTCGAGCACGGTTTGGATCTGCGGTTCCATTTGCGCGGAGATAACGCCCAGGTTGTTGTGGACAAGCGCGTAGGCCGTCTCGGCGTCTCCCGATCGAAGTGCCGATGCGATCGCACCGGGCTTCTCCGCAGGCACGGGGGTCTCGTCAAAGCGTCGATAGGCTTCAATTGTTGAAACGCTCGCCTCGCGCGGCTTAACCAGCACGACAGGCGTTGCGGGCAATGCGGGGTACTCGGTTGCCAGAACGTCTCCCCCGCCCACATAAAATGCGGGGCTCGCATGCAAAAAGAACGGCACATCGGCGCCAATGCTGCGGGCGATATCGTCCAGCGCAGGATCGGTGCGGTCGATGCCCCAGAGCTCCGCCAAAGCGACAATGACCGCGGCGGCATCCGTCGAAGGACCGCCCAGGCCTGCGCACAGCGGAATATGCTTCTCGATCGTCACGCAGATGTTGGCCTCGCGACCATAATGCTCGGCCATGGCAACCGCAGCCCGATACGCCGTATTCTTTTGCATGGGAAAATCGGAAGCCGGAACCGTCTGGACGGTCAGCTCCTGTGCCGGAGCGACCGTCACGGTATCGGCTAGGCCGACGGCTGCCATCAGGGAATCGACCTTGTGGTAGCCACGGTCGTCACGCTCGATATGAACCCCCAGGTAGAGGTTAATCTTTGCCGGCGCAGTAAGAGTCAGGGACCAATCGGTCACTGTTAGTGCTCCTCGAGCTGATTGCCGAGCGGAGTAAAGATGTGCTCGCCGCTCTCGGGGTCGAACAGCTCGACCTGACCGGTGAGGACGTCGATGTACTGGTAGGACTGGCGCGACTTACGGCCGCGACGCTCGTCAACCTCGACAATGAATACGGCCGGGTGAACGCTCTTGATGGTGCCCATGCGCTCGACGACGCGGGTGCGGCCCATGTTGGCCTTCACCTTAACGCGATCGCCCACCATGTCGGTCAGCTTCTCGTGGATGTCGTCGACGTGATTGACTTCCATCTCTTCCATGAACAGGGCCTCCAGAAGGTGCAATTCAAAAAGGGGATAATACCCCTAAGATAGACAAAACTCTAATACTATAGCACCCTGCTGGAGCTATGCGCAAGTAGCTAAATTAGCCCCGTCCCTAATTAGCTACTTACAGAGCATCGGTATCAAGGACGATAGTGAACGGGCCGTCATTGACGAGGTCGACTTTCATGTCGGCGCCAAAGATGCCGTGCGCCACATGCTCGACGTCCTCGCGCACAAGCGTTAAAAAATACTCGTAAAGCTCGTTGGCCACATCGGGCGCGCCGGCATCCGTAAACGACGGACGACGGCCATGGCGGCAGTCGGCGAACAGCGTGAACTGCGATACCACGAGCACCTCACCGTCTACGTCGGCAAGCGCCAGATTGGTCTTGCCGTTCTCGTCCTCGTTAATGCGCAGCCCGCGGAGTTTGCCCCACAGTTTATCGGCCTCGGCGCGCGTGTCACCATGACCCACGCCCAGCAGTACCAAGTAGCCGCGTCCAATGCGACCCACGCACTCGCCGTCGACCGTCACGCCGGCGTTGAGCACGCGCTGCACCACCGCGCGCACGGCTTACTCCTCGCCCGTCAGCTTGGCGGACAGGTGCTCGAGCGCATGGAATCGATGGCTGATGGCGTTCTTCTCGTCCGCCGTGAGCTCGGCCATGGTCTTGCCCGGCGTGTCGACCGGCAGGAACAGCGGGTCGTAGCCAAAGCCGTGCTCGCCACGGCCCTCGTGCGCGATAACGCCCTCGCAGGCGCCCTCGCCATAGGTGACCAGGCCGTCTTGGTCGATAAGCGCGACAACGCTCATAAAGCGCGCGGTACGGTCCTCGTCGGCTACGCCCTCCAGATTCACGAGCAGCTTGGCATTGTTGGCGGCATCGTCGCCGTGAACGCCCGCATAGCGTGCACTATACACGCCGGGCTCACCGTCAAGCGCGTCGACGACCAGGCCCGAATCGTCGGCGATTGCCATAAGGCCCGTCTCTTCGACGGCAGCCTGCGCCTTGATGATGGCGTTCTCCAAAAACGTCGTGCCGTTTTCCTCGGGGTCCTCAAAATCGCCCAGCTGGCCGAGCGCCACAAAGCGCACCTCGGGCATGACCTTGCCCAAAATAGCCTCGATCTCGGTGAGCTTGTGGGCGTTGCCCGTAGCCACGACGATGGTGGCCGCCGGATCGAGCGTTTCGATGTCAATCTTTTCAAGTGCCATGGCTGGCCTCCTTGTATCTATATCGATGCCACATTGAGAACGATGAAGGTCTCAATCCCCCTCATGCGGCAGAAATCTTACAGTTCAGCATTTCCGCAGATAAAACCTGCCAAAATAAACCTGTCCCTTTTTGGCAGGTTAGGCGAGGGCTTGGCGCTGGAGCTCGATGAGCTCGGCGATGCCCTTGTCGCCCAAGTCGAGCAGGGCGTTGAGCCGCTTGCGATCGAAGGGAGCCTGCTCGCCGGTACCCTGGAGTTCGATCATCTCGCCGGTATCGGTGGCGACGAGGTTCATGTCGACCTCGGCGTGGCTGTCCTCGGAATAATCAAGGTCGAGTAGAGTGTTGCCGTCGACAACACCCATGGAAATGGCGGCAACCTGACCCGTGAGCGGAATGCGCTCGATCTTGCCGGCCTCGACCCACATGGCAAGCGCATCGTGCAGTGCCACCCAGGCGCCGGTGATGCTCGCCGTACGCGTGCCACCATCGGCCTGGATAACGTCGCAGTCGACGGTAACGGTGTACTCGCCGAGTGCCTTCATGTTGACGACCGTGCGCAGACTGCGGCCAATCAAGCGCTCGATCTCCATGGAGCGGCCCTTACGGTTGGCATGCTCGCGCTTGCAGCGCTTGCCGGTCGATGCCGGCAGCATCGCATACTCCGCAGTCACCCAACCGGCCTTGGCGCCCTTGCGCCAGCCCGGCACGCCCTCCTCGATGGTGGCGGCGCACAGTACGCGCGTATCGCCAAACTCGGCCAAGCACGAACCGTGGGCGTGCTTCATGACGCCGCGGGTGAGCTTAACGGGGCGCAGCTCGTTGGCGGCGCGACCGTTGGCGCGGTTGACCTGCAGGCCGTTCCACCGGTAGTCCCAGCCTTCCGTGTTGTGGAAGGCCGCCTTGCGCAGACGGAGCTTCCACGTGCCCGCCGGGAGCGTGAACGCGGCGGAGGTGGCGGATCCGGCGTTGCCGTAGAACACAAGCTGCACGCCGCCGCGTGTCGAACCCGCGCGGTAGCCCATGTTCCGCATGCCGCGCGTCACGAGACAGACGTCGGGCTCCGTCCCCGTCTCCTCAGACTGCGCGAACGTCCAGTCCGCCGCCGTGTGGCCCGCGTCGCGGGCATACCGCCCGTTCCACGCCATGTCCACCTGCTCGAAGTCCGCGTTCGGCGGATAGACAACCTCCTCCGCAGAAACGTCGGTGACGAGGCGGAACCTGAAGTCGTCGAGGATCGTGTGCGCGCCACCCGTCCCCACGGC
>OIXU01000224.1_pt1 | contig 20381 bp, 15 predicted proteins | sample 1587921 | NCBI WGS metagenome assembly OIXU01 (sample SAMN03283238) | human gut metagenome | biome: human-associated habitat; material: feces | host: Homo sapiens | place: Peru | collected 2012
TTCTACCGCCTAGAAAAGCTCTGGGGCGACGCCCCCCAACTCCCCCTCGACCTTCTCTAAATGATTTTTCTGGGACGGGGATAAAATAATCATTCCTACCGTTCGCCGAACCGCTCATCTATGTTGGGCGGTTCGGTTTTTTCTTAACCTTCCTTTTGTATGCTGTAGCTGTTGCAAACTCGGAAGGGAGGGCTTCGATGACTCGCGTTGCCCGTGTGTTATCCGAACTCGGTCATTATCATGTTATGGTCAAGGGCTGTGCCGACCAGCTGATCTTTGAGGACGATGACGACCGTTACTATTTCCTCAATCTGATGAATCGGCGTTTTACATCCGACCATATTCGACTGCTTGCTTGGTGCTTGATGGACAATCATGTGCATCTGCTATTTGATGATCCCGATAACCAAATGAGTACTGCGATGCACGCTATAGATACAGCGTATGCAATTCGTTTTAATTTGAAAACGGGGCGGCGTGGGCCAGTTTTTCAAGAACGTTTTAAGAGCGTGGTAATTTCCGATGATGAGCAGCTGCTTCGTTGCGTTCGTTACATCCACGACAATCCTGCAAAAGCAGGTATATCTTCTGCCCCTATGTATCGATGGAGTAGTTTCCACGAGTATTTCGGTACGCCCGAAATTTGCGATTGCAGTGATATTGTCGAGCTGTTTGGTGGTTCGGAGTCGTTTTACCTTACGAGTACTGACGGAAAGCCCAATTCGTATTATCTACCCGAGGGTAAACACGTTTCCGATATAGACGCATTGGAAGTCGCACAGGCTCTATTGGCTCCACTTGAGCCTCATCAGCTCAAGACGCTTCCGAAGCAAGAACGGAATCGCCTGTTGGCAATGCTGAAACATCGAGGATTTACGATTGCCCAGATTTCGCGCATTACGGGAATTGGCACAAATATAATTCAGAGGGCGAAATGAGGCCTGAAATGATTATTTCATCCCCGTCCCAAAATAATTAAAACCCCGATAGCGCCAGAATGATTTTTTAATCCCCGTCCCAGAAAAATCATCGCTATTGCAGTTGTGGTGGAATCGAAAAGGATTCCACCACAAGTTATCTGAGGGCTAGAGATTGTAGGTGACTACTTGAGGTTCGGCGGGCTCGACGAAGATGGCTGGATTCGTCTGCTCCACGCGAACGAACTTGACCGTCACCGTCTCAACGCCCGCTTTGTGCAACACGTCGGCGTAAACGCGCGCCTGCAGGGCGTGCTTCTCGAGCAGCTGGTCCGGCGTTTCGTCCGGCGTGCCGCCCGTCTTATAGTCGATGACCAGCGCGCGTGACGGATCGACCGGGTCGGTCGCCAAAGCGTCGATGGCGCCCTCGGCATAGGCACCGTAGCGGGCGATGTCCTCGTCCTCGCAGCCCAGCGAGAAGAACGGCACCTCGGCGCGAACGCACGGCCATGCGAACAGCTCGGCACGAACCGACGACTTGAGCCAGCGCTCCAGAGCGACATCGAAGCGCTCGCGCTGTTCTGGCGTCAGGTGCCACAGGCGAGCCAGGGCGTCGGCACGCTCAGCGGGCAGCGCATCGGCACCCATCTCGATGAGCCACTGGCAGGCAGCATGGAAGGCCGAGCCCAGCGCCATGGGGTTGCCGGTAGGCTCAACGGCGGCCACGTCCGCATCCGTCATCTCGGAACCATCCGACTCCGCATCCTCGCCAGCCTCGTCCATGGGCACGCGCACCTCGGCGGCATGGTCCTCGGCCTCGGCATGCAGCACCGCGGCAATCGACGAATAGCTGTACGAATCGCGCGCCGGATACGGGCAGGTGCCCATGCGCACACCCACCGCCCGGGGATACACGAGCTCAAACGCATCGGGCTCGGGGTCGGCAGGACCAGGAACGGCGGCACGGGCATCTGCACCGGCACCCTCCGGCTCCGCATCGCCGCGGACAAGCCTACCCTCGGCATCCAGCGAAGCGTTGGCCTCAAACGCCTGCTCGCCAAAGGTAAAGTCCGCGAGCGAAATGAGCTCGTAATCGCCCGGCTGGGAATTGTCAAACACCAGGCGGTCGCTATCGAGCTGCGGCATGCCCAGAGCGTCCGTCTGCAGAATGCGGCACAGGACATCGTAGGTCAGATCGGTCTCGACATCGAAGGTCGGCGCCGTCACCTTGCCGCGGCTCACGCCGGCATCCATCGCCAGGATTACCAGCTCGCGCGCACGCGTCATGGCAACATAGAGCAAGCGGGCCCGCTCCTCGAGCGAAAGCTGAAGGTCGTCGTTGCGCAGGCGAGCGAACGCCTCGGCGGGAGAGCCCGTCGCACAGACATCCTCCATGAGCTCCGGCGGCAACCATAGCGACGTGCCCTTGCCCTTAAACGCATGCTCAAACTGCTTTTTGACGTCGTCGCCCTTCACGAAGGTACCGTCGGCGAGCTTAACGCCGTCGAAGCGTGCCGGCAGTGCCACGACCTGTGCTCCGCCCTCGACGCGACCCATCTGCGCCGCACCCGAGGACTTACGCACGTCAAAGCACTCGGCAACCGCCACGACCGGATACTCCAGGCCCTTGGACGAGTGCACCGTCATGATGCGCACCGCGCCGTCGCCCTCCTCGTTGAGGGCGCCCGGGGCCTCCTTGCCCGCCAGGAAGCGGTCGAAGGCGAGCGCAATGGAACGCGGCGAGTTACCGAAATCGGCCTCCGCCTCGGCCACGGCGTCGAGCGCCTTGAGCACGTTGGCGGCAATGGCCTTGCCCTCGGGACCACACTGTGCCAGACGCACAAACCAGCCGGAGGCGTTGACCACGTCGCGCGCGATGGCGGCGAACGAATCGCGGCCCACGCGACGAAGCGCGTAGCGCAGCACCTCGCGGGCGCGCGTCACGAGCGGCAAGCCTTGCAGGCCCGGCACATCGGAATCGCTCATGATGCCGGCATCGATGTTGCGGCGCGAGGTCTCCCCCGTCTGGTCATCGAGCTTGGTCGCCAGCGCCAGGAACTCCTGGGCGCCGAGCGCAAACATCGGCGAGGCGAGCAGCGGCATAAGGCCCTGCGCCGTATCGGCCGGATTGGCGAGCGCACAAACCAGGGCGCGCACCGTCTGCACCTCGGCAGCCTGTGCAAAGACCGAGCCACCAGCGATAACGCAGTCGAGCCCCTGGTCGCGGAAGGCTTGGGCGTAGACATCGGCGTTGGTCATGCGGCCCAGCAGCAGCACCATGCCGCCCTGGGGCTGGCCGGCATCGGCAAGCGAGCGGAACCGCTCCGCGATCGCGCGGGCTTTTGCCTGCGTACGCTCCTGCGTGCTGCCGCCGGCGACAAAGAGCGCCTGACGACGCGAAGCGTTCGCCACCAGCGTATCCTTGCGCCCGTCACTTGCCTCAAGATCCAAAAAGCCCTGCATCAGGCCACCGTCGTCGCCATCAAAGACACGTGCCACGTAGCGCAGCACCTCGTCGTGACTGCGGAAGTTGCGCACGAGCTTGACGAGCTCGCCGGCGGGGACGGCGGTCGCCTCGGGCGCGGCAGACGAGCCCACCTTGCGCTCCTGGCGGCGGAAGACCTCGACCTCGGCGCCGCGGAAGCGGTAGATCGACTGCTGTGCATCGCCCACGGTACACAACGCGCGCTCCCCCGCACCCGTCAGGTAGCGGATCAGATCGACCTGCATCTGGTCGGTATCCTGGAACTCGTCGATCATGACCATCTTAAAGCGGCCCTCATATGCCGCTCGAATGGCAGGATGATCGCGCAACGCCTCGTAGGCCATACGCAACAGGTCATTGTTATCGAGGGCAGACTGGCCGGCCTTGAGCGCGCGGTACTCGGCCTCGACGGAGCGGGCCAAGTCCACCAGCGCATCGAGCGCCGGGCCACCGCAGGCCAGCACGATATTGATAAACGCGTCGGCGGCCTCCGCCTTGAGCAGCTCGACCTGCTCCTTGGGGAACGCCTTGCTCGCGCGCGGCATGGTGCACGACATCATAAGTCGCGCCGCATCGGTCATGGTCTTGCCGCTCGCCTCGAACGCGTCGATGGCATCGAGTGCCACCTGTGCCTTCTCGGTCGCGGCCTTGCTCGCGCCGAGCGCCGCACGATAGGCATCGGCAAGCGCCGAGGTGTCGGCCTGTCCGCGCGCCACGCGCACGTCGTCCATGCCGCCCGGCAGCTGGCTCGAGAGCTCCAGTAGCTCGCGCACCAGGCCCTTGATGGTGGTGCCGGCACCAAAGGGGCCGCCCTCGCCCGCCATGGGATACCAGGCGTAGAGGGCCTTGAGCGATGCCGCGAGCTCGGGGGCGGCATCGGGTGCCGTCGCGCGACCCAGCACATGCTCAACAGCCTGATCCATGAGCTCGTCGGTATCGGTGAGCACCGTGAACTCGGGATCGATGCCCAGCTCCAGCGCGTGCGCGCGCAAGATACGCGAGCACATGCCGTGAATGGTCGAAATCCATGCGTCGTCGACGGTCAGGGCCTCCTCGTCCATGCCCTCGTCGATGAGCGCGCGGCGCACGCGGTCGCGAATCTCGGCCGCGGCGTCCTTGGTAAAGGTAATGGCGAGCACCTGGTCCAGATGCTCGACGAACGGACCGGATTCGGGCGAGAGCGCGTAGACGATGCGGCGCGTGAGGGTAAAGGTCTTGCCCGAGCCTGCACCCGCCGAGACAAACAGCGGGCGGTCGAGTGTTTTGACGATCTGCAGCTGCTGCGGCATCAAAGTCGAAAGATCCATGGCCTACACGTCCCTCCTTACAAACGTTCCTTCGTGGTTATACGAGCAGCGCGCATGCGCGGCCTGAGCCGACGTCGGATCGACGGCAGCAACGTTGCCCGCCTCGAGCTCGCGCAGGCGCTCGGCGATGCCGGTCTCCACGCGGTCGAGCAGGGCGTCGAAATCCATGCTGCCGCCCTCCCCGGGAAAACCCTTCTTTAGGCCCGGGATACGACCGTCGCCGCGCTCCTCTTCCAGCAGCTCGGCACTTGCAGCGCCGCGCAGTGCCGGCTTGCCGCCCTTGGTCGAAAAGTAGAGCGCCGCGCGGGTGTCCAAATCCAGCGCCCGGCGCATGGCCTGGGCGTAGATGAGCGTCTGGGTATGGGGCGGCAACCAACGCGGATCGTCGATGGGCGCCATGCCCGTTTCCTCGTCGCGCACCGTAGGATCGGCGAGCTTAAACTCCTCGACACCCGAACGATGCTTGTAGTCGATTACCACGGCGCGGTTCTCGGCGTCCACATCCACGCGGTCGATGCGCCCGCCGAGCGGCCAACCGGCATACTCGACCTTGAGCTCGTTGAAGGCGAACTCCAGGTAGCGCGGGGCAAAGGGGGCAAGTGCCTCGGACTCGTAGGCGAGCACGCCCTCCAGCTGCGGCAAGATCTCGGCCACCTGGCGCTCCTCCACCGCAGAGAGCGGCACCAGAGGGCCCTCCGTGCCTCGCTTGCCGGCGTGCTCGGCCAACGTCTCGTCAAAGACCTCGCGCAGCAGCTCCTGAGCGCGCGGCAGATTCTCGGGCGTCACGCGCTCCATGCCCTCCTGAGGCAGACGGGCATGCAGATGCTCCAGCACGTCGTGGACAAAGTTGCCCTTCTCCATGTTGCCAAAGCCCGCGTCGATGGACTGGGGCTTCACGCGATACGACACAAACCAGCACAGCGGGCACGTCGAGTACGCCTCAATCTGCGAGGCGGACGTCAGGCGTGGCACGAGCGGCGCATCCTCGCCCTCGCCGTCACGACGACGCAGGACCAGGTACGGCACGGCATCGGCACTCAGATGCTGAGGAGCTTCGCATGCGACACGCTTGCACTCGAGGCCCTCGCCAGCCGCGGGATCAAAGTCGGCGACGATATCGCCCTCGCCCACGCGCGCAACCTTGACGGCACCAGCGGCCTCGGCGTGCGCTCGCAGCTCGGTCCACACGGCCGCCGGATAGCACTCGCGCGCCTGGCGATCGTGCGCCACGCGGGCAAGCGCAACCGGGCCGCACGCGGCCTGCATCGCGCGGCCAAAGCGCACGCGCAGCAGGGCCGCGGGCTCAAGCGCCACGCCTTCGCGACCAAGGCTCGCCGTCAGCGTGGCCAGCGGTCCCTCCTCATGCGAGAGCGGATAGCTGTCCAGATCGACATCGGCAAACAGCACGGCATCGTAGCTGCCGGGGCGCAGAGCCGCCGCATCGGCAAGCGAAACAAAACGAACCTGAGCACGTGGCGCACGGTCAACCTCGTAGGTCTCGTAATCGTAGGCGGTGCTACGCTTGTCCACCTTGGTGCGAATGCCATCGAGCACGGGCACGGTTGCAGCCTGCGACACGTCGAGCGCGCGGGCGTCATTCATAAGGATGTCGATGGCGTGGCGCAGCAGGGCCGCCTCCGCTTGGCGACGGGCTTGGCCATCCAAGCTACCCAGCGAGCGATCGGGCAACGCCTCGGCAACGGCAAGCATGGCCTTGAGCGCCGTCACGGGCTTGTCACGCCACAGTGCCTGGAACACGTCCGAGACCACACACGGCACGTTCTTAAACCAGTTTTCGTCACTCGCCGCCTTGCGCGCGCCCCTCACCTGGCCTTGGACGCTCTGCAGCAGGCTCTTAACACCCGCGGTAGTCTTGCTACGCGAGAGACGCATATTCTTATCGAAGGTTCGAGCATTGGCGGCATCAGCACCCGAAAGCGGACTGTAAATCCAGTCGGTAAGCTCCGGCGCGGGCCACCACTCGGTCTTGGAGGCGGTGCCCTCGTCGGCGGCCTTCATGCGCTCGATCAGATCGGCGAGCGCCGTGAACTGCCTGCCCGCGATGGACTGGGAAAACGCCGTGAACTCGGTTGTCTCGGCCGCAATGTGGCGCGCGGCCAAACGGGCGGCGAGCTCACCAAACAGCTGGGGCGCCCGGGCAGAAACCACGAGCACGCGCACGGGATCGGCGGAAGCCGCGGCATCGTCGTGCGGCGCGACGTCCTCGCACGTTTGCACCAAACTCTCGATCGCATCCACATAAGCATGAGCACGGGCATGGGGGCCGGCGACCTCCATAAAGGCGGGCCGAGCGACGGGCTCAGGGGTGGCCTGGGACGCGGCAGCATCCTCCCCTAGCGGCGCGACCTCAAACAGCACGCCGCGAGCGTCAAAGGCGGCAGCCAGTTCCTCGCGCATCGCAGCCTGCTCGCGAGCGAGCAACACGACGACCTCTCCCCCATGGTTCGCCACAGCCGACAGCAGCTCGAGCAGGCCGTGCGTAAACGACGTGACGCCGCGCACGCAAACGGCGCGAGCGCAGGCGGGCAGATTATCGGCCAGGACGCTGGCCATCATGTCAGCCGCCTCGCAGGGCTCGACCATATCGCGGCGGTCCAAACCGCTCGCGTAGGCGCGCAGCAGCTCAAACACGCGCGCCTCGGCGTCGCTTTTGGGACATGGCTGGTCCGCACCACCGCTGCGGCGCTCGGCGCCCGTCCCCGCCACGCCCGGCAGCACATCGCGGGCCATGCGCGCAAGCATGCGCACCGTGCCCTGGCTGCGCGAAAGCGGCTGCAGGTCGACATCATCGAGACGCGCGACCATATCCGAAAATAGCATCTGGCGCTGCAGGTTGTCGACGAAGCTGCGGCCATCGCCCAAAAGCTCCCACAGCGAACGAAGCCACGATGAAGGGGTCTTGTAGTCAACGCCCAGCGATGCGCCGGCCACCGCCGCATCGTGACGGCACAGGTCGAGCTCGGCAAACGAGGGCGCCAGCAAAACGGCACGCCCGTGGCGGGCAACCAGGTCGGCAAGCAGCGCGGCCTCGGCATCGCCCAAATCCGTGCCGGCATTGGTGGTATAGATTCGAACAGGCATGGTCCTCCACTCAAACTGTTCGCAATAATCAATGCATCCATCCTACCCGCCCGAGCGGACAACATGGCACCAAAAAACCGCCCCCGAAGGGACGGTTCTGTGCAATTCGTTTTTTGCCGCTGGCCTACTCGCCATCCTCCAGTTTGATGAGGATCTTGCGATAGCCGCCGTACTCGCCGTTAAGCGCCTTGGAAACACGGCTCACCGTAGTGGACGAAGCGCCGGTGCGCGCCTGAACCTCAACATAGGGCTCACCCTCGTCCAGATAACGCGCGACCTGCAGGCGCTGGGAAAGATCGCAGATCTCGCGCGGCGTGCAGATATCGGTCAAAAAAGCTTGAATATCCTTCTCGTCGTCCAAAAGGCTAAATGCGTGGACCAGCTGCTTGACATCAGGCTTGTCAAACATGTTCTCGATATTCATCGATCACCGCCAAACCCGCCAAAAGGCATCGTAGTTGATACTGACATCGGGCATCGTTCGCCCGTAATATGCAATAGGGCAACGCCTGTGGCTTTTGCCCGTAGCAGTTTAGCACACCACCAAACTAAAGCGACAAGACTCTCTGCCAGCGGCACGTTTTTTAGGACGAACGCCGTTTTGAAACCAAATGCGCACGTAAGCTCCACGAACATCTGAGACAATGGGCGCCCAACAAGGCGGCATGTCCGCGCACCTACCCATGTCGCAAAGGCAAGGGCCCCTTGCACTTTTCACCACATCCCGCGCAGGAAAGGATCCCCACTATGCGCTTTTTGCTCAACTGGCTTTTGACCTCAATCGCCATCGCGATCGCCACGTTCCTCGTCCCCGGCATTCAACCCTTCGGTCTTGCCGACGCCTGGGTTTGCTTTGCCTTCGTGGGACTGTTCCTCAACATTGTCGACTCGCTCGTCAAACCGTTCCTCACGGTTATCTCGCTGCCGCTCACCATTATCACGCTTGGTATCTTCCAGCTCGTGGTCAACAGCTTTATGCTCGAGCTTGCCAGCTACCTGTCGGTCAATATTCTGGGTGCGGGCATCTCCATCGCCAGCTTTGGTTCGGCCTTTATGGGCAGCATTCTGGTGTCCATTACCCGCAGTATCCTCGATAGCATCGCAGGCGATTAGTTCAATTGACATAAAGCGCGGGCCAACCCACCACAGGTCGGCCCGCGCCATCACATTTCGTTAGAGCCCTAGATCACGTAATCGTAGCCCTCGTTGGGGGCGACAAGCTGATCGAGCGTCACGCCATCGAGGTAGTCGTTGATGAGCTTGTCCAGGTTCTTCCACACGTCGAGCGTGGGGCACTCATCCGAACGCGAGCAGCCCTTGCAGTCGCCATCCAGGCAGGCGACCGGCGCCAGACTGCCCTCGGTCAGGCGCAGGATCTCGCCCACCGTGTACTGCTCGGGCGGGCGCGTGAGCACGTAGCCGCCGCCCTTGCCACGCATGCCCGAAAGCATGTTGGCGCGCACGAGCGTAGCCAAGATGTTCTCGAGATATTTCTCGGAAATCCCCTGTCGCGCCGCGATCTCTTTAAGCGGGATGCGGCCGGCCGCCTGGTGCTCGGCCAGGTCGACCATAACGCGCAGGGCATACCTGCCCTTTGTGGAAACCAACATATATAGTGCTGCCTTTCGGTCTTTTAATCCGTTGCAATTCTAGCCGAAAAATTGGTTTTGAAAATACCCGTTCCAGTCAAGGTGGTTAATCGACTCGCAATAATCTTCTATTTCCTATTGCATTACTAGGCTTTGCTGTCTACTATGCTTTCCAACAGCTAAGCGAACAACCTATTAGGTTTGTAGGTTTAACTGTTAGACACACCGTAAAACCACACGGTATCCAGCAACTTGAACACTTTGGAGGTTCACCATGAGCAAGGTTTACACGTCCATCGATCAGCTTATCGGCCACACTCCGCTTCTGGAGCTCACCCACTTTGAGGCCGACGAGGACCTCAAGGCCCGCGTACTCGTCAAGCTCGAGTACTTCAACCCCGCCGGCTCCGTTAAGGACCGCGTCGCCAAGAACATGATCGATGAGGCCGAGAAGGCCGGCAAGCTCGTGCGCGGCGGCGACTACACCATCATCGAGCCCACGAGCGGCAACACCGGCGTCGGCATCGCCTCCGTAGCGGCCGCCCGCGGCTACAAGGTGATCATCACCATGCCCGAGACCATGTCCGTCGAGCGCCGCAAGCTGATGCAGGCGTACGGTGCGCAGCTCGTGCTCACCGACGGCTCCAAGGGCATGAAGGGCGCCATCGCCAAGGCCGAGGAGCTGCAGAAGGAGACCCCCAACAGCATCATCGCCGGCCAGTTTGTGAACCCCGCGAACCCGGCCATCCACAAGGCCACGACCGGCCCCGAGATCTGGGACGACACCGACGGCCAGGTCGATATCTTCGTCGCCGGTGTGGGCACCGGCGGCACCGTGACCGGCGTGGGCGAGTTCCTCAAGGAGCAAAACCCCCAGATCAAGGTCGTCGCCGTCGAGCCCGCTACCTCCCCGGTGCTTTCCAAGGGCCAGGCCGGTCCGCACAAGATCCAGGGCATCGGCGCCGGCTTTGTGCCCGATGTCCTCGACACCCAGGTCTATGACGAGATCATCCCCGTCGAGAACGAGGACGCCTTTGCCACCGGCCGCGCCGTGGGCAACAAGGAGGGCGTGCTCGTGGGCATTTCGTCCGGCGCCGCCGTGTGGGCCGCGCTGCAGCTGGCCAAGCGCCCCGAGAACGAGGGCAAGACCATCGTGGCCCTGCTGGCCGACACCGGCGAGCGCTATCTGTCCACGGCACTCTTCCAGGACTAGAGCTTCTCGTTCTTAGAACGAGTCCAAGGCACGCCGGTCTCCCCTCTCTTCTGGCAGCCTGAGCTCATCCCAACAGGATGTCCCACAGGACGCCCGAACTTGCTACAATGTCTGCGGCGCGGAACCAGCCTCCCGCGCCGCTTTTCTTTTTTGGCCGCATGCCACCAAGGAGAACCTCCCCATGCACAACAAGCGCGTGCTCGTCGCTATGAGCGGCGGCGTCGATTCCAGCGTGACCGCGTACCTGCTCAAAAGCCAGGGCTACGAATGCGTTGGCGCCACGATGCGCCTCACCTGCCCCGTGCCCGATCCCGTCACGGGTATGAGCAAAGTCGACCGCGACATCGCCGACGCGAAGGCTGTTGCCGAGTACATCGGCATCCCCCACCACGTGCTCGACCTGCAGCAGACGTTCGACCGCAGCGTGATCGAGCGCTTTGTGACCGCCTACCAGGAGGGACTGACGCCCAACCCCTGCATCATCTGCAACCGTCACATCAAGTTTGGCGCGCTGCTGGATGCTGCGCTGGACTTGGACTGCGACTATATCGCCACGGGCCATTACGCCAAGACGAGCCAGGCGCCCGATGGCACGTGGCAGCTGCACCGCGGCGAGGATCCCAAAAAGGACCAGAGCTACTTTTTGTATTCGCTTACGCAAGAACGCCTCGCGCACACGATCTTTCCGCTGGAGGGCCTGGATAAGGAACGCGACGTGCGCCGCATTGCCGCCGAGCAGGGCTTTGCCAACGCCAAGAAGGCCGAAAGCGAGGACATCTGCTTTATTCCCGACGGCGACTACGCAGGCTATATCGAGCGCCGCTGCGGGCATCCTGCCGCGCCGGGCGACATCGTATGGCGCGACGGCAGCGTAGTTGGGCGCCACAACGGCGCGCTGCGCTACACCATCGGCCAGCGCAAGGGTCTGGGCGTCGCAATGGCGCATCCCGTGTACGTGACGGGCGTCGACGCCGCCAACAACACCGTGCATCTGGGCGAAGCCGAGGACCTGACGGCCACCGCGCTCACGGCCAACGACTGGATCTGGAGCGCCCCTGCTGCGCGCATGGAGGCGGAGTTGGACGCCGGCGGCATTCGCGTGGGCGCCAAGTACCGCTACCGTCAGAAAGATCAGGCGGCAACTCTTACACGCAGCGCCGATGGGCAGATGCTCCTGACCTTTGACGAGCCGCAGCGAGCCATCGCCCCCGGCCAGGCCGTCGTAGTCTACCGCGGCGACATCGTCCTCGGCGGCGGCACGGTGACCGGAGCACTTAAGTAGCCGCGGGTTTATCGCTGCACGTGCCGAAGCACTTCAACAGCGGCACTAACCTCGGTTACGCGGCGCTCGAGGCCGCGGCGAGTGGCCTCGAGTCGACCCTTCGCCGTCGCCCATTCGCTCTGCGATAGAATCTCAATCGCCTCATCAACGAATCCGTTGAGCCGCGACGCATCGAACCAGTTGAGCGAGTCCGCAAGCGCCAGCTGAGCGGAAGGGTCGGGCCCAAACGGCTTAGCGGAAAACCCAAACTCCCCAGCTGCAAGCACGGCGGTTGGCACGTTATACCACAGGCAGTTGCCGCTATCGAACAGCGGGGCAGGCCTTATCTCCAGGGTGTCGACATTGCGGATGATGCCGAAGTTTCGCCAATGACGGTCACTGTTGGCCAAAAGGGCATCGCAGACAATCATCTGCGACATAGACCTCCTCACAGCAGTCTCATCGGCACCATGCTTGCCAAGGTAGCGACAGTATCGGTCGTACGTCGAGTTTCCCCGCTGGCCGCCAAGGGCACCCCTAACGTAAACAGCCGGAACGTATTCCTCGCGGCCATCAAGAAAGTCGTCGCACAGACACACGGGGCTATCGAACATGCGCTCAACCGTATAAGGAACAAACTCACCCTCCGACAGCAAGCGGCGGTGTAGAGCTGTTGCAACTGCCTCGTTAAAGGGCCGTTGGTCGTCCATGCCGCACCCTTTGGCCAAGACGCGAACACCGTTGCAGATCATCCATGATTTAGGGAGCTCACCCTCGGACGTGTTGTCCGGATTTTTAAGACCGATGCCCTCCAGCCAACCCGAACGCCCCTCGGGCGCCGATCGCTCAAATTCGTTCTCATAGTAATTGAGGTTTTGCCATCTGAGCTCGTCGCAATCGGCCGGCCGCAGCCAATAACAATCCGAAAGCGATAGGCCCAGGCACCGAACCGGGACCTCGATGCCACTGGCAATTCCCAGCTCACGATAGCGCGAGACGAGTCCGGGGCGGACGTCAGGCACCGACCGATGGCTCCACCATTCATTGAGCCCTCGCTTATTCACCGCAGGAGAAGAGCTCGAGCACGTGCCAAATGGCATCCTTTGCACATCGAGCACCTCGGCGATTTCGAAGGGAAACTCTCGTGTCGGATCAAACGAGACACGCGCGACCTCATGGTCGGCGGACATCAGTGTAAACTTGCGCCCCACATCGGCCGCAGGACGGCGTCCACGTTTGCGGACCTTTTGATAAGCGACCGCAGAATCATACTCAACCATCTTCCGTCCGCCCACAATATCGCACGCGAGCGTTCCCGATGCGGCAAGTTGAGATATGCGGGCTTTCGTAACGCCCAACAAGCGGGCAGCATCACCCATAGACAAGTACTCAGATGTATCCATACGCCGCATCACCTCGTTAAGTATTCTAAGTGTTAAGTATATTAACTTCATATAGCATAATACTAAACATACTGAGGAGAAATAAGGCCCGAGATATCGGGCCTTATCGATTGGTCGGTTGAGTTATGAGCCGCTTTGCCTAACGCTGGACGTAGGCGCGAACCAGCTCGTAGGTATTGCGCACGCCGTCGATGTGGCTGCGCTCGTAGTTGTGGCTCGCGTACACGCCGGGGCCAATCAGACCATGGCGAATGTCGTAGCCGGCCGAGAGCGTGGCCTCGACGTCGGAACCGTAATGCGGGTACACGTCGATGGCGTAATCGAGCTCCAGCTCGCGCGCGATATTGGACAGCGTGGTCACCAGGTCGTAGTTGTACGGACCGCCCGAATCCTTGGCGCAGATCGACACCATGCGCTCGGTGCAGCCCAAGTCGTCGCCCACGCAGCCCATATCCACGCTGATCATCTCGCGCGTGTCGGCCGGCACAAAGGCGCCGCCATGGCCAACCTCCTCGTACACGGTAAAGAGCAGCGAAACCTTGCGCGAAAGGGTCACCTCACCATCGGCGACGGCGCGGGCCAAACCCAGCAGAATCGACGCAGACAGCTTGTCATCCAGAAAGCGGCTCTTGATGTAGCCGCTCTCCGTCACCGTGGTACGCGGATCCATGGCGATGATGTCACCGGTCTGAATGCCCAGCTCAAGCACATCGTCCTTGCTGTCGACGTTCTCATCGAGCAAGATCTCCATGTTCTTCTCGATGGTCTTGACCGGCTCATCGGCCACATGCGCCGAAGGCTCGGTGTTGAGGACCACGCCCGTATAGACATTGCCGTCACGCGTGTAGACAGTGCAGTTCTCGCCATCGGCAGTAGACCATTGATGCCCGCCAAGGGTCGTGGGGCGCAGACGGCCATTGTCCTTTATGGAGCGCACCATGGCGCCCAGGGTATCGACATGGCTCGCCAACACGAGCGGCTCGCCCTCGCCGCCAAGCTCAACGAGCACGTTGCCCTTATTAGAACGCTCAGGCCCAAACCCCATATCGCGTAGGGTCTCCATCAGATAATCGGTCGCCGCGCGAGTATAGCCCGTAGGAGAAGCAATCGAGGTAAGCGCCTTCAACTGATCAGTAATATAGGAGAGCGTAGAATCCATCTGGGACACCAAAGTCACCCTTTCATATCGAATTAAACCCACAGCAACAATACCACCGCGAACCATCTTTTTACCTAGCGAGATGACCCATCGAGCTCCCCAGAACAGCGCCCACCACGACAACGAGCCGGCGGGCCTCTGCCCGTTAGCCCCACAATCTTTCCGCAGGACGGAGGAAGCCCCCGCCGCGCAAAGCGCGCAGCGGGGGCTTCCGACATGTCCGAGGACGATTGTGGGACTAACGGGCAGGGGCCCGCCGAACCATGTTAAGCAGCCGGGCAGATCTTCTTGAAGAGCTCGATGACGTCGTCGAGCGTCGCCTCGCGCGGGTTGCCCGGGAAGCAGGCGTCGGCCATGGCGTCCTTGGCCAGAACCTCGATCTCGTCGGCCTTCATGGCCTCGCAGACGTGCGGGATGTTCACGTCGGCGGAGAGCTGCTTGACGGCGGCGATGGCAGCGTCGGCGGCCTCGTCGGTGCTCATGCCCGTGGTGTCAACGCCCATGGCGACGGCGACCTTGGCCAGGCGCTCGGCGCAAACCGGCTTGTTGAACTCCATGGCGATCGGCAGCAGCATGGCGCAAGCGACGCCGTGCGGGGTGTCGTAGTGAGCGGACAGGGTGTGAGCCATGGCGTGGTCGATGCCCAGGCCGACGTTGGAGAAGCCCATGCCGGCGACATACTGACCAAGAGCCATGCCCTCACGGCCGGAGCCGGGCTGGCCGGACTTGGCCTCGGCGACGGAGTCGCGCAGGTTCTCGCTGATCAGCTTGATGGCCTCAAAGTGGAACATGTCAGAGAGCTCCCAGGCGCCCAGGGTGGTGTAGCCCTCGATAGCGTGGGTCAGTGCGTCCATACCGGTGGAAGCGGTCAGGCCGGCGGGCATGGAGGCCATCATGTCGGGGTCGACGACGGCGACCTCGGGGGCGTCGTTGGTGTCGACGCACACGAACTTGCGGACCTTCTCGGGGTCGGTGATGACGTAGTTGATGGTCACCTCGGCGGCGGTACCGGCAGTCGTCGGCACAGCGATGGTGAACACGGCGTGGTTCTTAGTCGGAGCAACGCCCTCGAGGCTGCGGACATCGGCGAACTCGGGGTTGTTGATGATGATGCCGATGGCCTTGGCAGTGTCCATGGAAGAGCCGCCACCGATGGTCACGATAGCGTCAGCCTCGGCGGCCTTGAAGGCCTCGACGCCGTCCTTGACGTTCTGGATGGTGGGGTTGGGCTTAATCTCGGAGTAGAGGCTCCAAGCGATGCCGGCGGCGTCGAGCTCGTCGGTCACCTTAGCGGTAACGCCAAACTTGACCAGATCGGGGTCGGAGCAGACGAAGATCTTCTTGTAGCCGCGACGCTGGAGCTCGCCGGGGATCTCCTTGATGGCGCCAGAACCATGATAAGAAATGGTGTTGAGAACGAAACGATTAGCCATTGATAGCCTCCCATCGTGTGCGGGGCACCCATTACGCCCCACGCTATGAGTCCCATCCTAACGCTTTTGAAACAAAAATCGCGCGAGAACGTCAAAATTGTTAAAGCGTTTCAACAGAAGGCAAAAAACAAGGCGCCAAAGGGATGGTCCCCTTGGCGCCTTCCGTTACTTTTGACAGCCTTCCTTCCAGGCATCGGCCGCGCACTTCCAACGGAAGCGCAAATCGCGCTCGCGGTCGATAAACATGACGGCAAACGCGACAAACAGCAGCACGCTCGCCACCGCAATGGCGTGCAGGCCCATGCGCTCGATACACCAGTTGCCCAGCACGGCGCCAAACACAAAGGTAAAGATCACGCCAAAGTACAGCAGGCCGTTTTCCAAAAAGCCGCGCTTGTGGGTGATGATGTAGTCGTCCACGTTTTGCAGCGCATTGCGCAGGTTACCGATGCACATGGTCGTGGCAATGCCGTGACCGTGGATCTTGCGGAAGCTCTCGACCTGCATGCCGCAGGCAAACGAGGTGAGGCAGTTGGCGAGCAGGTTGTAACCGCCACCGGGGATAAAGCTCACGCCCAGCAAGATGACGGCTTCAAAGAACACCGTCACCTGACGCCAGTGAATCACGCTGCCAAAGCGCTCGTGCACCAGGTCGGCAAGCATAATGCCCACGGCAAACGACACCACGGGGAAGAAGTAGCGCCCCGCAAGCGCCCAGTTGCCCTCCGAGATGCTCACGCCCACCAGCAGGATGTTGCCCGTCTGCGCGTTGGCGAAAACATGGTCGCGCCCAATGTACGAATACACATCCATAAAGCCACCGGCAAGCGCCAAGATGATGCCCAGTTCAATGGACTCCGATATCTGTTTGGCACGCTGCATCGTCGTGCATCCTCCTTGTTGACGACTCTCTCGTGCGTTGGCGGAAACATAGCCGCCGTTCATACTGTAACCCATTGACAACACGGCGTGCGCACGAGACGAACCCTTCGACACGAGGATACACAGTCTGGAAACAAACTGCCATCGCATCGACGCGCCGATCCATCAGCTCATGAACTCGACCAGTCTTTTTAGCTCCGTCCCAAAAAGACTGGTTACAATTACGTGCAGCATACAAACACCGGGAGGGATCGTGGCAAAAAAGCCTCAGCACGCTCAGAACAACCAGCGCAGCCAGCAGGGCAAGCAAGGCCAGCAGCAAAAGCACGACGGCAAAGCCAAGACCGCGCCCGCCGCTCACGCCACGCGCACTCAAGCCGCGCCCGCCCGCCCCTGGCGCCCGGGCCGCGACAAGTTCCTCCCCGTCAGCCGCGCCGATATGGATGCACGCGGCTGGGACCAGTGCGACTTTGTCTACATCTGCGGCGACGCCTACGTGGATCATCCCAGCTTTGGCATGGCCATCATCAGCCGCGTGCTCGACGCGCACGGCTACAAGGTGGGCATCATCTGCCAGCCCGACTGGACCGACCCCACCAGCATTACCGCGCTCGGCGAGCCGCGCCTGGGCTTTCTCGTCAGCGCCGGCAACATGGACTCCATGGTCAACCACTATTCGGTGACCAAGCACCGCCGCCACACCGATGCCTATACCCCCGGTGGCGAGGAGGGGCACCGTCCCAACCGAGCCGTCACGGTCTACGGCAACCTCATCCGCCAGACGTTCAAAGACGCCCCCATCATCATCGGCGGCATCGAGGCGAGCCTGCGCCGCCTGGCCCACTACGACTACTGGCAGGACAAGCTCAAGCGCTCGGTACTGCTCGACTCGGGCGCCGACATCCTCATCTACGGCATGGGCGAGCACGCGATCGTCGAGATCGCCGACGCGCTCGACGCGGGACTGCCCGTCGATCAGATCACCTATATCAACGGCATCGTCTACCGCACCAGCTCGCTCGACGAGGTCTACGACTACGACCTGCTGCCCAGCTGGGACGACCTTGCCGCCGACAAGCTCAACTACGCGCGCAGCTTTAACGTGCAGCAGCAGAATATGGACCCCATCACCGGACATCGCCTGGTAGAGCCCTACCCCAACAGCGTCTATGTGGTGCAAAACCCACCGTCGGCGACGCTCACCACCGACGAGATGGACGAGGTCGCCGAGCTCCCCTACGCGCGCGACTGGCACCCCGACTACGACGCCGCGGGTGGCGTGCCAGCCTTTGCCGAGATCAAGTTTTCCATCAGCTCCAACCGCGGTTGCTTTGGCGAATGCTCGTTTTGCGCGCTCACCTTCCACCAGGGCCGCGTGCTGCAGATGCGCAGTCACGATTCGATTATGCGCGAGGCCGAGCTGCTCACGCATGACCCGGAGTTTAAGGGCTACATCAACGACGTGGGCGGACCGACGGCCAACTTTAGCCGTCCCGCCTGCGACAAGCAGCTCACGCACGGCGTGTGCAAGAACAAGCGCTGCCTGTGGCCGAGCGTGTGCAAGAACATGGTGGTCGACGAGAGCGGCTACACGCAGCTGCTGCGCGACCTGCGCCAGCTGCCGGGCGTCAAGAAGGTCTTTGTCCGCAGCGGCATCCGCTTTGACTACACCATGGCCGATACCTCGGACGAGTTTTTGCGCGAGCTGCTGGAGCACCATGTTTCGGGCCAGCTGCGCGTGGCACCCGAGCACGTAAGCGATGCGGTGCTGTCCGTAATGGGCAAGCCGAGCCGCGCCGTCTACGACGCGTTCTGCCGCAAATTTGAGCGCTTGAACCGCGAATACGGACTCAAGCAGTACGTGGTGCCGTATCTGATCTCGAGCCACCCCGGCTCGACCATGAAGGAAGCCGTGGACCTTGCCGAGGCCGTGCGCGACATGGGCTACATGCCCGAGCAGGTGCAGGACTTCTACCCCACCCCGTCCACCATGTCGACCTGCATGTACTACACCGGCGTGGATCCGCGCACCATGCAGCCGATCTACGTAGCCCGTGATCCGCACGAGAAGGCCATGCAGCGCGCGTTGATTCAGTATCGCAAGCCCGAAAACTACAAGCTCGTGCGCGAGGCGCTGGAGAAGGCCGGCCGTCGCGACCTGATCGGCTACACCAAGCATTGCCTGATCCGCCCCGTGCCGCCGCGCCCGGGCGAGACGTCTTCCGGCGGCGGGCATGGGACCGGCAAGAAGGGCGGCAAGCCGCACGGTGGCGCCAGCAAGGGGCCCAAGGGCAGCAAGGGACATGGCGGTATGTCGCGCGCGCAGAACACCGCGGGGCGCAATCGCGCAGCTCAGGGTCGTCAGGGCGCCAACGGAGGCGGACGCCGTAACTAGCGCAAGAGTGCGCTCGCTGCGACCGGCTGACACGCTTGGCGCAACGAGTGCATCGCTTCTGCCAGCACAAAGCCGGCGATAGCGACCGTGACCACCACGTCGAGCGGCGTGTTCACAAACCACAGCAACGCCATGAGATACGACCCGGCGTTAAAGGCAAAGTGCAGCAGGATCGTGTAGCGGAGCTTTCCGGTCGTCACGAGCACCCAGCCAAAGATGATGCCGGCGGCGCCCGCGTAGCAACCCTGCACCCAGTTCATGTGCATAAAACCAAAGACCGCCGCCTGCAGCACAATTGCCGCGGCGATGCCCCAGGTGCTCGGGGCTGCCCGGGGCACCATGGCGCTATCCTGCGCGCTCGCACGGCGCCGACGCTTCCAGAGCGGACGGCACTGCGGGTTAAACGCTCGGAGCGAAAACTCAAAAATGATGCCGCGCACCAGCAACTCCTCGCAAAACGGAGCGCCGAGCACCGTGGTCAGGACGGCCAGGTAGCTCGTGTCGCCCATGCCTGTTTCCTCGACGAGCTCGCTATAGCCTGCCGCAACCTCGGGCAGCAGCGACAGCACGCCATCGCATAGGTAGCTAATGACCACCTGCATGGATAGGCCGATCACTATAACGCAGACGATGCGTTTCCATGCAGCATTTGCTCCCCCGCCAAGCGGGCGCACGCCCTGCCAGCGCGCCATAAACGAGCGCGGCCACAGATAACGCCACCACAGCAACGCCATCAAAAACGATGCCGTCTGCGCGGCGGCTTGAAACCATTGAATATCGAGATTCTCGATCGGGAAACCCGTCAGCGCCGACACGATGTCCAGCACGGAGAACAGAACCATACTCAGGGCAATATCGGCGGCGACGACGCCAAAACAGGCAAGTGCCCAAACCATCGCATTGAGCATGCCAACCTCCTCAAAACCCGGCACTTAAGGACGTTCCTTAACTGCCGACAGAAAAGGAACGTCCCCAAGTGCCGGCAGTTTGGGACAGTCATTGTTGATGAGAATCGGGCGCAATGCCAAAGGCCCCGTTGGGCGAGATGTCGAACGGAAAGGTGCCACAACGATTGAACGCGGCGATAAACATGCGAATGGCGTTGGACGGCGTGGTGCCCACGAGCTGAGTTGCCGCCGCGAAGGCTGCCTTTTCTTCGGGCAAGACCTTCGCGACAACCGGGGTCATGTGTTCTGCCATGGCGCTTCCTTTTTGAAACGACAGTAGTGCGGATA
>OIXU01000226.1_pt1 | contig 20323 bp, 13 predicted proteins | sample 1587921 | NCBI WGS metagenome assembly OIXU01 (sample SAMN03283238) | human gut metagenome | biome: human-associated habitat; material: feces | host: Homo sapiens | place: Peru | collected 2012
CGCCGTTGCCATGCTCAACAGCAACAGACGGTTACCGCCACGAACCCAATAATCGAGGCAGGCACGACAGAACGCGACGTGGACAACCTGGAGAGAGAAGCGCCCGGAAAGCTCGTCCAGGCATCCGCCCGTCACCGACTGTGAGCAGGCGGAAAGCAACACATGGACCAGCAACTCGGGCACACGGGAAAGCTCGAGCACGTTCCCCTCAAAACCGCACCAATGACGGATAAGCTCATAGAAGAAGCCATCCATTCCATATTCGGCTAGCAGGGCAACCGCCTGACTGGCATTGCCCTCGTGCAAAAGTGCCAAATAGCTCGAGACGATTGCCGCGGGATCAAGTTCGCCAGAGCCAAAGCAAACAGCTAAAATGCCAAGCTCGAGCTCGTCAACGGCCTCAACAACACCTTCTCCCGAGGAATGGAGCAACTTGCTGAGCTTGGTGACATTGCGACGCTTTGCGAAGAAGGCTTTATGGGACTCAAACGCGGCGCGCATCTCATACGAATCCACCGCGCCAATCTCACGCAGCCGCACAGAAACATAGTCGGCGGCAAACGGGATGCAGCGGGCTTCGACATCGGCCAGCCAATCGCCAGACGGCTCCCCCGCGAAGCGGCGATAGACAAGCACCTTACGTCCGCCCAAATCGCCATTGAGCTCGCGTTTGATAGCAAACCGACCACCTTCGCGATCAACGAGAACGTTGACGCCGGGCAGCTCCAAATCTGCAAGCGCATCCTCAAATTCACCGGACGGATCATGCCACACAACAATGGCGCCCCCGCAATCGGCGTCCTGGCCTGCAAACAAATGCAGCAGCTCGGATGTAATATCTGCAAGCTTCATGGCAAACTCTCAAAACTAGTTATCAAACAAACCGGCGAAAATAGCATCCAAATCCTCTTGCGAGGTAGGCTGCGTCTCGAGTATTTCGGAATCAATGCACCTGAGCATGGTGTTCTCTTTTTCGCGCAGGCGAGTATATATTTCCTCATCAAGCGACCACGGGTCGGTCTTTCCCAGGTCGTAATCCTCCGAAAGGTAGTAATACCTTGTCTGCTGATCTTGCGGCAGGCCCAAACGATGGATTCGATCGCGCGACTGCAGCAAGTGAACCAGATTGAAGCTGTACTCGTAATACACGGCATCGTGACAAACCGAATGCAGCGAGACAGACTCGGCGAGTGTATGAGGATTGGTGATGAGCACAGGGAACTTGCCGGCCCTAAAGTCATCCAAATCTGCCGAGCGACAAACGAGGTCATCCTGACCGTTAATCGTTCGTGCCTCAATCCCCATATCAGCCAGACCGCGCTGAAGATCGGACATGCTCTTGATGAAAATGCACCAGACGATAACCGAGCGGCCCTGTGCCACCAAGTCACCAATCAGCGAGCAGCAACGAGCTCGTTTGCTCGACGCACCAGCAGAGCGAATCATGCCCACAATCTTATCGGAGTAGTCGACAGCATCGACTTCGCCAGTCTCCTCATCCTCCTCAATAATCCAGCGATAGTCTTCGGGGTTAAGTGTTTCGAGCAGGTCGGTTGGATCGTTTTCCATTTGCAGCACGCGCAGCATCAAGGCCAGCTTATTACGGCGGTATCGGTTTTTAATAACGCCGAGCAGTAGATTCGTGCGGTCGTCCGCCGCCACCTTGATAAGCTCATCAGGCTCAGCCCTCGGGACGCCCAGGTCGTCCTTGGTCGTACGGCAATAAAACGGCTGTAGTTTATTGTTTACGAGTTCAATGTCCGAGTCCTCGGCATTTTTGAGCTCGCTTTTCTCAAAGCCAAAGAAGTTGTCGTACTCCCGCGGGTACAGAATGTGCAGCATATTGTAAATATCAATATATCCGTTAGGAATCGGCGTGCCCGTCAGGGCAAACGTATAGGGGGCACTCTTGGAAACCGCGAGAGCTGCGTTAGCTTGCTTTCCACCAATACGCTTAACTCGATGGATTTCGTCGAACACCAAAAGCGTACGCTCTCCAGCGACCCTACTGAGTTCCTCGGCAACGCCAATAGCCGCCTCGTAATTTACGAGCAGCAAGTTGCAGCCACCCACACGAGCGCGAATATAGCTCCGACGGTCGGACTTACCAAGCTTGCGATAAGCATCGTCTTGCGTCGTAAACAAGCTGAGCGGCCACTTATCACCAAAGCACAGTCTCCACTCCGTCGCCCAGGAATCAAATGCGTTTTTAGGGCACACGGCCATAATGCGATCGACCATGCCGCGAGCCGCCAAAAAGGCAAATGCGCCCAGCACGGTCGCCGTTTTGCCCGATCCCGGCACCGAGAAGTTGCCTGCGCGCCCCATTGTTGCCAAGAAAAACGCATCACGCATCTGGCGATCCTTAAGCGGACGCGCCATGGCGGCATCGACAACCTCCGAGAACTCTGCGAGACGGGCATCGTGCTTGTGGTCGCCACGCTTAATCTCGTTTCCCAAACGCGAACGTTGCTCGGCAAGCTCACGAATCTGCGTAAAGCTGTCTTGAAGATCGTCATCGACCGACAGCGGCACACCAAGACGGCCGGCAACCTTCGAAAGCTTGCCAACAATCTTTTCGAACTCAGTATAGTTGCCGACCTCTTCGAGCAAAATATGGCCCTTAACGACACACCTGACGTATGCCCTGCAGGTCATCTTGAAGCGAGCATTGCGACGTAGAGAATCGGCATCGAGAGGCTCGGGATCAAGATAGATTTGTCCGCCTCGCTGATATAAACGCATTGCTTAGCCTTCTAGAGTTTTTTGGACGACATCGAGAACTTCCTGGGCTTTCTCAAGAAGGGACTGCAGCCCATCCTGCATATCCGCAAGCTGCTCAGGCTCTAACTTGTGCAGTATTTCCACGTCAACTTCGCCAACACTCGCAAGTGCGTTGCGGACGGCGCGGACCTGTCCGTTTTTAATGTTACGATTGCCGGCCTTCGTGCGGGCAACGGTTCTAGACGCCTTCATCCCCTCTTTCAAGCGCGTGTCAGAGCCAAACTTATCGCGAAGATATTCCGTAGTGACGACCAGGTCTCCGGGCTTTTCCTCAAGCCTTTCCAAAACCTCAACGGTGTAGTCCAGCTGCTCTTCGCGCAGCTTGTCGTCATCAATCAAATTATCGATAAACTCGCGCACCTCACGCGTGCGGTCACCGAGCGTCTGACACAACAAATTTGCAAACACGACATTTTTTATCTCTTCTCGATCGTCCTTGTTCTTGACCTTACCAAGCCTGGTCGTAAGCGACTCAATAGGGCCTTGCAACTTAAGGTCCTGAGCAATATGAAATGCGCCGGGGGCCTCGCAGAACTCAAGAAAATCTTTCAACATATCAATTTGAGCGAGGCTGTTCTTCATCTCGCTCGTCTTCATATTGGCGTGCTTGGCGTATTCTTCCGCCGTCATACGGCCTTCGTTGACCCACCTATCGATGTCGACCAGACGAGAAATGGCATCATATTCCTGCTTGGTGTCCTCGCCCAGTTGAATTTCAAGCTCAAGGCCCTTAATGGCGTTCTCGTCATAGGTATCGGGAAACACGCAGCAGCGCAGCATGCGAAGGGTGTTTTCGGCAGCAGACAACTTACGCAAGCAAGTAAAACGACGGTTACCGTCAATGACAACGCCGTTGGTCAAAATGATCGCAGATTGTTGTTGGCCCTTGTTTTTAATATCCAACATGGTCGTCTTAAGATGCTTGGGGTTGTCGGCCTCGACCATATCAGCAATAAGGTTATCGAGTTCCGTTTGATCCTGGGGCAAACCCTCGGGATGCTCCGCCTGATAGCGCGAAATGAACGTAGCAATTCGCCCGTTCTGCACATTAAAGTGCAACTTATCGACGCGAACCTCGTAAATCGGACAATCCTGGTTCTGGCCACCAATAAACTTGCGCTCGCTATTGCCGGTTTCGCGAACCCAACCCTCGGCAATGCCCGTCTTGATGAACTTTTCCATTTCCATTGTCTTACTCCACTTCTAGTACAAACTGGTCATGACTAACAAATACTCGCTCGCTGGCACTCGAATAAAACAGGTCCGACTTACGAACTATCTGGATGAGCTGCGCGCGCGGAACCGCCACGCCGTACTCTTCCGAAAGCAAGTCGACAAGATCGTCGATATCAATCGATATCTCGCGACCCACCACCGCCTGAATAAAATCGCGACCCTTCATGGGATGTCCGCGCGGCGCAAAGAGCTTAATGCCTACGAGGTTTCCGTGGCCCAACAAGTCCTCTTGCGACAGGAGGACGCTTTCGTAAAATGCATCGGATAGACCGTATTCAAGTAAGGGCAAATCGGATGCGCAGCGCCTGAGCCACGGCACGGTGAAGTAGGGCGTATCGTCCTCAGCGCCACGCTCGATGGCATCCAATGCAAAGCTGCGCAAATCGGCGTCCCTAATATCAAGCTCATCAAGGCCGTCACGCGTAATCCAGCTCGACTCATCGTAGTCAAGCAAATCGCCCGACTTAATGGCTCGATAGACCATGTTTTTAAAGGACATGCAGTTCAACATGGGCTGAGGCAAGCTATCGTGCTCAACAATAGCCCCCTGCATCAAAGACAGATAGAAATCTGTCTGGCTTACGCCCCGGCCTCTACAGGCGCAGTCAGCATAAAGCGTGTACCCCGTTTGATAGGCAAACAATTCCAGCTTGAGCGTTTCGTCGGGCGAGCATCCCGCCAGCTCCGCAAACTGGGAAAGCAGGTACCAATCCTCATCAAGCTTGGGAAGAGTTGACTCACTGGCCATGACGTCTTCGGATCCGGTATCAACACGCTCGCCCTGGAACGGCTGGGGATGTACGTCTTCAGCCACAGCAACGCGCGGAGCTGCCGCGGCCGGCCCGCATTCATCATCTTCAATAACGTTTTCTCGGGCTTCGACCGGATCACTTTGCGTCTCGGGGACAAAGCTCTCAGCACTCGCCTCAACGTCCGCAAACCAATCGTTCGCATCGACAACGCACGGCGATGACCGATAGAACAGCGCTCGTTCATCGAAGCCGAGTTCGTTAATAGCTCGAATCGTATCGAATTTACCGGCCACATCCTCGCGAATCAACACAACATCGTCGGGCAACAATAGCCGCTCAACAACATCCGCGTATGCACCGCCAACGTCATGCCATAAAAGAATGGAACCGGACGTTGTATCAAATGCCATTTGCAGCTGTTCGGAGAGCTCGATCAGAGAGTCATCCAGCATTTGTTCTTCGCAGGGCGCGGGAGTCTCATCGACACCCAGGAACCGATAGCCAAAACCATGCACCGTTTTAATCCAAAGGGGATTCTTTACCTCATCTCCCAGCTTCTTACGGAGGTTTTTAACATGCGAAGCAAGAGCTCTATTCGATTCAGCGAAGCCAACGCCCATCGAAATCTGAGAGAGTTCCTCATTTGAAATCTCAACGCTTGACCCAGCCGTAAGTGCATTCAAGACACTGTACTCAATTGGCGTAAGCGCAAGCTCCTCGTCGTCGAGTTGAACAATTCGGTTCTCAGAATCAACGACAAGAACGCGGTCGCCATGAGCGGAACGAAATACGCGCCCACCCTCACCGGCACTCACCTCGGGCTCAAATCCCGGAGCAAAATCAAGACGATAGCCGTAGCCATGCACGCCCTTAAGCCAACGAGCGTTGCGGGCATCTTCCCTCAGTTTCTTACGAATATTCTTTATATGGCTATCGAGCACTCGATGCGACTTAGGGTCATCATGGCCAAACGCTGCAATGAACAGCTCTTGACGAGAGAATGCATGTCCCGGCTTTTGGGCCATACAGAACAAGATGTTGAACTCGTTGGGGGTCAAGCATAGGTAGGCACCGTCCATGTACGCATCGCACATGGTTGGATCGAGCAGAAGATTGCTATCGATTCGAATGATCTGATTGTTGTTTACCAATGATCCCATAGCGGCTCTTTCGACTTCTAGCGTGCAAACGACTATTTGATTTTGGCGAGAACGTCCTGGAACTTGGCGTAATTGACCTTAACGCCGTCATCCAGATCGATCTCAATCATTTGGTCTGCAAGGTGATGGACCTTCTCCTCGTAGCTCACGAGCTCGGCAGCCTGATCGCTAACGCGCTTCTGCTCCTTAGCCAGACGGGCACGATCGCGGCTATCGCTCACCTCCATCTGGTCGGCAATCCACGTCAGACGATTGCGGTAACGTTCTTGCTGAGGGTGGATATAGCCCGTACGAATAAGCGCCAGCAAATCGGGGCGATAGCGATGCATGTAGACCAATGCCCTAAAGCCGCCCTTTTTGCCCGAGTCGAACAGCCAATAGATAGGGCGCTTCTTGTAGGTCTGGCAGTGATCTTTAAAGAAATCCTTTAAGAAGTAGTTGCGAATGACTTCGCGCGAGGCACCCTTGCCACCAAGTGCCTCGGCAATAAAGGCCAGGTTCTGCTCGAGCGTCTCCTCGCCATACACGGTACGCACAAAGTCGATAAAGTAACGCACGATGCCGTCGTCAAAGTATTCGTCGTCGGTGATGGGCAGCACGTTGTCGCCATCGGGCATAAAGGCCACGTGGTCGGGGTCGGGCATCTTGGTCAGATAGTCGGCGACCGTGTTGCCTTGATCGGCCAGGACCAGACCGTCCACATCCAGCGAATAGCGGCCAAACATGCAGCCCACGGCATAGCTCATGAGCGAGGTGATCTCATCGCGCTTGGTGCGCACGTACTTGTTGCCCTTATAGCTCTCGGGGATCTCGTCGGCAGTATCAAAGATGCGCGCTACTGAGACGTACTTGTCCTCGACTTCGATGGGCACCTCGCCCTCCATGTTGTAGATCTTGGCAAAGATTCGGTTAAGCTCTTCCTCGTTGGCGCGTAGCTGCTCAAAACGAGCATTGACCTCGGCCTTGCGAGCCTCGAATTTATCAGCGAGTAATGTTGACATGGAATGCCTTCCAGGTAGTTGAGGATTAAAAACAATGATTCAAAGGGACATTTGATGTGATAGCCAAGCTCTTCTCACAACACCCAAGAGGGCCCGTCCAACAATCGGGCGCCATCTTCCTCGAGCGCATATTCACTCATCCAAGCCTTACCTAAGATGTCATACATAAAGAGCCAAAGGCTTGCCCCATCGTGAAAGGTCCTCGTTGAAACAACGTAATTGGAGCCCTCGACCTCACCTTCATACGACTCACACGACTCGAAACCGATGTAATCAAAACGACAGGTATCTCCAGGCTCAAGATTAGATACGACTGGCTTTTCCTCCACAATAATTGACGGAATCGGCCGGGGGCCCACATTGGTAATCAAAACAGTGAATCCGTAATCTTCCTCGGAACTGTCCACCTCAACTTGAGGCTTAGCCTTTTCGCTTCGAGACCTCTCTTCTTCTTGTTTCGTTTCTAAGTCGTGCTGATACGAGACCACTGCAATAATGACTGCCGAAAATGCCCCTACTCCATTCAGCAAATCCCCCGATGATAAAGAGTCAAGCAACGGAAGCGAGCAAATGCCGGACAGAAACCAAAGAAGAGCTTTAAGCAGTAATGTGAAAACTACTAAACATGGAATTGAAACAGCCAGAGAGATGAATAGTCGGCGAATGTACTTCATACAGATCACTCACAATAAAGGGTGACGTCTGAAATCCCAAGAGGTCTCAAACGAATCCCAATCCCTCAACGAACAGCTTTCAAGATGGTCTACGAGCTCATTGATCCCGCACAGCTCGGCTTCGTCACAAATGACCGGATAGTTAGCGATTTGTCCCGGCTGGAAATCAAGGCTCGCAGAAAGGAAGCGCGCAACCATAAGCCCGACCGACGAGTTGAGAAACGCCGCATTGTATTTCAGCTGGCTGGGCGAACCAAACGCGGCAGGACCAGTCATATCGAACATAAACCCAGCTGGTTTTAGCCGAACAGCGAGGGACCCACTTGAAACTCGTGTCCAGGAAATCATTGGTCTAAAGCGCAACGCCTCGTTGATCATAACCGCGCCAGCTTTATCCAAAACCCCACCGTTGTCCGACCAGTTAACAACATATTCGTCGTTTCCGTACCACTTTCTGAATATGCCGCCTTTGTTGTAGGGTACCCACGAAACATTTGAGAACGAATAGGGATAGTCCCTCGGGAGAACCCTTTCCCCTTCCCCCACTTCCCACCAAAGACGAAGAAAACGCTCATTGTCGCATGTGGCCATTCCGAGATGGGTATCCGTTATATCTCCAAGCCTCCTTCCAGTTTCAAACGAACTAATCAGCCCGTCACTAGCCCAGTAGGCGACGGGAGTGCCAGGGATCTGCTTGAAGGTCTCGGCGTTGCGTCGGTAGAACCAGCCGCAGTCGGGATTCTCGATCGCCACGAGAAGGGCGCCGGCCTTTTCTGGGATGCGATGACTTAATTTGAAATAGCCGCCCTCATACCCGTCGAGACGTCCGTGACGAAGCACCCAAATGGCGTTCGCGTCAAAGACGTCGGGGTGCGCATTCGTGCCGCGCGTGTCGACAAAACTGAGAATCGTATTGTTGTCGATAAGCGAAGTCCTCATCGCAACGAACGATGTAAGGTACATGCACGTATCTGAAGTCACCAGCGACGCAAAGCCACCAACCTTGGCAAGCGAAAGGTTGCGTTCGATAAAGCACGTGCACAGGTCGCTCTTCACGTCGGGGTAATTCTTTTTGACCCACTTGGACATGAAGGGGCCAAAGCTGGAGCTACCCATGTAGGGCGGATTGGCCACTACGCAGTCGTGACGGCGAGCGAGAATCTCGCAGGTCTTAAAGGCACGCTCCAGTTTTTCTTTAGAACTTCCGTCAAACAGACCGTCGGCACCAGTGAGCTCGATTGCCTCGCACAGTGCCGCAAGGTCGTCCTCGCTCGGAGCGAGCAGCGAACCCACCTCGTCCAGGTGCACCAGAGCGTCAACCAGGTCCTTCTTCTTGGCAAGCGCGGCGCCCTGCGGAACATCGTCCTCCCCCAGTACGACCGGCTCGAGCACGGCAATATCGGCCTGAACCCCACGGCTAAAGAAACGCCTATCCATCTCTCGGGCGCACATAGCCAGCGCCAACCCTGCGATCTGGGCGGCGCGGGGGTCAATTTCCATACCATGCAGGTTCTTGGACAGAATGAGTCCAGGAATATCGCGTATGCGGTATTCCCGCTCTAAATACATCTTTGCCAAAAGCTCAAAGGCGTAGACGAGAATATGACCCGAACCACAAGCCGGGTCGCACAGCGAGATATCCTCGGGGCTCTCGATTTTAATGAAGCCCTCGTGCTCCGCATCGGGTTCGATATAGTACTCCATTTCATCACGCAGGGGACTTTCAGGGTTGTTCAGCATCCACAAACGTCCCAAGGAGTTCTGGACCATATAGCGCACGATCCAGCTGGGCGTGAACAGCTGAGTTGCCGGACCGATGGTGTCTGGCGTCTCCTTGGCCTTAGATTTGAAGAACGCGTCTTTGACCTCGGAATTGTAGAACTGATACATCCAGCCCAAGGACTCGACGTTTTCCCATGCGCTCCGCTTGACTCGTTCGACCAGAGCACACAGAACGCCCTCTTCACCACGATCCAAAAGCCTCGCCGGAAGAAGCAGCGCATCGGCCGTACCCACGCGTCCAAAAATTGCGGGAAGGCACTCAGCAAGTTCATTCATCTGAGCCACCAGAATGAGACGGAACAGCGCCTCGTCATCGGCTGCGGCGACAAAATCAAACACGAGGTCGCGCTCCAAGCCCGGCAAATCAAGCTCTGCAGGCACACGCAAACAGTCTGGCGAAAAACTATCGTACTCCGAGGTTTCGCGATACGAACTCAGCATGCGCACGCCACAAGGCAGATAGCCCTGTACCTCCATATAGCGTATTGCGGCAAATCGATTAAACCAGGTGTAGGCCATTTCCTCGCAAAAGTGCGTATAACCAGCCTGCTCTATGCGGCGATAGAGCTCCGAGCGCTGCGAACGCTCGAGCGCAGAAAGCACCGCGCCTTTAACGATGGTTGCGTCGCGATCGAATTCCTTACGCCCCGCATCGTCAAGTCCGTAGACATAGCAACGCTGGCGCACCTCGTCGATTAAGCGGATGCGTGCCCAAGGGCAAAACTTTTCGAGCTCTTTCGTATCCATGTTTCTCCCTTAGCCCAAACGGATGGCGTCATTACCCTCAAGGTTTCGCAGCAGCTCTTTGCGCGCAGCCTCCAGATACTCGTCGATCTGTTGCTGCGAGCTCAGTTCCAGTGGCCTAAAGACCATGCTGCGGCTTACCGATTTGACGCGTCGTTTTGGTACCGGTGCCGGTCGGGGCTCACGCGACAGGCTCGGCGTTGCGGCGCCCGAATGATCAGTCGTTACCGTCACGCCCGTATTTGCCGGCTTGGGACGATTCGCCTCTTCATAGGCTTCATCGATCATTCTGTACAGTGCCGTCTGAGCTCGATCGAGCCTGGCCGGCACCGCATCCAGGGCGGTCAGCGTTGTCGCATTATGCACCTCATCTTTTCGAGCGCTATGCGTCTGTCCAATGCGTGCCAGCTCAATGCCCTTGTTTTGGGCATACGCCTCGATATCCCCATAACGCTCCTCGACAGAATTGAGCATGGCGATGCGCTTTTGGTCCAAAAGCTCCTTGTAGGTAGCTCTCACCTTTAGGTTTGCCTCTGAAAGCTTTTGGAACTGCAGGCTCAGGCTCGGTTGCTCAACCGCTCCCCCAATGACGGAAAGCGCATCAAGCGTCTCCGAATCGCCCTCAAAGTAATCGCGTTCGCTCTCCATGCGCTTGAATATCTCGCAGGCACTGTCGAATACAGCCACCTTGCTACCGAAAAACTCGTCAATATCTTCGAGATCTTCGGCTGCATCTCCCAGCTCGTTCTCTTTTCCAGCGATTGCCATAATTAAATCGACGGCATCGCGACCGCTCTGTAATAGGCCCTCGATAAGGTTCTTAGCATCTACGACCTCCATATAGCCCGGGTAATCTGGGTTACGCAGGTACTCGACCGAAAGAAGACTCGTTAAGCCATCGCGGCGTCCCTCAAGCTCCTTGCGGCATGCCTCGGCAAGACTGTCCTCTTCGAGCGGCAGAGTATGATTGCCGCTCAATTCTTCTACAGCCTGTCGCGCCTTAGATATAGCTGTCCGAGAAAGCTGCTGGCGCGCCTCGACAACAGCCTGTCGTGCCTTAGTAGTCTTTCGCAGATAATCGAGGATCTTAGAATCCCTAAGATCAATCGCTTGTCCTGCGCAAAGCAAGCGAGCACGTTTTTGCGCCAGCAGCGTTGCAACCACGGCGGCAATGTCAATTTCCGCCCAACCGTAAGGCTTCGCATGATACGTCTCGAGCAGCTCTGCCATCGTTACCTGAATATGTTGGGCAGAGCGAGCTTCCAACAAACGCATAACGGCGTCGATGGCTCCAGCGTTAGGCTCTTGCCCATTCATTGCCGGAGTGTAGGCGGTTAGAATTTGCTTAATCTGAACATCGCTGTCGTAGTTTTTATCGATAAGCGGCAGCTTGCTATACGTAACAGAGACAAGCTGGCGTACGCAGTCCTCGATCATATTCTTGGCAGACGCCGATTTGACTGGCGAATACTCACTGCCGTAGACATAAAACGTTCCATGCAGCACCGCCTGGCGCATAAGCTCCTCAGCACGCTTATCCAAAGCGACGCGCTCCTGCTGCTTGCCACGAAGAATTGAAGCCACCACTTCGCTGCGATTATCTGCCTGCCGGCTATTGAGGTATTGCTCGATACATGCCGACTGATACAGGCAGTCGTAATAATCTTGCTGGGAATCGAGCACCACAATGGCCTCTCCCCTGCCAGAGCTCAGGAGCAAATCCTCGCGCGAAGGGATTGGGGTGCCATCCACACCGGAAATAACGCGCAGCGCCAGCCCCGACGCGCTGTTAAAACGGGTGTCGTCCAGATACTCCTCAACGTCAAATACGTTTTTACCAACCGTCACCTTAGCGTTTTCGAAAACCTGCCTAAACATAATCTGGGCGGCCTTGGACGTAATCTTCGCAGCGTCCGGCTGTACGCGCGAAATCTGCTGGGCAATCTCCTGCTCTTCGTCGGTCAGGTACTTATACGTTTCGCCATTTCGAGCTACATAGTTTTGGCGTACCAAACGCTCCAAGGACTGCGAAATCTGCTCGCGAACGTCAATGCGGTCGGTGCGGACATCGTCAGTCATAAGGGTGATTAAGTTTTCAACGTTTGCCGGCATGTCCTTATCGACATACAGGATCAAGAAAAGCAGCTTGAGCAACGGAATGTCGCATTCCTCAAGACCCTGTCCCTTTTGGGCGGCATCTGCCGCTCGAAGAACTACACGACGATGATAGTCCTCGAGCGACGTCGAGATCGTGTTGTAGAAACGCCAAAGAGGGACCAGAGCATTCTGATCCTTATCCTCTATGCATCGAGCGGAGTCTTGAAAGCCACTCAACATGGAACGCTCGGCACTCGAGCTGTTTTTTCCGGACGCACCGTGATTGCGCAGCTCGTCCATGATTTTTTGAATGAGCTTAAACTGGTAATCAGCAAACGGATACGTACTGGCAAAGTCTTCGGCGCTCTCGTATCCAATTAGATCGGCTGCCGCATCCTTAAAGCTATACAAGTTGTTGAGGACCGCCGAGCGCTCCTGGTATTCAGCTTTCAGCAAATCGTTCGCATCCTGATTTTTCGCCAAAATGCGGCGACGAATAACTTCATCGGCGCACGAGCTGCTCAACGACAAGCGCGTATTAAAACGATCCTGAATCTTAGAGAAGTCACTGCCCTTAACCTTGGTAATTTGGTCGATTGCCTGCTGTCCGGTGACCATGACCCACACGCGACCGCCGCACTTGGTGCCCAGCGCCTCGACAATACTCTGCAAGTTCAGCATAAGCTCGGTATCGCTTGCGATAAACTGGCTCATCTCGTCGGCCATAAAGATCATGCGATATGAGCCGCCACATTCTTGTTCGCGACGCTTTGTGTATTTGGCGATGTCGTCGGTAAGTTGGTCGATTGAAAAATCATTGCTTTCCGATATTTCGTACCAGCGCTCCGCCTCGTCCTTGCTCATAACGCCCGTGCGACTAAGCGCCTCGATAACGTCGTCGGAGTTAAAGTCGTAATCCTCGCGGCCATCGACCCAGGGGCTTCTGTTAATCTCTTCGAATGCGGCGCGGAATTCCTGAGTTTTACCGGCATCGTCAATACGACGCTCCAGGCGAGCGAGCTTAAAATCTGCACCGTAGAACCCGCGGCTCTCGTAATACATCTTGGCAAAAATACGCGCGACCGCGCTACCGTCCTTATTAAGCGGGCTCTTGATGCCCATATTAAAAAGGATGGCATCGGTCGTCACGTTTGCCGCGCGTTTCGCTTTGGCGGCGAGCGCGGCATCTTCAAAGCGCGGGGCGATATACTCAATCGCAGTTTTGCCTGCCGCCTCGCGGTTCGTAAACAGGTAGCTCAGCATCTTGAGGAAATGCGATTTACCCGAGCCAAACGAGCCGCTAATCCACACGCCGACCTTGTCCGTCGGATCATCGAGAGCCCGATCATATGCATCGAAAAGCGTCTTGAAATGGCGGCGAAGCTCGTCGGTCACAACGTATTCGTTCAGCTCTTGCCTGACACTGCCGTCATCCTCCTGATCGACCTTAATAACACCGTTAATGTTTCGGTCGATATCGTGCTCAAACATATCTTTGATCTTCATGGAAATGCCTTTCGATGATCGGAAAATCGTTATTAGAGCTGGTTAAACGCGCGATAGTAGTTGCCGTCGGCAATCGTGCCAAACAGCTTTAACTGCTGCCCGTCATAGGTGCCGGGGTAAAACAAAACGACGGGAATATCCGAAAACACTGGCTGAATAGACTCGAGAATGATATGGGCCCGCATGAACGGGTAGATCTTGCCAACGCCCGTGATAATCAGGACATCGCGCCCGCGTTGCGGCGTGCCATATCTCTCGATAAAGCTGTCATGAATGAATTCAAGGTACTTCTCGGGCCCCACTCGGCTCTGCATACGTTGCAAAAAGTGGTCGCTGCCACGCTTTTCCTCGAGGGCGCTCATCTTTTCTAAGATGCCGCGTTTCTCGCAAATGCCGATAAATACGCTCCACAGATCAAACGAAACAATGTTAGGGGCGTCGTTTTTTGCCTGGCGCTCGTGTGCGCTATCATCCACGAGCTGCTGAGTCAGAGCGCGCACCTGATCTTCTTGCCTAGCTGCATATGGATAGATATAGAGTGGAACCTCGCCACCCAAGCCACGACAATTCAAAAACTCGGGGTCGTGGAATTTGGAACGAATGAGTTCGAAGCTCATGTCAATTGAGGGCAACTCGGTTGCTGTCATCTCGCACCCCTATTCCGTTATGCCAAAGGCGGGTAGAACTGCCTCATCCCCGTTTGCTCGAACACAACGTTCGAGCTCAAAATCGAGTAACGGCGGACGGAGGGCTTCGGTTTTACGGCTATACATTTCGGCGCCCTCCATACAGTTAACGAGGACTTGACGCACTTTATTGCACGTTGCATCCGACCACGTTGCAACGCGATCGTCCTGCGCACGCAGGCCCTCGACAAACGTAACGATTTCCGATTTGCGAAGCGAGAGATCAAACAGGCTAAACTTAGGGGCAATCACGCACGTCATAAAGTCCCAGACAACTCGGTTGTCGCACATCATTGCGTACAGGTTGACCTGTGCAAGCTGCTCGAGCGATCCATGCGCAGCAAGATCAATCAGACTCGCGCGCACGTCTTCGTCTTCGCTAAGAGCCAGTAGGCGGCGGCAACAAGCGCGAGCAATGGACTTCTGTTCGCGCTCGGTGGGATATTGAAAGAGATTTTGAGCGGTGACCTTTTCAATAATGTCTTTTGAATCTGAGAGGCCTTCGTCAGCCATGAGGCGCGCGACGACACGCGTCTCATTAACAAGCCACTGCTCGCGTGTTATTGAACCGCGATAGGTGATGGGAATGCTCATGACGTCCAGCCTCTCGATGAATCAAACAGGTACATTTGATTCATACGACAAAACGCTTCACATCCATTGAGCAACATTTTGTTGTGCAACAATTTAGCTGCGAAAACTCTCTGAACGGTAAAAATATTCTGTGAACGGCGAAAAGAGGATCTGGTTTATTGCGGTTGCTAGAGCTGTTGAGACGACAGAATTGATGGATGGGGTGGATACCGCAAAGCGACATGTCTCACCGGACAGTCATGCTTAATCCTTCGAGCATAGACGCGCTCGTGAATAGAGGCATACATCGGCATAGCGCCCCTTTCACGTTGGAACCCCCATCCTCCGCTATAATCAACATAGAGTTATACATATGATTCTATGTAAGGAGTTTCATATGCCTGTCGTAAAGCCTATTTCCGATCTGCAACGAAACTTTGGCTCCATTGCAGACAGCTGCCACCAAACCAAAGAGCCCGTCTACCTAACCAAAAACGGGTCGGCGTCGCTTGTCGTCATGGATGCCGAGGCCTATGACGAGCAGACGCGCGCGCTATCCGCCATTCAGGAACGCGAAGAGCGCATCCAGCGAGCCATCACGCGTGGCTACGACGACTTAGTGAACGGTCGTGTGCGGCCTTGGAAACAGGCCAAGGCAGATGCGGATCGCATCAGGGCAGCTCGCCATGAAATTTGATAACGCAGATGTCGAGTTCTACTCGGAGCTCGACGAACTTGATGAACCTTTTGATGTTGTCATGACTGACGAGGCACTCTATGCCTATGCCGAGATTCCTTCAGAAAAGGTCTATACCAGAATCGGCAACCTCATCGACTTTCTAGCCGAGCATCCTTATTTTGGCGAAGAATACGACCCCTACTATCAGGCGGCCTTTCCGCCCATTGACTGCAGGGTCTTCTTTTGTGCGCACTACGGCGTGTACTACCACGTGGATGTTGAACAGCGAAACATCAGCATCCTGGCAATCGAGGACCATCGAAAGAACCCTTTGAGTAGATTCAAACTACTCAAGTAGCCCCCCCATGTAACAACCCTGTAAATCATAGTGGCGCACTCGGGTTTTGCTGTGATGCAGTCGCGCCTGGCGCTGCACTGTGCTAAAGTATCCCGAACGTTCAAACGACTACGAGGGGGACCTAGAAGATGGCACGTGTGCACAACTTCTCAGCAGGCCCGGCCGCACTGCCCACCAGCGTGCTCGCCGAGATCGCCGACGAGATGATGGACTACCGCGGTTGCGGCATGTCCGTGCTCGAGATGAGCCATCGATCTAGTATGTACCAGCAGATCATCGACGACGCCGAGGCAACTCTGCGTCGCCTGCTGAGTATCCCCGACAACTACCGCGTCCTGTTCTTGCAGGGCGGCGCCACGCTGCAGTTCGCGGGCATCCCCATGAACCTCATGCGCCGCGGCCGCGCCGGCTACGTCGTGACCGGCAACTTTGCCAACAAGGCATACAAGGAGGCCGCCAAGTACGGCGAGACTGTGTTGCTCGCAAGCTCCGAGGACACCAACTTCGACCGCATTCCCACCATAGCCGACGTCAACGCGCGCATTGCCGCCGAAGCCGCCGGCGACGGGCTCGACTACGTCTACATCTGCCAGAACAACACCATCTTTGGCACCATGTACCACGAGCTGCCCAACTGCGGCGACGTGCCGCTGGTCGCCGATGTCTCGAGCTGCTTCCTGTCGCAGCCGCTCGACGTCGAGCGCTACGGCCTTATTTACGCCGGCGCTCAGAAAAACGCCGGTGCCGCGGGCGTCACCGTGGTCATCGTGCGCGACGACCTTATCGCCGATGGCCCCGCCTTTGCGCAGACGCCGCAGTACATGGACCTTAAGACCCAGGCCGCAAAGGGCTCCATGCTCAACACGCCCAACACCTTTGGCATCTACGTGTGCGGCAAGGTGTTCCGCTGGGTTGAGCAGACCGGCGGACTTGCCGCCATGTCCGAGCGCAACTGGGCCAAAGCCAACCTGCTCTACGACCTGCTCGAGCACAGCGAGCTGTTCCATGGCACCACGCAGGCCGACAGCCGCTCCATCGCCAACGTCACGTTCCGCACCGGCGACGCCGAGCTCGACGCCGCTTTTGTCGCGGGCGCGGCCGAGCACCAGATCCAAAACGTCAAGGGCCATCGCCTCGTCGGCGGCATGCGCGCCAGCGTATACAACGCCGTCACCATGGAGGACGTACAGGCACTGGCCACGTACATGAAGGACTTCGAAGCGCAGCATAGTTTGAGTCCGCGATCTAACTAGCCCGCAACCCGCGGGCCGACCAGCCACTTCAAACCACTTGTTTTAGACAAACCTGCTAAGGAGTTTTCCATGCGTAAGATTAAGACCATCGACGACATCACCAAGGACGGCAAGGTCGAGTTTGGCGAGGGCTACGAGTTTGTGGGCACCGCCGAGGAGGCCGACGCCATCCTGATGCGCTCGACCGACCTGCACGGCTACGAGCTGCCCGAGGGCATCCGCGCCATCGCCCGCTGCGGCGCCGGCGTCAACAACATCCCCGTCGAGGAGTACGCCAAGAAGGGCGTCGTCGTCTTTAACTCCCCCGGCGCCAACAGCAACGCCGTCAAGGAGCTCGTCCTGGGCATGCTGGTACTTTCAAGCCGCGGCGTGGTGCAGTCGATGAACTGGGTGCGCGACAACGCCGACGACCCCGAAATTCAGGTCGATGCCGAGAAGGCCAAGAAGGCCTTTGTGGGCCGCGAGCTCAAGGGCAAGCGCATCGGCGTCATCGGTCTGGGCAACGTTGGTTCCAAGGTCGCCAACGCCTGCGTCGATCTGGGCATGGACGTCTACGGCTACGACCCGTTTATTTCCGTCGAGCACGCGTGGGTGCTGAGCCGCGAGGTGCAGCGCGTGGGCACGCTCGAGGACCTCTGCCGCGGCTGCGACTACCTCACCGTGCACGTGCCCAGCAAGGCCGACACCATCGGCATGATCAGCACCGAGCAGATCAACCTGCTAGCCCCCAACGCCGTGCTAATCAACTACGCGCGTGAGACCATCATCGATGAGGACGCCGTCGACGCCGCCCTGCGCGAGGGCAAGCTGAGCTGGTTTAGTTGCGACTTTGCCACGCCCAAGACCGTCAAGATGCCCAACACGTTTATCACCACGCACTCGGGCGCCGGCACCGGCGAGGCCGAGGCCAACTGCGCCGACATGGCCATCAGCGAGCTCAAGGATTACCTGGAGAACGGCAACATCGCGCACAGCGTCAACTACCCCGCTTGCAGCATGGGCAAGGCGCGCGCCGCAAGCCGCATCGCCTGCCTACACGCCAACGTGCCCAACATGATCGGCCAGATAACGGCGATTCTGGCCAAGGACAATGCCAACGTACAGCGCATGACCAACGAGTCCGCCGGCGAGAACGCCTACACCATGTTCGACACCGACGAGCACCTGGACAGCAGCACCATCGAGGCGCTCAAGCAGATTCCGTCGATGTATCGCGTGCGCGTGATCAAATAGGGCCGGCACCAAACCCGCCAGTCGGGCTATAAAGCCCATTCGGCCCCCGTTTTCACGAAACGGGGGCCGATTTCGTTGCTTACGGGCGGCTTTAAAATGCTACCCAAGGCAGGTTTTTTCGGATAATCGACAGTGGAACCCAAGTCGCTAAGCACACCCGCATTGATAAACAGTTTCATCAGGGATTTTAGTAGGTAAAAATCGATCTCTATATGCCACCTTCAAGTTGACTGTCGATTTCCCGAAACAACTTGTTCTGAGTAGCACTTTTCTATGCCCCTCCAAGGCGAAACTGAGGCTTTTTTGCGACCAAAACTCAAGTTCGCGCGACCGTTTTCCGCCCGCGCGACTACATTCTCGCCCAATCGATGAAAATCTCCTCACGAAGCCGCCGTTCGAGCCCCTGCTGCCGCGGCGTCTTGTCTTTCAACGGCGCATCGAGATAGGACATGATGAGCTTCATCACCACGCGGAAGGCATCGGAGTCGGCCAGCTGACCATAGGTCAACAGAACGACGGGATATCCCATCGCTTGCAGGGCCGTCGTTCGATCGGAGTCCGAGATCTTGGATTCTATTGATCCGTGAATGGATTTACCTTGGCATTCAACCAGACACTCTCGGCTGCCGTCCTCATTTGACAGCAGGATATCGGCATAGCGCCTATCAAGCCCCGAAATCAGGCGGGCACTGCGCGTCATACGAATCTCAACGTTATTGGTAAGGCGCAGCCCCTCGCCGCCGCGCAACCTCGTAAGGCCAAACAGCATCGAAGCTTGGACCTCGAGCGGCGATGCCGCCACCCCCGTAATGCATTTCGCGGCACGCGTGAACGATTTAGCACCGCGGAGCCCTCGGGCCTTATCGACGTAATCTGCAAGCTCAGACAGCTCGATCAAGGGAGGTCGTTTCCACAAGTCCGTTGGATTCCCAGCGACATCCCTTACATTTTCCCAGCCCAGCTGCGCGTCACCCCACTGATCCCCATATGTCTGCACAAGTGCCGACTTTACCTGGGGCGCGATTTTGCACACGGCAAAGGTGCCGCACATCTCATACATGCACATGATCAGGCGCTCGTTTGAGACCGAGGAGGCCAGGGTCAGCAGAGTAAAGAGCGGGGACGCAACATCGAGGCCAAACTCCGTCTGCTGCACGGAGCCAAACGGCCTCGCCCCGTTCCAAACATGCCTGACAATGCGATCGCCCTTACGCCCGCAGCCGCCCTGCGCCAACACATGTAACGGGGTGCGCAGGAAATGCGTGACGAGCGGATGCTCGCAAAGGCGCTCCCTGCGCGGATCGTCCACAGAATCGGGCAGGTCCGGCATTATTGCCAAGACCTGTGGGGGTATCCGGTGATACCGAAAGGCAGATATGTCGCACAGCATGTCGTCCATGAAGGGTACGTACCCACTGCGTCGATTGTGAACCCGCTCGGGCGGCAAACGCGCTGGCACGGCCTGCGAACGGTAAATACTGCCACGCGCGCGTGTGGATCTCTCAGGAGGCTTACAATCGGTTTGGAAAGCAGACTGATTGTGAGGTTGCATATGGTTGACATGGACTTTGCCTGGCGGCTTGCGCAGGACCTTGTGCGGATCGATAGCTCGGACCCCGGTGCGTATGAGGACGAGATTGAGCGGTATATCAAAGGGCTGATTGAGTCGCAGGTCGCGGGGCTCGATTGTTCGGTGCTAGATGCAGTGCAGATCGAGGAGCTCGAGGTGCTTCCCGGGCGCCGCAACCTTATGGTCACCGTGCCCGGTTTGAGCGACGAGCCACGGCTGGTCTATATCTGCCATA
>OIXU01000228.1_pt1 | contig 20220 bp, 15 predicted proteins | sample 1587921 | NCBI WGS metagenome assembly OIXU01 (sample SAMN03283238) | human gut metagenome | biome: human-associated habitat; material: feces | host: Homo sapiens | place: Peru | collected 2012
ATGCCGCAGGATAAGATTTTACTTCCCTGCCGTCATTTCCTGCTGAGCCGACAAAAACAATACCCATATCGGTAAGCTCATTTATCTCGGTTTCTATATGCGAATCCATTTCTGTGCCGCTGAAGGACATATTGATTACATCGGGCTTTCTGTTCATCTCCTTGATATGAGAAAGAGCAAGTAAAACGCTTGAATCTGTAATAATTTGATTGTTTGAAACCTTGAAACCCTCAATTTTAACATTGTCGGGTGTGCACATTGCAACCGTGCTTGCAACCTGTGTGCCATGGCCGAACTTATCCATCTCGTCACCTGATGCATCGCCTGAAAAATCGGCATAAGTACGGATAACACGGTTTTTGAACACCTTAATGTTATACTGAATTCCGCTGTCGATAACGCCGACAATTACCTCTCGATTAGCCCGGTATTTATAATAATTCAGAGTCTCGTCAATATCGCATGCACCATATGCCCATTCATATCTTTTGTCACGAACCTTGGTATTGGTATACTGTCCGTCAACGGAAGTGATACTGTCATACTCGGGTGAAAGACCTGCCTTTTGAAACTCGGCAAACGCCTTTGACGCCGAAGCCTCGGTTGCATACTGAGCAAAAACATAGCCGCCGGCACAGATACTGTCTACGGAATCATAAGTATTTATATTATCGTCTTCGGATTTTACAATAATTCTTTTTCCGACGGTTACGCTTTTTGAAGAATCGGACAAAAGCTCTTTTTTGTAAGCACCGTCTTTTTTATACATCTGTGCCAAATCACAGGAAGCCTGAGGAACATCATAACGGGTGTCTGCAAACACACTGTTAAAAGGCGCAACAATACTGAGGAGCATTGCGAAAGACAAGAAAGCAGATAATAATTTTTTCATATATCTTACACCTTTCAAAGTTGTATAATCCTCTAAATTACGAAGTTTAATTTAATAATAACATTTGGTTAACATTACTTATAACATTAATATAACATATTACAAATTATGTTGCAAGATGTTTTTATAGGCAAAATAAACAAATATACTCTATTTTATTTTATGTATATGACAAAAAAGCGTTATTGTATATAAAAAAAGAGGTCATAGCCTCTTGTTTTAGACTTGTGAACAAAAACGAAAAATATCAAAAGCACCGTAAACACGATGTTTGCGGTGCTTTTAGCGTTTTTCGGGAAATTATCGACAGTCTGAACCAAGCCATTTTTGTGCGACTCAGCTATGGTTTTGCAAATAATTATTTTTCATTTTTTCTTTGCTCGATAAGAGCGGCGTGAAGCTCGGTTACCTTATCCTTGGTGAGATTGTAACCAAAGAAAAGAACAAGTGCCATAATCAGGAAGAATATCGCAGGAACGAGGGTTGAAATGTCATACAACTTTGCAAGAACATCGTCTGCAAGTGCTTTGCCCTGCTTGGAGGCATCGGAATTGTAATTAATAAATGCCAAAAGAGCATTAAGACCGACACCGGCAAGGGTTTGACCGAGTTTTCGCATAAACGAAATGAGTGCATAAGCCGTGCCCTCTTCCCTTCTGCAAGTGCGAAGTTCATGGTAATCGATAACATCCATAACGAGTGCCCACAATTCGAGCACAAGGAAGGTTTGACCCAGACCCGAAAGAAATACGAAGAAAAGGAACACATACGGGTTGCTTGTTTTGATAAAGAACAGCACAAATGTTACAACAGCGGCAAAGAACATACCGTATGAGCAAAGCTCCTTTTTGCCGAACTTATCAATAAGTTTGTTCATTATCGGAATAAATACAGCCATCGGCAGATACGAGCAAACAGCAACCAGCGAATAAAGTCCCGGCTTGTGATAATAATCCGTAAAAAGATAAGTATATGTTGACTGATAGTAGAACTGAAAAGCCATAAGAAACATTGCGGCTACCGAAAGCATAACAAAAGCACGGTTTGAAAACAAATCCTTGATGCTTTGGGTAACTTTGTAATCGCCTTTTTTCTTGGCGAGCGGCTGAATTCTCTCCTTGGTCATCTTGTAATGAAAGAAGAAAATCACAACGGAAAGTACAGCCAAAACAGCGGCGCAAATGGTCAGTTTATTACCGTCGAGAGTTTGAATTTTTGTACCGTTGGCATATGTTCCCGTGGTGGTATAAACTATCATAGGAAGAAGCACAGTGCCCGGAAGTCCGCCTACGCCCGCACCTATTGAACGCCACATAGAAAGAGAGGATCGTTCCTTTTCATCATCGGTAACAACAGAAGCAAGTGAGCCGTAAGGAATGTTAACTGCGGTATACATCATACCGTAAAAGATGTATGTAATATACGCAAACAAAAGATATTTAGCCGGAGTTAAATTTGGTATAACCGTGAACATCAGCACGCATGCAACCGCAAGCGGAATTGAAAACCAAAAGATATACGGTCTGAACTTGCCCTGCTTTGTGGGCTTGCGAGAATCGATAAACGCACCCCAAATAGGGTCGTTAATTGCATCCCACAATCTTGCAACCAAGATAAGCACAACAATTTTTGCCGGGTCGATATTGAGAACATCGGTGTAAAACTTATTTTGAAAAGCACCGACAAGCGAAAAGGTAAATATCCCACCCATATCGCCGAGGGCATAACCGAGTTTGTCCTTAAATTTTATGCCGTGAGTTAAATTTTCCGCCATACGCTGTATTCCTTTCATGATAAAATGCCATTTATACTAAAAATTAACAACTTCTATACCGAGCATATCGGCAAGAGCCTGAAGTTCTTTTGAAATATCGGTCATTGCAACAGCATAGTGCGGCTCCCATCCGTCCTTAACGGATTTTTCGATAATATCCCTGACATTATTTTCGGTTTCAATCACAATAGTTGTGCCCGAAAACTGCTTGAAACGGTCAAGAGATTTGCCTTTTGCAATGAAAAAGCGGAATGTGCCGTCGGCTTTTTTGCCAACTCTGAACACAGTGGCGTGGTCTACCGAGCGACAGCCGAAATCCATAACAGGACCTACACCGCTGATATAGTGAGTGCCGACCTGTGCCCTTGAATCCTCACGGGCGATAGACGGCGGAGCCATACCGCAATTCCAAAATGTAATTGCATTGTATTCCTCATCCATAGAAACGGGATCACCGAAATACGCAGGCATTTTTGAAAGATACTGGCAAATATAAATTGACAGAGCACCGTATGCGTCTGCCTCACACGCAGCAGGAAAGCCGAGGTCGTTAAGGAACGAAAGCACGGCACAAATCGGAGTGCCGTATACATTGATAAAATCGTGCATACAGCAAGACGACACGGCACCTATATCGTTTTGATTGCAATAATCAAAATAAGCCTTAAAAAGTCTGCCAGCGGCAAAAAGATTTTCTCTGTCTATATTAAACAAATTAGGCACGATATTCTGCACATCAAAAATAAAATGTCTTACATCGTCCTCGTCATATGAATTTGCCGCTTCCATAAGCTGTCTTGCTTCAACCGACACAAGATTAACACCGAATACACGCATAAGTTCGGTTTCAATCCCCTTGCCGAAACCATAGCCTGCCGGAGCGTTGCCGACCTGAAGAAGATTGAGTTTTGTAAGCGAATATTTAAGTTTTGCCGCAATAAGTGCCGCCTTGATTTCATCAACGGTTTCATCGGCAAAGGTTGAGCCGATTACATAGCAAAAGTTTTTGCCGAGATTTTCCATAACATTTGCCGCCGAATACGCACCTGTAAGCGAATTAAGGCGTAATCTTTGACCGTCAATAACCGGTTCCGGAATTGTCCAAAGTAAAAGCGGACAATCAACGCTTCTCAAAATTTCGGTAATAAAAACGCCGGTGGCAAAGGTCAGATTTTGCACAATAGCAAAAGTCGGACTTTTATCCTTTAAAAATTCACAAAGTTCTTTAACAGACACAATAGGTCCGTTGGGAGCGACTATATTTTTATCCACCAATTTCAGCATACCGATAGAATCGTTATATTTCATACGAGCTTCGTCCAAATCGTATGACGGCACGCCTATCGGCAAATATATTGTTTGAAAATCCATAATAAATTTCTCCTCGACATTTTCACAACTATATTTCAATGTTTTAATTATACAGCAAAGGTAACATAAAATCAATTAATTTAATACGATTTTTTATACAAAATTAATAAAAGACTTCTTGTGAAAGAAGCCTTTTATTTAAGTATATGTTTTTATTTTTGTTTTGCGGTCATTGTATCTCTGATTGCACCGAAAAGCGAAAGTTCGTTATCATTCGGCAAATCACAGCTATAATGCCAAATCATAATTCCGCCGAGTCCGGCATCAATGGCAAATGCTGTTTTATCAGCAATCATTTGATAAGAATTGATATACTGCGGAGCGGTCATAGGATTACCGTCGTGGTCAAAATCGTTAAAATAAATGAGATTTGTGTACTTATCGATTTTATTGCCGAACTGATTGTAATTGCCCCAATAACCAAGGCGGTTTGTAGGTCTTGAATAAAACGGAACGCCGAGGTCTATCTGTTCTGCGGTGAAGCCGCCCTTGAGAGCCTTGTTAACTCCGTTAACGGTGGTTGAGAAAATTGAATGATAGCCGTGAGCAGTAAACATATCGTAAAGCATAACCTCTGCCCTGTCGATAATTTTAAGCACATCGTCATCAAACTGCAAATCCCAAGGTGCTATTGCAAGCGAAATAATTTTATCGGGCATAGCCTTGTCAAGTTTACGCAGGAAGTTATTAAAGAGTTTCCACTCGTTTTTGCTGTTAGGGAACTCATAGTCCATATCGTAGCCGTCAAAGCCGTACTTATTTACAAAATCAACGATATTTGCAACAAGGTTATCAACATGTTCATCACTGAGCATTGATATGATATCGGCATTGTCATCGCCGTAAGGCATTGCAATGTCTGTTAAAATATTGATTTTTCTTTCGCCGATCTTTGATTTTAAAAGATTAACTTTATCGGCATAGTACTTTTCGTCAACCTCATTTGAATCATTATCGTAAAACTTGATATTACCTTGACCGTCAAATTTCGCAGTACCGAAAACGATGACATCTGTGAGTGCATCAAGATTGGAATAATCCGCATCTTCTTTAATATCCTCGGCAATTAAATAAGAGTTTACACGGAGGTTCTTTGCATTTTCATTTTTAAGATAATAAGCCTCAAAGCTATTTACATTATAGTTGCCTGATGACTGATTTACAAAAATGCGAAGGTATCTATATTTTACATCACCCAAAAAGCATGTATGTCCGCCCTCAATACAATCGCTTTGATAAAGGAACTGATAATTTGCATCCTGCTCATTTGAACCGTAAATTTCAAACAAGGTAACTTTTTTACCCGACTCGCCGAGGATAACGGTGTTGAAATCGACACTATCTCCAAAATCAACGGTCATATACTTGACTTCCTCGTGCTTACCTTTGAGAGAAAAACTCTTTTTTGTTTTGCCGTCTTGTGTGATGTATGTTGCGGAAGAAGCAAGATTTAAGCCGTCGGAAGCATTGGCAGAATTTGAATATGTAGCTGTCATTATACTTTTGCCCGTATTTGAGCACGAGCAAAATGTAAGGCAGACAAAAATTGCAACAAGTACGATTGATAATATTTTTTGTAATTTTTTCATAATTTCTCCTTTTGGTTATCACTTAACCGATGGGAACTGCGAATTATACAGTTCATAATAAAAGCTTTTTTTAGCAAGCAATTCCTTATGTGTGCCCTGTTCAACAATATTACCGTCACGCATAACAAGAATTATATCAGCCTCTTTAATTGTGGCAAGGCGATGAGCAACTATAAATGTTGTTCTGCCCTCCATAAGGTGAGCAAAAGCTTTTTGAATACGAATTTCTGTTCTCGTATCGATTGATGATGTTGCTTCATCAAGAATAAGCATAGGAGGTTTACAAAGCATTAAGCGTGTAATACAAAGAAGCTGTTTTTGACCCTGCGAAAGAGAGCCGCCGGACTCACCGATAACGGTATCGTAGCCGTTTGGAAGTCGTTTGATAAACGAATGGGAATGTGCTTTTTTGGCAGCTTCTACAACTTCTTCATCAGTAGCATTTTCGGCACCGAGTTTAATATTATCCTTGATGGTGCCGGCTTTGAGCCATGTGTCCTGAAGAACCATACCGAAGTTTTTTCTGACCGACTTACGGGTTATATCATCATAATCCTTATCGTCAAGCAAAATTGAGCCGCTGTTTACATCATAAAATCTCATAAGAAGATTGATAAGAGTTGTTTTGCCGCAACCGGTAGGACCTACAATTGCAACTCTCTGTCCGGGTTGAACAGACAAATTGAAATTTTCGATAAGTTTCTTATTTTCAACATAAGAAAAATTAACATTTGTAAGTTGCATTTTGCCGTCAACAGATTTGATTTCAACTGCATTTTCTGCATCGGCTGGAACTTCCTCCTCGGCAAGAAGCTCGAAAAGTCTGCCTGCACAGGCAAAAGCGTTTTGAAGTTCTGTGACAACACCGCTGATTTCGTTAAACGGCTTTGTATACTGATTTGCGTAAGACAAAAAGCATGTGAGCACACCGACCGTGATTGCCTCTTGATTTGTCTTTACGGCAAGGATTGCACCGAACATTGCAACTGCGGCATAAACGATTGAATTGACAAATCTTGTAGCCGGATTGGTGATTGACGAGAAGAACACGGCTTTGAGCGAATAATCCTGAAGTCTGCCGTTGATTTCGTCAAACTTTTGCATATTTTCATCTGCGTGAGAATATGCGTCAACAGTCTTTGCATTGCCTATCATTTCGTCAATAAACGAGGTTTGCTCGCCTCTTGTTTCGGACTGAAGTTTGAACATTTTGTGAGTGTTTTTTGCAATGAACGAAGCAATTACAAATGAAAGCGGAGTGACAACAACGACAACGATTGTAATCCACCAATTAATTTTTAACATAAATATGAGAGTGCCGAGAATTGTAACAACACCGGTAAAAAACTGGGTAAAGCCCATCAAGAGGCCGTCTGCAAATTGGTCTACATCCGCTATTACCCTCGACACAATTTCACCGCTTGGATGAGAATCGAGATAAGAAATAGGAAGCTTTTCAATTTTTGCAAATGCCTTGTCCCTCATATCACGGACAACGCCAAAGGTCATCTTGTTGTTGAGCACATTCATCACCCATTGAGAAAGTGCAACAACGCCGATTACAACACAAATTTCGATAAGAACAGGAATAATCTTGTCGAACCGAACAAGTCCCTTGTCGATTATAAAGTCTATTACATTACCGATACGAACAGGAATGTAAAGTGAGCCGGCAACGCTGACAAGTGCAAGAAGCATTGATGCAACAAGCATTGCTTTATATCTGCCGACATATGCAAGGACACGCTTTAATATCTGTTTATTAGTCACCGACAGCCACCTCCTCTTCGCTAAACTGCGAGAAATAGATTTCTCTGTAAACCTCGCAGGATTTAAGGAGTTGTTCATTTGTGCCGACATCAACAATCTGTCCGTCTTCAAGAACGATGATTTTATCGGCAGACAAAATTGAGGAAGTTCGTTCTGACACGATGAACAAGGTCGGCTTATAATCAAGTGACAATATTGCCTCTCGAAGTGCCTTTTCAGTTGCAAAGTCGAGAGCCGATGCACTGTCATCGAGCACTATGATTTCAGGCTTTGACACAATAGCTCGTGCAATAGACAACCTTTGCTTTTGACCGCCTGAAAGGTTAGCACCGTTTTGTTCGATAAGCGTATCAAGTCCTTCCTTTGCATACACATTATCATAAACCTGAGCAATGCGGAGTGCTTCGTTGATTTCCTCATCCGTTGCGTCCTTTTTGCCCCATTTGATATTGTCACGGACGGTGTCGGCAAAGAGCACCGCTTTTTGCATAACAAAGCCGATATTTGAGCGGAGTTCTTCTTTATCAACAGATTTAACATCCCTGCCGTTGACGGTTACTCTGCCCTTTGTTGCATCGTAATAATGCGGAATAAGGCTTACAAGGCTTGATTTACCGCTGCCTGTTGAGCCGATAACACCGACGGTTTGACCTTTGTCGGCAAAGAAACTGATATCTGTAAGGCTTTCTTCACCTGCTCCCTGATATGTGAGCGAAACATTGTCAAAGCAAACTGCGTGATTATCATATACTTTGTTGTCATCGGTATGCTCAAGAGTGTTTTGAACATTCAAAACATTTGCAATTCTTCCGCCCGAAGCAAAGCCTTTTGTAATTGTTACAATAAGAGAGGCGAATTTAACAAGTTCAACAAGGATTTGACTCATATAATTATAAAGAGCAACAACCTGACCTTGATTGAGAGTTCCCGATTCTACCTTTAAAGCACCGCTGTAAATAAGAAGCACAATGCCAAGATTGATGATTATATAGGTAATAGGATTCATCAAAGCGGAAATCCTGCCAACGCTTCTTTGAAAATGTGCAAGAAGATTATTTCTTTCCTTAAATTTGTTATACTCGTCATCTTCCTCTGTGAACGCACGGATAACCCTTGCGCCTGTGAGATTTTCTCTTGTCATAAGAGTTACAGAATCAAGCGTGTTTTGCACATTTTTATACATAGGTACTGTGCATTTCATAATCACTGCAACAACCACACTCAAAAGAACTATAACAAGCAAAAAAATAAGGCTGATTTTTACATCAATGGTAAATGCCATAATAAATGCACCCGCAACAATAAACGGTGAACGCAAGAACAGGCGAAGCACCATATTAACCGTACTTTGTGCCTGATTGATATCATTTGTCATTCGAGTGATGAGAGTTGACGTGCCTATTGAATCAATCTCATTAAACGAAAAGGTTTGAATTTTTTTAAACAGAGCGTGTCTGACTTCCGTTGCAAAACCTGTGGCTGCCTTTGCCGCAAAAAACTGTGCAGTAATAGCCGCAACCATACCCACAACAGCAAGAACCACAAGCAAAAGTGCCTTTGACACAACCAATTTAAGGTTTCCATCTCGAATACCGTCATTAATAATCGAAGCCACTACAAGAGGTACGATGAGTTCAAATATCGCCTCAAGCATTTTAAAAAGCGGAGCCAAAAACGACTGTATTTTATAGTTTTTCAAAAATGGTAAAAGCTGTTTCATTTTTCCTCCTAAAAACCACATAAAGATAGTAATATTATATAGCATAATTAATTTATGTCAATGAGAAAAACATCATAAAAAAGCAAAAAACATATTGAAATATATATAAAAAGTGGTATAATTGATAGCGATATTTATCGGAGAAGGTGTTACTATGGAACAAAAACCAATTACAGCGATTATTGTAGGTGCGGGACACAGAGCATTTGTGTACAGCAAACTTGCAAAAACTAATCCTGAAATGCTTAAGATTATCGGTGTTGCCGACCCTAACCCGATAAGAAGAAAAAAGGCTATGGAAGAATTCGGATTTTCAGAAGATATGTGCTTTGAAAATGCCGAAGAGCTTGCAAAGCACGGCAAACTTGCAGATACAGTCATCAACGGAACAATGGACGAACAGCATCTTGAAACGGCAGTTCCGCTCCTCAATGCAGGATACGATATGCTCCTTGAAAAGCCTTTTGCACCAAACGAAGATGAAATGCGTCAAATAGTTGACTGTGCAAAGAAAAACAATTCTAAGGTTATGATTTGCCATGTTCTCAGATATACTCCGTTTTATTACGGAATCAAGGAGAGAATAGTTAACGGCGAAATCGGCGATATTATCAATATACAAACGACCGAACATGTTTCGTACCACCACCTTTCAACATCATATGTAAGAGGCAAATGGGCAAACAAGGACAAGTGCCACACAACAATGCTCCTTGCAAAATGTTGTCACGACCTCGACATAATGATGTGGATGATGAGCGAAACAAAGCCGACTCAAATCAGTTCATTCGGAGGCAAATTCCAATTCAAGCCTGAAAATGCTCCGAAAGGTGCAGGCACAATCTGTATGAAAGACTGTCCTTTGGTTGACACCTGCGTTTATTCCACAAAGCGACTTTACATAGACCATCCGGACAGATGGGCATTTTATGTTTGGGACGCTCTTGAAAATATTGAAAATCCTACTATTGAGGACAAAATTGCACTTATGAAATCGGACAATCCGTATGCAAGATGTATCTACAAGTGCGACAACAATGTTGTTGACCATCAATCGGTTCTTGTTAACTTTGCAAGCGGTGCAACAGGCACACACAATATGGTAGGCGGTTCTGCCGAGCCGAGAAGAGATATTCACATCATCGGCACAAAGGGTGAAATCTTCGGTAACTTTGAGGAAAGCAAGTTTACTGTTTTAAAAATTAATCCGTCACCCGATGCACACAACGAAGAATGTGATGTTGAAGAAGTTGACCTCAAGGTAACAGGCGATATGGTAGGTGCTTACGGCGGTCACGGCGGCGGTGACGAGCGACTTGCCGCAGACTTTGTTAAATTTATCAGAGGTGAAAAGCCGAGTCTTGCCTGCACATCAATCTTTGACAGCGTTGCAGGACACCTCAGCGTTTACCTTGCAGACGAAAGCAGAGAAAACGGCGGTATGCCGCAAGAAGTTAAGCTTTAAGGTGAAAATATGAAAATCAAAGACGGGTTTGTTACAAGAAAAATCGGCGACAAAATCATTGCAATAACAGTCGGCGAGCACACAAAAGATTTTGACGGAATGATTACGCTCAACGAAACTGGTTACCTCATCTGGAAATGCCTTGAAAAAGAAACCGACAAAGAAAGTATTGCAAATAAAATCATAAAAGAGTATGATATAAGCAAGATCGACGCAATGGCGGAAATTGACAAATTCATTACCGAACTTGACAAAAACGGTTTTTTGGAAAAATAAAAACGCCCTGCTTTGCAGGGCAGAATACGCAGGAGTGGCGGAATGGCAGACGCGCCAGATTCAGGTTCTGGTGAATGCAAATTCATGTGGGTTCAAGTCCCATCTCCTGCACCAAAAGAGAGTAATAGCCTTTAGGCTGTTGCTCTCTTTTATTGTTGGACTTGAACCTACATGAATAATTTATAGCAAAATTACGCTGATGTAATTTTGCTAAGAGGAAAAACATACGAAGTGATTGTTAAATCATTGCTTGCAGTGATATTTAATCACGCAGTATGTTCTGACGAAAGTCCCATCTTCCGCACCAAAAGAGAGTAATGGCCTTTAGGCTGTTGCTCTCTTTTATTATCGGAATTGAACCCACATGAACAATTTATAGCAAAATTACGCTGATGTAATTTTGCTAAGAGGAAGAACATACGAAGTGATTGTTAAATCATTGCTTGCAACATATCGCTTAAGCGCTAAAATTGATTCAGTTGCATTGTTTGTTTTTATATCCATTGTTACCTCCATAATATTTCCACTATGTATTGTAATATTATTTATCATTTTTCAGCGTAACTGATTGACTTCTTATATTGTATTTAGAAAATTTATACTTTAACAGGGTGACTTTGTAGCATTTATTATGTCAGTTTTTGGATGTCAAGTCTTTTATAAATGGAACTACCGCCAACAGAGAACTGACCGCCGGCAAAATACTAAACAAGAAGAACAGCATTGCAAATAAAGCGGTGTATTCCGCACTTTCTCTCGCAACAAAACCGTTTGCAATATACTCATTCAGTTTGGCCGTTTCGGCACTCGTGAAGCCTATTACCATATATCCTGCACTCGATATCAATGAAGAAGCACCGCTTTGAATTTTGATAATTGCAGTCTGAAAAGAGAAGAACAATGCTGTCGGCTTTGCACCTGATAGTTTGTATTCTAACTCGACCGCTTCATCAATCAGCAGAGTACGGATGTTTGAAGCAAGACTCAAAAAACTGCCTGATACAAGTGAGAGTATGAACATAACCGCAAAATTTCCTAAAGTGTTCATTGTTGTTTTGTTGCCGAGATACAATATGAAAATCATAATGTTTGGCAGTATGGATACAAGGTTGCATATCACATAGGCTTTCTCATTTCCGAGTTTTCTTGAAAGTATAGGTACAAGAAAAGTCGAAAGCATTAAACCGACAAAACTACCTGTACCGAGCAAGAATGTATAAAGAAAGGTAAGACCTGAATTTTTGCTTGAAAAGTAAAAGGCAACCAACGCAGGCAAGACCACTCCTTGCAAAGCACTCATTGAAGAGAACAGTCCTGATATGATAATTTTCCGCAAAAGAGGATTGGTAAGTATATATCTGTACTGTTGTTTCTCATTAGAACTCTTCTTTTCGGTATATTGTAACCGTTCTTTTGATACGGTTAACTGATAAAGAATATAGCCGACAATTGAGAAAACAAGAGTAATAATGAAAAATGCATTTCGTTCATCTGTTTGTGTTCCGCCAAGTGCTCCTGAAGATGCAAAAGCAAGCGGCTGAACAATTAGACAACAAATACTGCAGACCATTGCACCCACGGGACGAAGAGAAAGTAGCTTTGTGCGTTCCCCTTCGTCTTTGCACAGTACATTAGGATAACTTATCATCGGGATATCACCAAATGAAAAGATAATCTCCCAAAGAAAGAAAACAACAAATCCATAAATAATAATCGTTGCATTCTGAAGTGTACTGTTGCCGTCAGAATATATCTTCATGGTAAAGCAAAGAACTGTAATAACGGCAGTTGGCAGAGGTAAATACCATAGATAATTTGCTAAAGGCCATTTGCTTTTGTTGATGAATGCACCAATGAACGGGTCTTTTACCGCATCAAAGATTTTAGCCGAACTGAGTATGATTCCGAGCCAAAAGGCAGGAATTAAAATGGTGAATTGCAGATAGTAGGCAAAGCAGGATGACACAAGTGCGTATAGTATGTTCTGCCCTGACAGACCTAAAAGATAGCGTGTTTTTTCGTTATGCAGTTTTGTTTTCATTGTGAAACTCCTTTCGGTGCATACTATTGGTATGTATAATGGCGAAATTTATTGCCGCAGGTGCGGCTTATTTTTTATTCATACTATTGGTATGTATACTGCCTTAATAAATTGCCACCGAGGTGGCAACCTATCATTTTCTGTTATCCATTTCGTTAATTTGCTTATTCATATTGTAAACCGCCGGATACATATCAGCAACATCGACACCGAGCATTGCCATCATACCTAAAATTACCTGACACTTTTTCTCAATGTCCTCATCATTCATTGAAAAAACAAGAGGATTGAGCCAAACATTAGCAAGTAAAGATATAATCTCTGCCAGTTCTTTGGCAAACGGTACTTTGATAGAACCGTCTTTTATTCCCTCTTCAAGAACCGGTTTGATTGCGTTGGGCGCAATATCATTCACAGACCTTAAAAGCAGGTCGCTTAACATATGTGGCATATTCTGGAGATGAATACCCATACTTCTGAACTTCTGCTCCTGTTCGTCAACAAGAGACTCATAAAGCATTGCTTTAAGCTTCTGCGCACCGTTAAGAGAGGTGTCCTCTGCTATCTTATTCCACTTGCGAGCCAAAGAGTTTTCTTGAAAAAGCCTTGCAGTAACAGCATTCAGAATATCCTCTTTTGATGTGAAATGGTGATAAATAGCACCTTTGGTCAAACCGCCTAAATTATCGATAATATCTTGAATTGTTGTGTGTTCGTAACCTTTTTCAAGAAACAGCTTTTGTGCCGTGTCGAGAATCAGGGTTACTGTCTCTTCCGGGTATTTGTTTCTAGCCATAATTCACCTTACATACTTTTAGTATGTTAATTATATCAGTCACTACTGTAATTGTCAAGAGTTTGCCCTGAAATGTATACTATAGGTAGTAAAAAATTGTTTAATATGATATAATACGTTTATCATCAAAAAAAGGAGTGCTAACATTGATTTATAGAGTAGATTCGTTCACGGAAAACAATATAAACCCTATAACTAATTGTGAATATGATTCGACTTGGTTAGTGTTTGCTCTTTCCTCTGATATGGATACACCCATGATTGTTGGTACGAACAACGGCTGTGCTTATACCATAAAAATCAGTTGAAAATGTGATATTTTATATTAGTAACAAAAGGAATGAAAGAATGGATAAATTCAGTTTTTACCTTGTGACCGATACTCACTACTTTGACAACTCGTACAAACGAAGCGGTGAGGCATACGAAAGACGGAGCAGAACAGACCAAAAATGCGTTGCCGAAACTCCGGCAATTATAGACGCAGGGTTTGCACAACTTGCAAAGGACAAGGAAACCGATGTTATTTTGATACCGGGTGACCTCATATACAGAGGAGAATATCAAAGCCATGTGGGTTTCAGAGAACGACTTTACAGACTGAAAGAGCAAGGAAAGCGAATTTATTTAATCACCGCAAGGCACGACTATGACAGCGGTGATTCCTTTGAATTTGAGGGCGACAAAATGATACCTGTTAAAGGTATGCCGAGAGAGGAACTGAGAGAATTCTACAAAGATTTCGGTTTTGACGAAGCAATATCCGAACATAAAGAAACCATGTCGTATGTTATTCAGCTTACCCACGGAATAAGATTGCTTGCACTGAACTGTGACGGAGATTTAAAAGACTTTAAAGGAATATTTGACGACCAGCTTGAATGGGCACTGAATGAAGTTAAAAAGGCCCATGACAGCGGCAACTACATATTTGCAATGACGCACTTCCCTCTTTTGCCGTTTTCGCCGATTATGAATTTAGTCGGTGACGCCCATTTGACAGATTGGGAAAAGATTGCAACGGCACTTGCCGACGCAGGAGTTGACCTGATTTTTACGGGGCATATGCACGCTCAGTCCGTTACGGAATATAAAACCGAAAACGGCAACACAATAACGGATGTGCAAACAGGGTGTTTTGTGGGTTGTCCGTGTGCATACAGAAAAATTACATTTGAAGATAGAAACACCGTTAACATCAAATCGTACACCATAAACGATTTTGACTATGACAAAGGCGGCAGAACCGCACAGGAATACTTTAAATGGCGATTTGACAGAATGATTGAAGTAAAAATGCACGATATTTTGCCAAAGCCGGCAATGAAAGCGGTTGACAAATTAACGGTTAAAAAAATCGGCAGATTGCTGTGCTTCAAGCCTGACAAAAGCGTTGAAAACAGGCTTGCAAAAGATGTGGGCATTGAATTTGTACGCAACATATTTATGGGTGACGAGCCGTATACAAAAGGTACGCCTATGTATGAAACGATGAGCAAAATGCTGAAGCGAATTCATCCGATAACACACATCATAGAGAAAAAATTGAAAAATAAAAATCCGATTTTAGCCGACCTCGACACATTTATTCTTTCTATGATAGGTGACGAAAATCAAAGAGACAACAACGCCGTACTGAAAATAAACAAAAATAATTATTAACGATATAATATTTAAAAAGGGGTAAATAATTATGTTTGAAGCACAAATCGGTACGATAAATTACAGTACCGACAAAAAGAATGCAAAAGCATCGGAATTTATATGGTATTTGATTGCCGTATGGGAGAAAATATGAAAAAGGTTATTGTAGTTTCAAAAACACATCTTGATTTGGGATTTACCGACTTTGCGGAAAACATACGCAAAAAATATCTTGACGAATTTATACCGAACGCCGTAAAAACAGCCGAAAGTGTAAATACAAAAGACAAAAAATTTGTATGGACAACCGGTTCGTGGTTGCTTTGTGAAGAACTGAAAAACGGCACAAGAGAAAATGCGGTAGCACTTACAAAGGCACTAAAAAACGGTGACATTGTTGCACACGCTCTCCCCTTTACTTTGCATACCGAACTGCTCGACAGGGACAGCCTTGAATACGGACTGTCACTGATTGATACAATAGACGAAATACGAGGCAAGAAAACAATATCGGCAAAAATGACGGATGTACCGGGTCACACCAAAGCACTCATTCCGCTTCTTGCAGAAAAAGGAATAAAACTGCTCCACATCGGGGTTAACGGTGCTTCGGCAATGCCGAAAGTACCTGAATGCTTTTTGTGGAAGCAGGGTGAAAGCGAAATCGTTGTTATTTATTCGGGTGAATACGGCGGAGCTTACAAAAACGAATATGTTGACGACATCTTATATTTTGACCACACACTTGACAATCACGGTTCCGGCGGGAAGGATGCAGTACTTGCAAACATCAAAAAAATACAGATGAAATACCCGGAATACGAAGTTATTGCAGGCTCACTTGATGACTATGCAGAAAAAATATGGAAAGTGCGTGACAAACTGCCTGTTATAACATCGGAAATCGGCGACACTTGGATTCACGGCAGCTCGGCAGACCCGTATAAATCGGGTGCACTCCGCACGCTTATCGGACTAAAGAACAAATGGCTGACTGACGGAAGCCTCAACCGTGACGATGCGGAATACAAAAATCTTGCCGAAAACATCTTATGTCTTGCAGAGCACACCTGCGGCATGGATATAAAAATTGCACTCGGCGAATACAGTAATTACCTGAAATCCGATTTTGAAAATGCAAGACACGGCGAAAATTACAAAAAAATCGAAAAAAGCTGGGCAGAACAGCGTGAATACATAGCAAAAGCAGTTTCGCTCTTATCGAACGCTCACAAAAACGAAGCGGAAGACTTGCTGAAAAAATTACACGGTGACGAATTGTTTGCGATGTTTAACGAACCGGGCAATGTAGACGAAGAATACAAGCTGAAAAACAGCTCGGTTGCGATTAATTCCTTTGGCGGAATAAAGCATTTGACCATTAACGGAAAAGAGATAATCCGTGACAATCACGAGTTTTGCGTTACATATAATTCATACGGCATCGAAGATTATGATTATTGGTTTGAGCATTACAGCAGAAACCTAAAAAAGGTTGCTGATTGGGCAATTCCCGATTTCGGCAAACCGAACATTGACAAAATCAAGAACAAATACAAACAAGGCAGATTTAATTACACGCTTAACAGGCTGTCCGTCAACAAATCCGACAATGCAATCATCTTAATATCGGATTTAATAATTGACGAGTACCTTTGCAACGATTTGGGCGCACCCAAAACTTTTAGAATAAAATACACGCTTACCGAAAGCAAAATCAACATTGAAGTTATTTGGCAGGGCAAAAGTGCAAATCGTCTGCCCGAGAGCATTATGCTGCACTTTTATCCTAAAGGAGAAAACATCACATACACAAAAATCGGTGAGCGGATTAATCCGTTTGACATTGTCGAAAACGGAAACCGAAATTTATCGGCAGTTGAAAATGTTGAAATTGACGGTACAAAATTTGTCAATTACCACTCCCCTCTTGTTGCTGTGGGAAATGGCAAGATTTTGCATTTTGACAACAAATACGGCAAACTTTCAGACGGCTTGACATATGTTCTTTATAACAATATTTGGGGAACAAACTTTCCTCTTTGGTACAGCGACAACGCTTATTTTAAATTTACGATATGTTAAGCAAACTTCTTTGTTAAAATCACATTATTTTTATTGACACTAAAGCACAAGGTTACTATAATACAGTTGAAATAATAAGTAACGAAAGAAAGCGATTTTTTGCAGGAAGCAAAGAAAGAAAACAAAATTCATTCATCAAACACCCTCTTGATGACAGAGGGAAACATTTGGAAGTTGCTGATAATATTTTCCATTCCGTTGATACTCGGTAATCTGCTGCAACAGATGTACAACACGGCAGACTCGATTATTGTAGGCAACTTTGTAGGAAGCAACGGACTTGCGGCAGTAGGCTCGGGCACGGCACTCATCAACCTTATTATCGCATTCAGTCAAGGTGCGGCAGTCGGTGCCGGTGTTATAGTTTCGCAAAGTCTTGGTGCAAGAGATAAACAAAAAACAAAGCTTGCAGTACATACGGCGATGTGCATTGGAATTATTCTCGGTGTAATTCTGTCGGCAATAGGTGTTATATTAAGCCGTGATTTGCTCGTCTGGATGAAAACGCCGAAAAGTGTGCTGAAAGATTCGGTGCTTTATCTTCAAATCTACTGCGGCGGACTTATATTCAATGTAATATACAATATGGCTACGGGTATACTCAATGCCGCCGGCAACTCAAAACGACCGCTTATTTATCTTGCGATTGCATCGGTTACAAACATCATACTTGACCTTGTATTCATAAAAGCACTCAAGTGGGGTGTAAAGGGTGCGGCAATAGCAACCGACATCAGTCAGGCGTTATCGTGTGTTCTTGCAGTGGGATATTTGCTGCGTGTTAATTCCGATTACAAATTGATTATAAAGGAACTTAAAATCCACGGCAACACGGCAAAGCAAATCATAAGAGTCGGACTGCCTACGGCAATACAGAATATGGTTATTTCATTTTCAAATGTATTGGTTCAGTCAAGCGTCAACTCCTACGGTGCAACGGCTATGGCAGGATATGCGGCATATCTCAAAATTGACGGTTTCAACATTTTGCCGGTACTCAGCATCAGCATGGCGGTTACAACATTTACGGGTCAAAATGTAGGTGCAAAAAAGCCGGACAGAGTAAAAAAAGGTATGTGGAACGCATTGATAATGGGTGTTATTTACACAGTGATTATCGGCGTTGTACTTTTGCTCACCTCCCATACCGTGCTTGGCTTATTCACAAAGGACAATGATGTAATAACATACGGTCAGCTTGCAATGAAATATTTTTGCCCGTTTTACTTTTTACTCGGCATACTCAACATACTTGCAGGCACGGTCAGAGGTGCGGGCAAAGGCGTTCCGCCGATGCTTATTCTCCTGTTTTCAATGTGCATATTCAGAATATTGTGGATAAAGATTGCATTGCCGTTTTATTCAACGATAGACGGCGTGTTTATCCTCTACCCTATCTCGTGGCTTGTGGGTATGATACTGATGATAATTTACACAAAATTCGGCAAATGGATGCCCAAAAACATAAACAAGCAAAATTGACAAAATATTTATAATACTGTAATATAAATATATTTAGGAGTGGAGAAATATGAAAAAGAAAATCAATCCAATAAATATATTTATAATTATTTCGGCAATATCGGTTATCATATCATTTTTTGCTTTTATTTTGGGCAAAGACACATTTACTGCCGTAAGTGCAACAGACGGATTTGAAAAATTATTTAACGATTTTGTTTTTCATCTGTATTATTCAAAAGATTTAAGCACGGTATATACAAAATCAATACATGTATGCTTTCCGCCGCTTATTTATCTTTTTTATCATGCACTCAACCTTATGATGCCGCCGCAAATCGGAAAAGATATCAACTTCAACGCAATGTACGATTTATGTGCAATATACCTGATTGTTGAATTTTTAATATTCGCCTTTGTTGTAAAAAGATTTTTGAAAAAGCAAAGCGACAAAAAGATCTTAATTGCAGTAATATTACTGACACTTTCGAGTTGCTTTGCATTTGGAGTAATTCAATGTGCAAACATTGCGTTTTTTGTGGTTATACTGCTTCTGCTTGCGATTGACTTTAAAGAATCAAACAGCAAAATCAAGCAGGAACTTGCAATGATATTAATTGCGATAGCCGCTGCGATAAAGATTTATCCTGCCGTTTTCGGTCTTTTGTACATAGCCGAAAAAAAATATAAAGAAGCAATAAGACTTATTATATACGGAATTTTGTTTTTTGCCGTTCCGTTTGCATTTACCGGTGGGATTGACGGATTTAACGAATTTTTGAACAATCAAATCAGAGTGCAGGAAGTTTGGGGTGAATTGAGTCCTAACGGAATATATACAAACTTTCTTACTCTCGGTTGCGGCGAAAATCTGTCAAAGGCAATGATTTACATTTTCGGTGCAATATCATTTGTTTTATTTTTCGTATTCAGGGACAATCACAAAAGGCTGTTTATGCTTAGCTTTATTATGGTTATGTGCCCGATGTGGAGCGGTGCATATACTCCCGCATTTTTCGTTATTCCTTTTTTGTATTTCGTGAGCAAAACAGAATACATCAAAAGTAAATTTGACATTTTTTACATATTGCTATATTCATTTTTGTTTACAAGTTCGTGCTATACATTCAAATTTTCCTCACAAAAAATATTTGTAATTGCACTGTTGCTGCTTTTTACTGTAATTATTGAAGAAATTATTTTTCTTAAAAACAGCAAAGCAAAAAAAGCAATTGACAATCAATAAATTTATGATATAATAACTACGAAAACATGCAGTGGATTTTTCCTGATGAGTAATATCACCTTTTCGCCACACAGCAAATACGCTGTGTGG
>OIXU01000229.1_pt1 | contig 20215 bp, 16 predicted proteins | sample 1587921 | NCBI WGS metagenome assembly OIXU01 (sample SAMN03283238) | human gut metagenome | biome: human-associated habitat; material: feces | host: Homo sapiens | place: Peru | collected 2012
TACGACCGATTCTTGACCTTGGGCGATGCCGCCACCTGCCTGATGTACAAGGAAAAGATTGTGCATAGCGAGGACACACCCTTCAAGGTCTATTATACCGACCGCCAAGGAGTGCCAGTAGCCATCGACATATCAGGAAAAGAGGGACGAAACAAGCTGACCGACAACAGCAACTTCTTTGTCCTCGGTCCTTCGGGAAGCGGCAAGAGTTTTTATGTAAACTCCATGGTGCGCCAAGCTCATGAGCAGGACACCGACATCGTGCTGGTAGATACAGGTAACTCGTATGAGGGACTGTGTGAATACTTTAGTGGCAAATACATATCCTACACAGAAGAGCATCCTATCACGATGAACCCTTTCAAAATCAAGCGAGAGGAATGGAACATCGAGAAGTTGGGATTCCTGAAGAACCTGGTGATGCTGATATGGAAAGGAAGTCAAGGCACGGTGAGCAAGACCGAAGACAGACTGATAGAGCAAGTCATCAACGAGTATTACGATGCCTATTTCACCACCAAGCGAGTGAGCAACCTCTGTTTCAACACTTTCTATGAGTTCAGTACTGAGCGACTGCCGAAGATATGCGAGGAGAACGGTCTGCATGGCATAGACCTGTCATCCTACAACTATCTGTTGAAGGACTTCTATAAAGGAGGCAGCCACGATGTGACGCTGAATGAGAATATGGACAGCAGTCTGTTTGATGAGACCTTCATCGTCTTCGAAATCGACAGTATCAAGGATGATCCACTGCTTTTTCCACTGGTGACACTCATCATCATGGACGTGTTCCTGCAGAAGATGCGCATCAAAAAGAACCGAAAGATGCTCATCATCGAGGAGGCATGGAAAGCCATCGCCTCGCCCATGATGGCGGAATACATAAAATATCTGTATAAGACCGCCAGAAAGTTCTGGGCAAGCGTGGGTGTGGTGACACAGGAGATACAGGACATCATCGGCAGTGAGATAGTGAAGGAGGCCATCATTAACAATTCGGATGTGGTGATGCTGCTCGACCAGAGCAAGTTCAAGGAACGATTCGACACCATCAAGGCTATACTCGGTTTGACCGATGTGGACTGCAAGAAGATATTCACCATTAACCGTTTGGAGAATAAGGAAGGACGCAGCTTCTTCCGTGAGGTCTTTATCAAGCGAGGACAGACCAGCAATGTGTATGGTGTGGAAGAACCGCATGAGTGCTATATGACCTACACCACGGAACGAGCGGAGAAGGAAGCATTAAAACTCTACAAGCGAGAGTTGAAATGCAACCACCAACAAGCTATCGAAGCCTATTGCAGGGATTGGGATGCAAGTGGTATCAGCAAGAGCCTCGCTTTTGCTCAAAAGGTAAATCAGGCAGGAAAAGTACTGAATTTAGGGAACAAAAATAAAAAGTAATCAAAGATGAAACGACTTCTATCCATCATAATACTGATAGTCTGTGTGTTGGCAAAGGCTGACGCACAGTACTACAGCGTGAACTATGACAAGCATACGGTGGCTGCTATGGCTGCTGCATACGGAACGGAAGCCGTGGCAGAGGCATACTATAACGAGCAGGTGCAGAACATCTTGAAGCACTATAATGCAGCAGAAGTGGCAAGTGCTGGCATCTTCGCCTCAAAATTCTTGGAACGCAAGGCAATGACGGATTTGGGCATCTGGAACAGTAGCACAGAGAACTACTATTACCGCCGTATCTACAACATGGTGTCGGGCAAAATCATGCCGAAGATATGGACGGTGGCAGGAATGATGCTGAAAAGTCCGCAGACCGCCCTGTATTGGGGAAGTTATCTTGTGAAGATATGTGATGACACCAAGAACCTGTGTATGCAGTTTGAGAGTGTGGTGACAAACAGCACTCTCACATTCTCGGACATTGCCTTTCTGCAAATCAACCAGGAGATAGCCGCCATCCTGAAACTTTCAGAGATTGGCAACGTGGATTGGAAGAAGATGTTGGACGATTTGTCGAAGGTGCCAGGCAATTTTACAGTGGACAATCTGAAATCCGACATCGACAATCTGTATAAGGCAGGAGCCAACCTTGCAGGAGCAGGAATGAACAATATCGGCAATGCCCTGTTGCAGAGCAGCCAGTTCAACGACCTCTTCCAAGGCAAACTCAGTGCAGCCATCGATATTGTGGATAACTATTCCTCGCTGTTCAAAAGCCTCGACAAGAGCGTAGGCAACACACTCTTGGGCATGATTGGAGGCAAGGACAACGTGGCAGGACTTTTCTCTCTTGCCAACTATAACCTAACCTCATGGATGACGGACTATCTGGACGAGACCGCAGGAAACTACTACACGCGGAGGTGGTACATCGCCCGACGAGACCAAGGACGAGAAAAACTGTGCGACTATGTACCGCCCACCGATGACAACAGCATCTTGAAAGGCGACCACTGGTACAGAATCAACACCAAGGATGCCAACTTCTATCCCAACAATAGCCAAAAGGAAGCCATCCTGCAAAACTCGGAGAATCATGCAGGATGGTCAAGAACAAGGGTGCAACAGCTCAACAACCAGAATGATGGCTTTACCTACAGTATCAGCTATTGGTTGAACAGCTACATCATCAGTAGCAAGAAAAAAGGACAGAAACAGAAGGCATACGCCTACGAGATACAGGTGTACAAGAGTTGGAACAGGACAGAAGAAGTGTATGAGGCAGTCTTTGACTCCTATTCGATGGACTTGAACACCTTCAAGGCACAACTGCAAGCCCGGTTGAGCGAATGGAATGACAACGAGGAAGGCTATACCTATTATATAGGCAGTGATGCACGCAACTACTATCAGGCAACCGATGCCGCCAAACTGAAGGGATGCGAGAGCGTGACCATTAGTGTGACATGCAGCGACGGTGTGCAGTTGGGGCAAGGCACCACACAATACAAATGCAAGAGTTGCAGAGGTTCGCTGAATGACCACAGCAAGAAATGCGCCATGACAACATCTGTGACAGAGAACACCCTCGACCTCTCAGATTTGTATAAGCAGGAGAAGGAAGCCAATGCCAAGATAACCTCTTTGCAATCGCAAATCAATCAGTTGGAAGCGGAGAACAAATCACTTGTCAAGCAAATCGCCAATGCAAGTGTGGAAGATGCAGCCAAGTATCGGGAGCAATACAACAAGAACAAGGCTTCCATCGAACAACTGAACAAAGAACTTGCCACATGGCAACAGAAGCAAAGGGAAATAGAGGAAGCCAAGGCAGAGGCAGGAAAAGACAATGACGTGGCAACGGATGACTACTATCGCATACCTGCCATTATGAACGACTGCAAGAGTGCCTATAATCTGACTTGGCAAGGGGAAGGAACATGGAGCGGCTATACTTACATTCGAAAAGCCACCATGCCCAACATCAACGGCATCATCACCTTCAAGGCAACATTGAAGATCGCCCGAAAGCCGAAATACTTCTTGGGCATCAAGATACACAGAGCTATTCTGCAGATCAGTTGGGAGCTCACATCGGAATACACCAACACCTCGGTAGTGGATGTGATAACGCTTGACCCAAGCAAGACCGAGCAGGAAAAGGCGGACGAAGTGAACAAGCGCATCTCGGAAATCGCACAGGAATATCCATCGTGCAAGATAACCACCGAGTATGCTAAAAGCGCACCTGCCGATGACAACAATACCGATGACACCTATCACCTACTATGGTCGAGCGATAGGTTAGAGATAGCCAGAGAGGTGGACAGCAGAATCACCAAGATATACGCAGACTTGGTATCGTTGGAGAAGATGATGCACTACAAGCGCAACATCATCGACGTGCTGATGGACATCGCTCCACATATCAATGCTGACGAAGGACGACGGTTGACACTGGTGGAGAAATGCAAGAAACGTTGGTTAAGGAAAGCTGCCGACACCAAACACTCAGATGATTATCACGGCAAGTTTAATGATGAAGACAATGAAAATGAGAAATAGAAAAGAATACAAGGCTGATGCAGCGGAGAGGGTTGCAGGACCAGTGAGCAAGAGACAACGTATGGGCATTGTGAGAACATTGCTGATAGCAACCTTGCTCCTCGCCCTCCCCTCTAAAACATTCGCCCAATGGGGATTTGACGTTGCCAGTGTGGAAGCCTACATCAATGACCACAAGAAACAGCGGAGCCTGTTGCTTGCAAGAAGCACTATGGAATACAGCAATAAACTATTGCACAGTTACAGCAAGGACGAGACCAAGGCATACAAGGAACTGAACGTTGACCTTGACAAGTACACCAGGGCATTTGATGTGATAGATGTGCTATATCAAAGTTTACGAACCAGTCTGAACGTGTACTCCACCTACGAGGGTGTGAGCGACAGAATATCGGACTATAAGAAGCTGTTGGATGACTACAACAAAAAAGTCATCAAACGAAAGCGCATTTCGCTTGCCGATACCATACTGATAGGTATTAACCGACGAGCCATAGAGAATATCGCAAATGAAGGCGAATACCTCTACAAAAGCGTGAGCGACTTGGTGCTGTATGCCACAGGAGCGGCAGCGTGTTCCACGGCAGACCTTCTTGTGGTATTGGAAAGCATCAACACCTCGCTTGACAATATAGAGAAGCATCTGAACAAAAGCTACTTTGAGTCGTGGCGATATATCCAAGTGCGCATCGGCTATTGGAAGGAAAAGGTTTACCGAACCAAAAGCAAGCAGCAAATACTGGAAGATGCTTTCGGACGGTGGCGAGTGGCAGGTAAACTCGGATATTAAGAGAACGAAGAATTTATAAACCATATATAATAATGTATAGGCATGGATAGAAAGAAAACAAGAATAGGAACCATCATGTTGATGTTGGGAGTCGCTATCAGCGGCAATGCCCAAAGTGGTGTGACATACAATCATGACAGTTCGAAAAAGAACCAGATAACGGTGATGGAAATCGGTAGTGGTAGTCTGTCACCAGAATTGTACTATCAGTTACTGCACAGCAGTTACAAGAAATCGGCTGCCAGCAAGAACAAACTCGGTTTTCGTACCACGGCAGGAATCGGAGCTTACAATCAAGTGGAATATGCCGAAGCCATCGACTCTGCCCTGACTAAGAGAGCAGAGATTGAGGCGTTGAATATGGCAGACCGTCAGATTGACCTCGCCTGGAAAGTGGAAGGAAGCAAAATTAACAGCAAGATGAATGCCTTCAAGAGCAACATCGACCGCATCCTGCCTGTAGGCGGATCCATCGGTGACAAGCAACGCTGGACAGAATACTATCATGTCTATGAGACAGCCATCAAAGCCACCAAGGATGCCTATATGCCCAATGCCAAGCGTAAGAAGATGTACCTACAGATTTATGCAGATGTGGCAAAACAGAACGAGACACTTGTGAAGCAACTGGTGCAGATGTCGAATGCCAGCAAGACCAAGGAATTGTTGACAGCAAACGGCAACTACCAGACCGCCAACAAACGAAGTATCATCAGCAGTGCATCCAGCAAATGGCGAGAGGCAGGAATGGCAGTGAGAAACAACACATCTTCTGGCAGTAATAACGGTTCGAACGAGGATGACAATGATTTGAAAATAAATAGATAAGGAGTTATGGCAGACAACAGCAGCATATTATCCGACTTCGGCATCAACATCTTGGAAGAAGAGATTGATGACGTGATTTTCCAGACCAACGAGTTCCTGTGCGACGCTACTTTCACAGGCTCGAATGGGCCTTTTTGGTGGTTACTGGTGGTTGCCGTTACCAATTCTCCAAAACACGACTCTAATCGCTATAAATCAGCCACTTGCAGATTTTTGTTTCGTGACACAAAATCAGCGAGGGACAAAAACGGGACAAAACCACGGAAAAATAAAGTTAAGAACACTTCGCTCGAAATATCCCTTGTGGAATACCTCTGTTTCGTTTGCAAAGGTACAAATTTGTCCCTTGAAAAACGAGGGGAAATCCCTATTTCTCTCATTCACAACTCATTTTTCTACCATTGTACCCCAAATGTGGTTATTGCAAATGGTTTTGACCTCAAACGGCATGACTTGCGAAAATTGGGTGTTAAATTCTGTTTTGCACTCTGTTGGACATTTTCAAAAACGAGAACTGGCAATAGAACCAAAGATTTGCCACCCTTATTGTCCAATCCTTGGTTTTGTGAATGTTTGAACGATAGACATTTGAAGATGCTGAATTTCAAGTGAGTGTCCGACCAATCTACCACATTGCAGCATGGTAAAATAGAACCAAAGAATTGAAAATCAGCACTTTTAATAAACCATAACGGCTGCTTGAATATCATTGGCAACAATATACCTTTGCAGCCGAAATCGATAACGAAATAAACAAAATATCAGATTTATGACAGAAAAGAACGCATTAAAGATGAACCTCGACCATGAGCGCAAGATAGTGGAGCTTCAGTCGAGAGTGAACAAGTTGGAGAACCTTTGCTATATGACAAAGGAAGTGTTGAACCTTGAAGAGGCTTCCGCCTTTCTCGGCATTGCCAAGAGCACGCTCTACAAGATGACGCATCTTAACCAGTTGCCGTACTTCAAGCCTGCTGGCAAGCTCATCTTCTTTGAGAAGAAAGCCTTGCTTGACTGGGTACGAGGAGCAAGAGCCATGTCGGAGGAGGAGATAAGACTGGAGGCTGCAAACCGTCTGAATGAAATGAACAATAGACCATAGCATCATGACGAAAGATGAACTTGTAAACAGTCTGCAAAAACGTGACCCTCTGTTGGCTAATGCGGTCAGCAATATGGTAGACTACATTTCCGACCGCTTTCCTGCTGCTTACCCAAGCAAGGAACAGACGGAATCCGTCAATGCTTACCTGCATTCAGTATTTGCAGACGGTGACGGAACCATGTCGGAAAGAAACTGTGAGCATCGAAGAATTGCATCACAGAAAATTACCATCAATGCCATACAAGTGCTTGACAGTCCCCAACTTGACCGACTGCAACGTGTGCTTGACCATATCGCATACGACAAGGAGTATTATATGCCAGAGAGAGGCTTCGGCATGAGGCGATAGTTTCTCTTTTGACGGCAGAGAGTTTTCCGCATAACAGCATGAACAGATTTACACAACAAAAATAAAACAACGATGAACAGTAATATTTTCAACAGCATTATCCTGAGTAATGAACAAGTAAACTATCTGATGGGTGGCACGGCTGGCATCAATCGCCTTTCATGCCTTTATCAACTCATTCAGATTGTGACACGACAGATTGAAACCTCAAATGAGGTTGGGGAGTCCACAACAGAATTGTGGGAAGTGAACATGTCAGAGGTGGCTCTATCCAAACTATGGAAGTGTGACCGAAAAACCGTCTCCAAGATGCTTGACCACATGAACAAATTGGGCATCCTTTCTTCTGTACAGACAAGACGAGGAAGTGTTCACACATTGCTATGCATTTCTGCATGGATTGTTGACGGCAAGAAATATGTCAATCCTCACTATGTTCCCATCAACCAAAGAGACCATTCTGGCAAGTCTAATACTATGACTTCCACAACCGCATTCCCTAACAAGGAGAATCCGCCCATCAAAAATGGCGGTACTTCTCCAACACAACTTGCCAACAGTTCCTTTTCTTCCCTAACTTCAGGAAATGGCGATAATGGCGAGGAGGAAGATGTTCCATCGCCAAGCGTCTCTGATATGGAACTGGAGGCAGAAGCCAGAAGGCAATTCTTCAAAGAACAGATGGAAGCGGAGGATGCCCCACAATTGCTGTTGCTTGGGTAATTTGAGAACCGTTATACAACAAGTCTGTGAACTGGTGCAACCGCAGTGCGTAGCGTGCTTGTGCGTAAACTCTGATAGCGGTGCTATGCAAGAAATACCAATGTCATACAAACGCACTTCGCTTGTCCGTATGCCAATGGACTTCTTGAACGCTCGCAAGCTCGCATTGGGTTGCACACTTTTATAGAAGCAATACTTGGTATGAATAAGAAAAATATAGAAAAGGAGGCACAGAAATACACGAGCCGCCTGATAGTAAGGCTGACACCGCAACTCCATAAGGAGATAGCGGAATATGCTGCTCTTTGCGGACTGACCACAAGCGCATACGCACGCAAGCGGTTGGAGGGCAAATATCCCAAACAACGCTTGACTGACAAAGAAATGGAGGCTTTGAACAGCCTTTCGGATGCCAGGGGCGATATACAGAAATTGTTCGGCTTCCTCAAAGGACGTCCGCTTACGGAACGTGAGAACATTCTCCGTAGCGAAATCTTTATGAAACGATGGAGAACAAGCGCAGAGGTGATCTTGAACCGCATGATTGAGATAGAGAAATACTTAACACAATAGAACATACGACATATATGATAGCAAAAGCAAAGGTGATAAGTCATGGCGCAAATGCCATACGTTACTCAGTGGATAAGGACAAGGCAGAGATTGTAAAGACCAATCTCTTGCCCGATGATATTTCCCCAACGGCAATGTGGGCAAGAATGCTTGCCTTGCAGAAGAAGTTTGAGGACAAATTGAACCGTTATCATCCGCTCAAAAGGAACATGATACGTATTGAGGTTTCCCCAACCTCGGAGGAAACGCAAGGTTGGACGATGGAGGAATGGCAGAGGTTGGCGGATGACTTTATCCGTGAGTTTGATGCGGTTGACCTTTCAGCCAAGTCGAAGCGCAAGAGTGCAAAGGCAACCAACCTCAAAGACAGCCAGTATGTTGTTGCGCTTCATCGTGACAGCAAGAGTGGCATTATGCACCTTCACATTGATGCGAACCGCATAGACATGAGGGGCAACGTGAATGATGCCCATTATATCTACGAGAGAGCGATGGCTGCTGCCGCCAAGGTTGGGCAACAGCGTGGATGGAAAGATGCACAAGAGGTAAGCCGCCAAAATAAGGAAGCGATAACCAATGATTGTCTTTCCGTTTTGGCTAAGATGCCGTACTTTGATTGGGGACTATACACAAAATGCCTCACACAAATGGGATATGATGTCAAACTGCAATCCGACAGCAAAGGACAAGTGCGTGGCTATGCCATCAAGCGTGGCAACTCCATTTATAAGTCCTCGGAACTTGGCAAAGGTCGTTGTCTGATGCCCTCAAAGATTGAAGGTACTTGGGCAAAACTGCATCATCAAGAATTGGAGAAACCAGTTTCAACTCCAACAAAGAATACCCAACAGCCAAAGATTATGACTGTACCCAAACCCATGCCCACAGCGGACAACACTCCAAAGATACGTCACTTCGACTTTTATACGGACGAGTTTCATCATTATCCTGTTGATATACCTCAGAATTGTCTGGATGTCATCGATAAGAATATAGCTTTGGATGCCGACAATGTGTTTGCCAGGATTGGTGATGTGCAGAAGACCGCCATTCTTCTCTTTGCTGAATACATTGATGCTGCCACAACCATTGCCGCCCAGTCTGGCGGTGGCGGAGGTAGCGCAACCTCTGGTTGGGGACGAGACAAGGACGAGGATGAACTGTCATGGGCGCATCGTTGCGCTATAATGGCTAATCGTCTGTGCAGACCTCGTAAGAAGCAAGGATATGGCAGATAACCGAATGTTCAACCAACAACATTGAAACTATGCCAATAGGTAAAAGTAAAATCTCAGATATGGATTTCGGATCTTTCGAGAATACGATTGACAAAAACATTGAAACGGACAAGACCTCGGATAAGTTTGACCAACAGCTTCAAGCCTACAAGGATGCTGGCAATACTTTGACTTCTGCAAAATCAAGTCTTGAAACGGCAACTACTTCTTTGCAGGAAGCAAAGGATAATTTGTATAAAGCCACCGACAAAGCAGAGGCGGTTACAAAAGCCATTGATAGCTTTATTGCCAAAGTGAGAGATATAAAATTCAAGGCTAAGGTTGATGATGCCGACATAGAGAAACTGACAGATGACAGAAAGAAACTCATTGGCGATGAGTCCCAACTTCTTGAAGACCATCGAAAGGAAAACAAGGACATTCTCATTCGCCATTTCTATGATATGTCTAATATGATGTCAAGAAATGAAGGTGTTTGGCTGTCAAATGGTTGGGTTAAGGCATTTCTTTGGATATTCTTGCCGTGTTTCCTTTATACGGTCATTTCGATTGTCTATTTTGTAGCATCGTGCATAGACAAATGAAAAAGCGGATGGTTGTTGTATAATCAACTCCATCCGCTATATTTGCTTTTATAATTGTGTCATTCTAACAAAATGACGTGTGCCTGAGCATTGTCCATATTAGGCATTGTCATTCCAACTGGTGCCCCAATATAAGTAGGATCTGTAATGACATAATGTTTTCCATTTAAAGAAATATAATCCCCGGTAACATTGTCTGTAAAACATACAGCACTTGCCAAATGCCCTGGATAAAACACTAAAATAGTTTTCAATCCCAATAAATCCCTTACTAAACGAGTGAATAGTATAGCTCTGTCTTCACAATCGCAATATGGATAATATAATGTTTCTTCTGCAAAGAAAGCTCTGTCATGTCCCCATACCTTATCATCATATTCATAAACAAAGGCAGTTTGAACCCAATTAAGCAATTTGTTTACAGCTTCCAATTGGTTCAATCCATTAATTTTATCCATTAGTGCTGGATATAGTTTTTCTTTTACATGCTCATCCAATGGCGTATTGGCATACATTGCCCATCTTGTCATAAAGTTACTATTTACTTCTGATGTTGGATATGTATTATAGAAATCAATCATGTTTTCATTTACTTGAACATGTATCTGAACGTCAGGATATCTTTTAGAAGTCAAAGTCCTTAATTTGCTTGCTTTGTATTCAAATTGCTGGTTCTGAGGAATATATAGTGACAAAGGCTTTTCTTTAGGAAATGAAGCGTCACATATCTCCAGCTTGTCTTTGTCACATTCGAATGGATAAAACTTAAGTCCATCTATATCGAAATATGCAATATCATAGATTCCATGTTCACTTGCATATAATAAATATATGCTTTGCTCATTTCTTCCTAATCTCATTTTATATCCACTTTGGGCATAAATATAAGAAGTAAGCATTGTCGCTTCATTGGAATTTCCATATATAGCTTTTGAAAATGAAGATAATAAGTTTAGGTATGCCCAATCACATAAGTTCCTGCCAACTCTTATTGCAAGACAGTCTCTTATGGTGTTGTTGAGTACGCCCTCTGCTGACAGTTGTGTCCAGACATTAGATAATTGTTCGTTGCTACAATCTTGGAGAGTCAGATTTAGGTTCTTATTAAGGCGAATCCTGCATTTTGTTCCACAGTAGATAAAGTCAATCGTCCTTTCTTGTGGTTGAGAGTCCTCTTTGATGGGCGCGATAGGAGTAGGTTGTGGATCAGGTGTTGGTGGTACAACTACATCCTTGATTGGGATTGGATTGCTCTCTATGGGCTTGTTCTTATCTTCTTCGGGAATAGTGACAGGTGGCACTGTCTCGTCCTTGGGTTTTGGAATGGCAGGCAAGGCATTGTATTGCTCCCAAGCTTGCTTTAAGAAAACGGCATATTGTTCGTTGGCTTGCGTTCTGAAGTCATTGTATTTTTGTAGGGCCTGCTTTTTGAAATCATCGTATGTCTTGCGAGGATTATTGTTTTGGGCGAATCCGTTTGTTGAAGCCAATATACCCAAAAACAATATAGGCAAAATTTTGTTCTTTTTCATCGCTTTATCTTATTTTAGTGTGATGTTTCTCCAGTCTTCCAGTTCTGACGAATTATATACAGATGGAGTTTGTGTCTTGTTCTTTTCCTTGAAAGCTTGTTTGGAAACCTCTGCCTTCACATAGTCGGTTAATTCTCCTAAAGATGTATTCCCAGATGTTTCTTGCAGCTTTTTCAACAGATAATAAGTGAACATACCATGTTTTGCCTTTTCGTATGGCAGTGCCGACTCGTCACCTTGACTTGCTGAGAATACAACAAGTTTACCAGTAGGCGTGTCTGGCTTGGCTTTGATGGCAACTCTTCTTGCCTCGGCGTTAGCTTGCTCATTTCTTTGTGCACCACTGAAACAGGCATCAATAAAGGCTATGATGTTTTTTGCCGGCAGATTGCCCAGTTCTTTATATAAGTCCTTCAGACTATATCCTGTATTGGTATCAAAAGAAAAACCGTCAATTGGGAGTATATAAGAAGTACGGTCAGACTCGTTTGGTATTCCATGTCCAGCATAATAGAATATGACTTTGGTGTTATCATCATTTAATTTGGTTTGGTTTTTAAGCCATGCCAAGTGATATTTGATGTCATTGAGAGTTGCGTTTTCTGCATAGTGAATGTTGTCTGTTGGAATTCCAAGAGTCTTCTTACAATATTCTGTAAATGTTTTTCCGTCATTCATCGCATAAGGCACGTTTTGCTCTCTTGTATATTTTTCATTTGCTATAATAACGGCATAACAATTGGAGTTTGGAGTATTACAAATAGGGATATTTTCATCTACATTTGATTTTTGTTTTTTGTAGAGGTATTGGAATTTCTTGAAGCGTGCTGTTAGATAAGTATATTCACAAGGTATAATTTCTTCTCCAGTCCTAACATCCACATATCCATATTTGCCGTTTCTTTTGACCTTCACCATATTTTGATGAATTTGTTCTTGCCAAGCATTTACTCCTTTTGATATTTCACCGATTTCTTCATATATACATGAAGTCAACATTTTCTCTTGTTCAATATCAACTAGTCCCAACAAATCATTTTTTTCAGAAAGCAAGTATCTGTCATTTAACTGTAAGCGTTTTTCTATTTTGTATATTGCATTTAATGAAATTGTTCCAATATTATCGAATTTGTCATGCAATATGTTTTCTCCTTTCTCATTGATAAACCATTTCTGACCGTTCTTTTCAACCAATGCGATATTTTTTTTGAAATCACCAAATGTTGCAAGTTTATCAAAGATTTGTTCTTCTAAAGCATCGTGTCCATAACCTTCTAATGCTTTGAATGAAAAGCCACCGCCTCTATTTTTTTGACAAATGAAACCATTAGAAGATATGGAGAAATTTCTAAAGCGCAAGTTTTGTTCGTTTGAAAAATCTGGTTCGTAATAGTCAGATCCGTTAATATTAGTTCCAAGATTATGTTTAACATTTCCATTCTCATCTATGCATTCAACTCGGTATTCGAGTATGCCGTTTGAGGTCTCTTGTGGAGTTTCTACAATGGCAAACTTTCCTATAAAGTTTGATGCAGCAGCATATTTGCAGGGGATTACAATTTCCCCCTTTCTGTTTATATAGCCAAACTTCCCTTTCTCGTAATTATTTTCATCCAAATTCCAACCTTGCGAAATGACAGCATAATTACCATTGTTGTTAAAGAATATATGAGTGTCAGAAATAAATGGAATGACAAGTTTTCCTGTCTTGTCTATACAACCATGTTTACCATTCTTTTCTACGCATGTTAACTCAAGGCTTTTGTCCTCTTCAGTGAGACATCTAATCCAAGATTGGTTTGTTTGCGTATTGTTTAGACCAGATGTTATCTTTCCGTTTTTGTCAAGATATACCTCTTTGCCATTTTTTATAGCAACAATACAATATCCTTCTCTTCTAAAATTAAACAAATCGTCATCATATATACATGGAATGACCAGTTTGCTGTTTTTGTTGACGCATCCCATTTTCTTATTCTTAAAAACGGAAGCCAGTCCATCTTGTTGATTGAAAAGTCTCATATCCTCATGGTCAAGGATTATGTCATCATAAATACAGGAGATTACCTGTTGTCCCATGCTATCAACAGCTCCTACAAATCCATTCTTCTTGACGATAAAATACTTGTCACTGCTAACATCCAACAACTCGTAGCTCTGCTTGTTGTTATTATTGAATGCGGAATGTTTGTTCTTTTCAGTTTTTAACCAACCCCATCCTAATGAATAAGGTAGAAATGCTTCTTCCTCGTCATCGTAACGACTGCGATTCATATATCCACTATCATATTCCTGTTGGGTAAAGTATGTTCGCAATGAAGCATACTGATATTTGAATGGCATTACCGTTTCTCCATTGATGTCAACACAACCAAATTTCTTTGTTGTGGTATCTTTCAATATAAACAGCATCTTTTCATAATTTTGTGCCTGTACATTGTGCATTGCCAATGCTACAAGCATAAGGAAGAGAAATCTTTTCATATTTTATATATTCTTAGTTCTAAAATAGTGATAGAATTGTTAGGTTTAACAAAGAGTGTGTTATAAGTCCATAATACATCCATATATCTAATTATATGATGTGTTTAGAATTTCAGCATGAGTTTCTACTATAGATTTGAAAATTGTGACATTAGTAAATTTTTAACGCTTTCCATTTCTCAGTTAAAGAATTTGAAACATTGACTGTGGGTGTTTGAAACTTTCCTATTTCAATAAATGATTGTTGGTTCACTTTCTTATTTAAATATGTTTCCAATTCTCCTAATGATACATTTCCTTTTGTTTCCTGTAACTTCTTCAATAAGAAATAAGTAAACATACCATGTTTCTTCTTTTTATATGGGTATGCAGTTTCATCTCCTTGTGATGCAGAAAGAACCACCATATTTCCTTTAGGCTGTACAGGTTTTGACTTTACAGCTACTCCTTTGGAGTCTGTCGTCATCATTTTCCCTTCTCGCGTTGTTCCACTAAAACAAGCATCAAGAAGAACTATGGTCTTATTTGTGTGCAATTCTCCAAGTTGTTTATAGAGCAAATCAAGGCTATATCCACTTTGAAAATCATTTGCGAGACCATCTGATGGAAGCAAGTAAGCATTTCTACTTGTCTCATCAGGTACCCCATGACCAGAATAATAGAAAATAACATTAGGTTGTTTTTCTTGTACTTTTACGATATTACTAATCCAATTAATGCCATATCGTATTTTATTTAAAGTTGCATCTTCTATGTATTTGATGTTTTCCAAAGGGATGCCGAGTGTATTTGTGCAATAATCATGGAATGATTTACCGTCATTCTTTGCAAATTGTACTTTTGAGATGTTGCTTTCATCATAGTTTTCATTAGCAATGATGACCACATATGTGTCATTATTTTTTGTATTGTTATATGGTATATTTTCATCAACATCCGATTTTTCTATAGAATACAAATAATGATATTTCTCTATTTCTAAATTGAGTTCGTCATTAACCCAAGATATAGCCAAATTACACTTGTCATCTAAAAAATTATACTTATTGTCATTTGTTACTTCCAATAATTTTGTTTTTTTATCTATTGAAATATAGTCGTATAAGAAATCCAGTACTTTCTGATTGTTTAAATTCACAATTCCAGCTTTGCCATTCTTAATAACCACAAACATGTTGGGAGTTAATGTATTTATATCATTAAAATTCTCGTATTCGAAAGGTATTATTATTCTATCGTTATAATCAATTACTCCATATTTATTATTTTTTTTTACTTTGATATAACCATAATCCAAGCTCTGACATTCATCATATTCATTTGAAGATATTCTCTGACCTTTATCATTTATAATAAACGACTTGTAGCCGTTTGTAGTTTTAACATCTGCGACAAATTTTCGTTGATATTCTAATGCTATTTGGTAAAACCTGCCCGAGACATATTTATTTGAAGTTACATCAAATAATGCATCGCCTTTGTGAGGCATGGAAACCACCAACAAATTATCATCGGGGTACGTATATAAGTCGTCACCACTATCTATATTAAGTTTCTTCTTGTTACCGTTTTTATCACATGCAAACCAAGTTTTGTCCATAGTTTGAACTATCACGTTCTGTTTGGTAAACATTGGCTGTTGTGCTGAATAATTAAAAATAAATGGCAATACATTCTTACCATCCTCATTAAATCCTCCCCATCTGTCTCCTTCACGGAAAAACACTAATCCTAAGTTTGATGGTTTCCCCGATTGGGGTTCATCGTATATAATAGGAATTACTATTTCCCCTTTTACATTTATTGCTCCCCATTTGCCATTTACATTTTGAACAAATAATAAATGATACATTTTAGGATATGAATATTCCAATTTCTTTATCTCCTTATATTCACATGGTATTATAGTCTTCCCATAGGCATTAAGAATTCCCCATAAGCCTGTACTCCTGTTTGTTACAGGAATATAGACTTCCCCCTCAATTATTATGGGCCATAATTGATGATTGTATTCACAAGGTATTATTTGTTTACCTTCATGATTAATACATCCCCACAATCCGTTTTTTTTAACAGGGTATATGTTGTAGTCGCGTATTATATAACGATCATCTTGGTCTTTATCATATAAAATATCAGAGCATTTTTCTCCATCTATATTGTAAAATATGATACCACCTTTTTCTTCTATAGGAAATGGTCCTACATTATTCCAATTAATTTTTTGTGCATGAGCATAAAGTACAAAAGTTATACAAATTATTATGAAAGAGATTCTCATTTTAGTGTTAGTGATTTCCAATTATTAACTAATTTATTTGAAACATTTATCGTTGGAGACTGAGATTTGCCAACTTCCATAATAGAATGCTGGCGTACTTGTTGCCTTACGTAATTTCCAAGTTCACCTAATGACACTTGCCCCTTTGTTTCTTGTAATTTTTTCAACAAGAAATAAGTAAACATACCATGTTTTTTCTTTTTATATGGATGTGAAGTCTCATCCCCTTGTGATGCAGAAAATATGATAGTGTTTCCTGTAGGTTGCGCAGGTTTAGTTTTTACTATAACACCTCTTGCCTCAGGCAACATATTTTTTCCATCTCTGGATGTTCCGCTAAAACATGCATCTAAAAATACTGTCGTTTGTTTGGTGTTTATTTCACCAAGTTGTTTATAGATATCTTCAATGCCTACGGCTGTTCTATAATCTTTAAAACTACCATCTATTGGCAATAGATAAGCATTCCCATTTTTCTCATTTGGCATTCCGTGTCCCGAATAATATACAATTATACTTGCTTCGCCGTCAAATGCGTTTGCCTTATCACAAATTCCATTAATCCCAGAACGTATTTGATTAAACGTGGCATTTTCTAATAACTTTATGTTTTTCAAAGGTATTCCTAACGTTCGTGTACAATATTCCCTAAATGACTTGCCGTCATTGATTGAGTAACTTACATCTGGAACATCTTCGTCTATATATTTCTCGTTCGAAATAATTATTGCAAAAGTCTTGTTGTTTTTAGTATTTGACAATGGAATATTGTCATCAATATCAGACGGCTTCTCTGTAAAAAAATATTGATCAATTTTCAGATATGGTTCACTCTCTCCGCATTGAACAACAATATTACCATTTCTATCTATTATTCCCATTTTGCCATCTCTCTTAACTTTTGCCCATTGCTTACCATAGAAACTTTCAATATCATCATAAATCAATGGCTGAATTGTTTTGTTTTCAAAATTAATTATACCCCATTTTTTTTGATTGCGAACACAAACTAAATTAGTGTGGTTCATAATAGAAAGTCCGTCATAAGAGGCAGGTATTATTATATTGTTATATTTATTTATTACCCCATGTTTGTATGTGTCTTTGGATTCTTCTTCCCTGAACTCAATATAACCGTCTTTAGTAAAAAACTCTCCTAAATGTTCATATGTAAATGGTATAACAACTTTACCATTTCTATCTATTACTCCATATTTGCCTGTATCTGTTTTGTAAGTTATAAAATATCCATCCTCATAATGAGGGTAAGTTCTACTGTAGCTACCAAAAGAAAAATCCGTCAATAGTTTTCCTTCTTGATTTATTACGGCACAACCTTCTCCTTTTGATGCTTGAGAAACTATAGCTCTCCCTTCACAAAAATTATACACTTTATCATAGATACATGGAACAATACATTTTCCATTTGTGCTATTAACAAAACCGTATTTTCCGTTTTTCTTTACAATTATTCTTTTTTCTTGTGATAAAGACACGTCTTCGTATTTGCCTATTTCTACTTTCTTCCCTTTGTTGTCATAACTATACCAAATGCCAGTTGAAGAATTTCTGAGAACTGTATATCCGTCATCTCGAAAAAGGAATACTTTATCATGCACTAATGGTATTATAACATTTCCTTTAGTGTTTATATAACCATTATGACATTTTTCTTTTCTTACACTAAGAAGTTTGTTTTCAAAACATCCATTGTATTCATCATATTCAAATGGAATTATAGTTTTCCCTGTGTATACATTAATAGCCCCCCATTTCTCATTTTTGCGACACATAATAATATCGTTATCCAATAAAAAAGGTTGAATATCGTCATATATAAATGGAACAATTTTTTTATTGTCTATAGTAATTATACCATATTTGTTATTTTTTTGGCAACTTAATAAATTACTAATGGTATCATTTCTTTCTACTGCGTACAAGTTTTGGTATAAGCAAGAAACTATCTCTCTTCCTTGTGTATCAATAATTCCATACATATCATTTTTCTTTACCTTTATCCATCCAATGTCATTATTTTCTAAAATACCATACCAGTCATCGTCATAAATAGCATTGGTTATTCGGTCGCCAAAAATATTGACATAATACCTTTTCCCATTTTCAGACAAGGGATAAAGTCGATTTTCATAATTCTGTGCTACTGTAGGAAAGACTACTAACAGTAGCGTAAGACTAAGAAATATATTCTTCATTTCTAATCGGGTTTAAATGTTTTGAAAATTTTGTTTGCTTTATTGTAAATAGATATGTTTTGGGTTGCAAAGAATAAGCCACGCTCCGTTAGTTCCCCTTTTCGAGGAAAAGCATCCTCAACACACAACCAATTTGGGGATGCCATAAGTTTATTCTTCAAGAATAGAGGGCCATCAAACCATGGTTTATCTTTGTTTTGAGGTAATGTTTGAGTACAAGTATCGTGAAGAAGAACTGATTGTATGTCATTCATCGACAAATATTCAAATTCATCTTCTACATCTTCAGCTATATGACTACCATCTAACAGAGCGAAATCTATATGTTCGGCAGTTGCTAAATAATCCACAGACCGCATATTATGCAAAGATATTTGCTTGTATCCCTCACATATATCATAAACGGATTTTTCAAAATTTGTGTCACAAAGGTGGACCTCAAAGGTACATCCCATGTTTATTGCTTCAATAAAAGCCGTTGTCGAGAAACCTCGGTGTGAGCCAACTTCAAGAACTTTTTTATAAGGATAAGCCAATAATAAATTGAATAATATCATTACATGGGTATTATCCATACCCCAGCCGTCATCACTAATAGTCGATGGATACTTCTTCTTTATAGAATATCTAAGATTTGGAAACATAAAATCTTCCATATTGCTATCTATTTTCACAAACAATTCTAAACCCACAGTCATAAAAACGTGAGTTTCTGTTATTTATACAGCGATATGAAGCACGGCAAAACCTTGAATAACAGTTCCAAGAACCACCACGCAAAACACGTGCATCTTGGTTTGGTACATGTTCCACATTATAAGGTTTAAAAGTGTCCAAACACCATTCCCAAACGTTTCCATGCATATCGAAAAAGCCCAACTGATTGGGAGTATACAACCCTACTGGACAAGGGCGGTTTATTGTCTTACCAACAATTTGAGAATTATATGGGTAGTTACCATTTATATTGGCATCATTAGAAGTAAAACTATCACCATTTGCAAAAACAGTGTCGTTGCCTGCTTTGCATGCAAATTCCCATTCTGCTTCTGTTGGAAGTCTATATGCAAATCCTTTTTCTCTTTCAATCGTCATGTTGGATAACCTTCTGCAAAATTCCATCGCATCATCCCAAGAAACAGACTCTACTGGAAAATTATCAGTCTCAATTTGTTGTACAAATCTCCATCCATCACCTAATTTAGAAAAATATGAAGGGTTAATATGCATCACTTTCATGTATTCAGCTTGCGTTACAGGATGTATGGACATAAAAAATGTTTTTACATGTTGTAAGTGTGCAGGTTTCTCGTTATCTCTTGCCTGATTGTCATAACTTGTCGCCCCCTGCCTAAAAGTTCCTTCCTCTACTTGAAGAAATGGCATTTCTAAAGAGTTTAAAAATGTATATGTAGGCATTCACATAAACAATTAATAAATAACACAAACCAAACAAACAAGAATGATCTTGGTATAAATTTGTACATAGACATACCTCCAATATGAAAATATATATTCTTATACCATTTTTTCT
>OIXU01000230.1_pt1 | contig 20175 bp, 13 predicted proteins | sample 1587921 | NCBI WGS metagenome assembly OIXU01 (sample SAMN03283238) | human gut metagenome | biome: human-associated habitat; material: feces | host: Homo sapiens | place: Peru | collected 2012
AATGCCAGAATGAAAGACGATAGCATCGCCCCCGTGACAGTCAGAAGTGTTGTCTTGACCATCGAATAACGCCACCTATGCAGCAGCAAACGGACGGAAACGGCGAAAAGGATCACCACAAAAGCCAGGCTGCCAAGTCCGAACCATCTACGGACAAGCAGGTCGGCCCACCGGTATCCCATCTTTCCGGCCACGTTGCTCACCTCGACCGAAATGTCACCGACTGCGGAAGACAATGAACTCTGATCCGCTTTCCAGGTGAAGAAATAGGAAACGGTCGCCAGCAATGTGAACACTGCCAGCAACGCGACAAGGATTCCGGTCATCTTCGTCAGCCGTACCTTGTCCCCGTCATCCATATTCCTCCAGAACCCGAGCATTATTTTCTGTTCTTACGATTGCCTTTCTTGTTGTTCCTGCGGTTCTGTCCCATGCCCAGATTCAGCCCCGGACGCGAGAAATTGGAATCAAATGAAATCTTTGTAAGTTCCAGATCGGCGGGAACCTGAATCCTATAGCCGGAAAGTTTCTCAATGTCAGCGAATATGGTCTCATCGGCCACGCTGTCTTTGTTCCAGATCAAGTACTGCTGCCTCATGTAGATGGCCAGCGAGCGCAGCATGGAGCGTTTGACCTCTCCTTCCGGCTCTCCGGCGATCAAGTCAATGATGCTCTCGATATTACGCCCATAATGGCTGGCCCGCACAGGAGTCTTGTCAATCGGGATATTCATCGGAGGCACGTCCATCGCCTCAGGATGTGGAGCCGGATACGGGGAATCGATGTCCAGATCATATCCCGCGATCATGTAAAGGTGATCCCAGAGCTTCTGTTCGTAGTTCTCCTGCGTGTGGACCTGAGGGTTCAGGGTCTCCATCACCCTGACTACCACACGGGCCTGCTCGCTTCGTTTCGCCCTGTCCGGAATTGCCTTGACCTGCTCGACCATATTCAAGACGATGCGGCCATATTCAGGCATCTGAAGTTTCTCCCTCTCCGTGTTGTAGTAGAGTTTTATAGAGTTGTCGTTCGCTTCCATAATAATTTTCATTTTGTGTCAAAAGGCAAATATACGAAAATTATTCCACCTCATCGGTAAGTACATACCAGATTATAGGAGTAATCTCCGAATATCCCATCCGGCGGTAGATGTCAGCGTAACGGGCGACCTGCCGGTGGTACCGACGGTTTTTCTCGCCGAACTTATAGTCGATGACCGTCACCTTCCCGTCCTTGATCAGCACCCTGTCCGGGCGGTAGACCTGACCGTCAGTGTCAATCAGCTGTGTCTCGTTCAGGACTTCCGTGTCCTCCGATGGGAACCACTCCGGATGCGCAGTGGTTCTTTGTGTAAGAATATCCAGATACTCTTCTTCCTGTCCGGCATCAATCTCACCGGCATCGAAGGCATGCCGGACGGCATCGGGCAAATCAGACAATGTGACAACCTCTGAAAGGATACCGTGTAGCACAGTGCCATTGAGTCTGGCCTCGTCTCTGGCTTCATCGCAGAAAAAATCTATGGAGTCGGCGCTGTACTTGAGCCTTCCGCGCTCGCGGACGTCAGTGTCATCGTCTTCGGCAGACGGGTTAAGAGGGTATGACGGGTAACCGGGCATCAGTTCGGAGATGGTGTCCGCCTTCCGTTCCAGGGTGGAGTAGTCGTAAATGTCGCCTTTCGAGAAGACGATCTTGCTTTCGGACTCTTCTTTGACATAGCCCAATGGCTCCCCGTAACCGTACAGATAGGCATATAGAATCTGTGAGAAATCCGTGAAGTCGCATGGCGGGACCACTTCGGTCGCTGAGCCTGTCGAAGCGACCGGCACGATGGCTCCAGTGATCTTCTCCGGCGGATTGGATGCGATGACAGTCAATCCCTTGACCGGCCTCGTCAAAGCCACATAGAACGTGTTGATGTTGTCCACAAGCTGGAACTGCATCTCTTTCTGACTCCCTTCCCGGAACAGCGAATCCTCGTTCGACGGCTTCCTCAACGACACGTTATAGACCCCGTCGGTGATTCCCTCAAGCTCGGTTCCCTCCACCGAAGGCCGTGTCCAATGCTTCTCGCTGCGGAAAAGCCCGATCTCCTCGGCGAACGGAAATATCACATGCTGGAACTCAAGCCCTTTCGACTTGTGGATCGTCATGACCCTGACAGATTCCGGATCCGAAGGCGAACTGATCTTAGGATCTGCCTCCTGCCAGGCTTTCAGGAATCCATCTATGGCGTTCCCGTTTACTGACACATAATCCTGCACGAAGTCCATCAAAGCCTGAACATACTGGGTCTCAGACTCAAACAGTTCTGGATCCCTGGCCTTGAGAATGCGCAGAAGCTGCTCGCAGAGGTCGGCCAAAGACAGGCACGACAACTCGGCGACATTGATGTCCAGTTCCCCCGCAAGGAAAGAACCGATGGTGTCGTCCTCATTCCCTACCGAAGACAGAAGCGACACGACCTGACGGGCCACAGCGGAGGATTTCAAATGCAGCGAATCATCGGAAATCACACTGATCTCGTTGTCCATCAGGAACATGGCCACTTCAGAGCCATGCCTGTTGCTCCTGACCAGAACAGTGATCTCGCCGTATCTCGCCCCGGCCTCATGCACTTTGTTCACAGCATCGAGAATCTCCTGCATCTCATCCTCCTTGCCGCAGAAAACGACCTCGACACTTCCGCCAGCGACATCCTTCGACTTCACAAGCTGCCCCGCGTCCGAATATATGTCATGGACCTTGAAGTCCGATTCCTCACCCGACATCCCATCGAGAACCGAGGAAGCATATTCAAAGAATCCATTGTTGAATTCGACTATATTCCTGAGGCTTCGGTAGTTGCTGTCAAGTGTTTCCACACCGCACTGAGTAAATTCTCCCTGAACCTCGCGCGCCATCATCCGCCAGTCGGAACCGCGCCAGCGGTAGATGCTCTGCTTCACATCGCCGACAAGCAGATTCTCCTTCCCCTGCGCGACACTATTCTCGATGAGCGGTCTGAAATTGTCCCACTGAATCCGGGAGGTGTCCTGGAACTCATCCAATAGGAAATGCTCGAAACGCACTCCCAGCTTCTCGTAGATGAACGGAGCGTCCGTGCCGTCGATTATATTCCTCAGAATCACATTGGAATCGTCCAGACTCAGCACGTTCTTCTCCTTCATCAGAGCACGGAACTCCCGATCAAGGTCTCCGGCGATACCCAATTCATTCAGAATCAAAGAGATTTTGGAGGCCGTTGAATATACCTTATACTTTTCCGTAAATATCCCGCAGTACCTCTGAAGCAGCGGCATCAACCGTCCCTCCAACGGCTCATACCTCTTAAAATCCGCCTTTCTGAACCATTTGCTGAAATCCTCGCTGTTCTTGAATATGGTCGCAGACGGGTAAGCCGGCACTTCCTTAGGGTCAGACGCGGCGCAGACATAGACAGAATTGAAGCACTTCCTTGAAAAATCCTCGTTTGCCAGGCCCTCTTCTCCGGCCGCGCTGACAAACGCCTTGGCGGCTTCCTTCACCTCCTTGACGAACGAAGCCATCACACCTGCAAGCGCCTTCTTCATCCTCGCCAGATTCTCCTTTGAATATTCCTTCTCCTCGTCAATGCCATATTCCTCGACAGCGGCCCTGTGCTCGTCCGACTTAAGGGTCATCGCGACTGTCTTCAGGTTGTTCTCCAGATTGTAGCGCTTGCCTTTCTCCAGATCATCCATCACGCTCTGTGTCAACCATTCGAGAAGTTCTTTCTTGTCATCCGAAAGGGTGTCCAAGACCCTGTCAACGCTCTCGGAGACAAGCGACTCACGATCCAGTTCCACTTGATAGGTAGCGAACTGTCCGATCTCTCTGGAAAAAGCCTTGAGGGTCTGCTGGAAGAAACGGTCTATCGTGCTGACCGCAAACGCACCATAGTCGTGCAGTATATCGCACAATACAGTCTGAGCCCTTTGACGGAGTCCGTCCTCCGACTCAAACGCCAGGACAAGTTCCTCATAATAAGGCGAATCCTTAGGAGACACCGCAAGCAGATGCAATTCTTTCAGAATCCTGCTCTTCATCTCGTCGGTCGCCTTGTTGGTGAATGTCACAGCAAGAATATGTCTGTAGGAATATCTTTCCTCGTCCGTCAGCAACAGTCTTATGTATGTCTTGGCCAGATTGAAGGTCTTACCCGAACCGGCCGAAGCTTTCATTATCCGTATCATCTTCTCATCCTCCTTATTCTCATCTTCATCATCACCTTGCTTACCTCCCGCAAATCATTCTGAAATCACAAATCGCGCATGTGTCCTCTTCATCCGTTCGCCTGAACGGCACATCAACCGAAGCGATCTCAGAAAGGAGGCCGTGGAGCTTTTCCTCGGTAAGCCTCATGAACGTCTCACTGACAGGAACTTCCTTGACCGGCTCCGTGAACAGGTTAGCCGGGGGGTAGATGACATTGACCATCCTCTGCCCGTTATAATTCTTGGACTCCCTGCAGAAAACATCATAGAGGTAAAGCTGGAAAGCGATCTTAGGACGTCCCGCGTTACCTGGTCCGAACAGAGCCTCCACAATCCCTTCGGCGTTGTCATCGGTGATGTTGACATCCTTGTCCTCAACCTTTCCGGTCTTGTAGTCAATAATCCTGATCTCTCCCGGGCGCAGGCTGTCCATCCTGTCAACATAGCCCACGAAATGGAAACCGTCTATGTCATGAAGGAATTCCTTTTCCAGTCCCAGAATCTCAAACCCGTCATATCCGGATGTTTTAAGAAGTTCCCGATCCCTGTCAAGTGTTTTTATGACATATTCCACAATCACATCCTGCACAACCAGATCGCGCCCCGTAACTTCCAGGGAATGAAGCTGTTCAAGAATCAACCCCCTCACTATCTCCTTTATCGCGGAACGTTTGCGCAGAAGTCCGGCAAGATATTCGTCAGTCACTTTTTTTCCTCCGGCCATTTCCGGTGAATAGAGCCTCTGCATCGTGCCGTGATAGACATCACCCAGCATTCCGGCGTCCAGATCCTCGGAGACCTCATTCTGCCTGCGGAGTCTCTTGACCGTGGCATAATAGAATTTCGCCGGACAGTCAAGGTAATTCTTCAGCGCCGAGGCCGAAAGTCTGGCATGCCTTACGGCCTCTACATCGGCCTCAGTCTTAACTATCTCCTTAGGAGAGAAATCTCCGGCGGCGTTCGCCTTGACAAAACCGCGTTTTATCGGCACTCCGAAATGATACTCAAGCTGTTTGATGTAACGGCTTTCCTCCCCGTTCTTCATGCCTTCGGTCCTGGAATCATAAACCAGCGTCACCTTCTCCGCCCTTTGGATGAGGCGGTAGAAATAATACGCCCAGACAGCGTCCTGGAACTCGTAGGTCGGCAGACCGAAGCCCTTGCGGAGCTCCGGCGGGATGAATGACGAGCTGACGCTCCGCCTCGGAAACATGCCCTCGTTGCAGGACAGGATCATAACTTGCTTGAAGTCCAACGCTCTGGTCTCCAACGGTCCCATGATCTGAAGACCTTTCAGAGGCTCCCCGTTGAACGGAATGGACACCGGGCCGAGAAGCTGGTCGAGAAGCCGCACATAAGTCATCGGAAGGACCTCAAGACCGGCCGTCTGCAATTGGCTAATAGCATTGTATGTGGCCTTCGCGAACTCGAGCTCGATTGCCATGGAAGAATCCGCGGCCAGCTTTGGAGCAAGTCCTTTGATCAAGGTCTTCTGGTAGTCAGCGAAAGCCGAAATCTGTTCCTTGGATGCAGCTTTCGGATCAGTCACCGCCGGCCTGAACAACAGATCAAAGACCGGAACCCCGGAAAGATCCTCCTGGGGGATGTAGTACTTCATGCCATCCTTGATCGCCTTGATTCTGTTCCTCACAGCCGCGTCCCCTTGAGTCACCTTTCTGAATATGCTTGAAGAGAACAATGACCAGACCTGATTGTGGTAATAGAACCATTTCCCGTCTTTCTTCCTCAGATGCATCTGCATGGCCGAGACCAAAGTCATGAAATCAAAGAACGCGCTGTTCCTCATCGGATAGCCCATAGTGACGTTTATGTCCTTGATCTCCTCCGGGATGGAGTTCAACACAGGAATCAGCAAGGCCTCGTCCGGAAGCACGACCGCGCATCTCTCATCCTTGACAACAGACGGAATCAGTTTTGTCTGGCCTACCGAGGACGGGACGCTTATCACCTCAATCTCAGGGATTTCCAGTCCTTCCAAATCCATCTCGAAAGCCTGCGGGAAATCCTGGACATTCCTGGACATGAAGAAGGAGGACTTGTTAAGCGGATTTCTCACCATCTCTCCTGAATAGTCCCAGCAGAACTCCGCGATTCCGGCGTCCCGCATCCGCCTCATGACCTTTTTCTCGCACTCGTTCAAGGCGTTGAGACCCACGAAGACATATTCATCCACATCTCCGAACGCGGCTTTCAGCACATCCACCGCCGACTCCGAGTCAAGCCGCGCCGCTAGGCTTCGGTAAACCATTCCCTCGTACGCCAGCCCTTTGCCGGAAAGCCTCTTCCGGAAATCATTGTAAAGCGGCAGAAGAATATTCCAGATCTGCAGGAAGCGCTCCTTCACATTCGGATTGTCCGAGTTCAGGTTCACCGTCAGCCGCCCATCGCTGCTGAAATGGCTGATAAAGCTCTCGATCGCCTTCCGCTGGTTCTCAGTGAGGTATGAATATGAATCCTGAATCTCCTTGAACTCAGCTATGTTGGCGAACAGCTTCGCCGGATCGACCAGATATTTGTCAACATCATCGAAATCCCCCAAGATCACGTCTCCCCAGAAGATGAACTCGTCCAGAGTCTCATGCTTAGGGTTAAGATCCTTGTAGCATTCGTACAGATCCAACAGCAGGTTCACCCTGTCCGCCGGCTTGTCCCCCGATATTCTAAAAAAGAAATCATTGATCGTCAGCATCTTCGGAGCCACAATCGGGGTCCCGACCTCCTTCACGGCCTCGCCGAGGTACTTAGTGAAGAATACCTGGCTGCGCCTGTTCGGGAATATGAAGCACAGGCCGGAAATCCCGCCCCGCGCCATATAATGATCCGCAACTTGTCTAAGGAATGGTATCATATCGGTTATAGTTTATATTCTTCTGTAAACAATTCAATCGTCTTCAATACGCTCCATGCTCCTGATGGCTCCTTAATCCGTCAAAAGCCGACTCGGTTTTCTTTCTAACGAATATAACAAATATATTTTTCCCTGCAAAGATAAACCTCGTTTGTGCCAAAACTCTTCACAAGCGGGAATTTTTCAAAGTTTTCCCAAATATTTTCTAATTTTGAATAATTCTATTTTGTAAATTCAAATATTGGCATTAACTTTGTGACATCAAACGATGCTTTATCGTTTTATTTCATTTTGTTTGACTTTAAAAGATTTTGTTATGAAAAAGAAATTCAGATGTCTGGTTTGTGGTTATGTTTACGAAGGTGAGAACCCTCCTGCAGAGTGCCCGCAGTGCCACGCTCCTGCGAGCAAGTTCGTAGAGATCAAGGATGAGGGCGGCAAGCCTCAGTGGGCCTGCGAGCACCACATCGGTGACGGCCGTGTAGAGGACAAGGAAGTTGTCCAGGGTCTCAAGGATCATTTCAACGGAGAGTGCACGGAGGTCGGAATGTATCTCGCGATGAGCCGTCAGGCCGAGCGTGAGGGCTATCCGGAGATCGCCGAGGCGTTCAAAAGGTACGCTTTCGAGGAAGCTGAGCACGCCGCCAAGTTCGCCGAGCTTCTCGGAGACGTAGTCTGGGACACCAAGACCAACCTTGAGAAGCGTTACCAGGCCGAGGCCGGTGCCTGCGAAGGCAAGCTCGCCATCGCCACAAGGGCAAAGCAGCTCGGCTACGACGCCATCCACGACACCGTTCACGAGATGGCCAAGGACGAGGCTCGCCACGGAGCCGGTTTCTACGGTCTCCTCACCCGCTACTTCGGCAAGTAGCTCCCGAAACCGGTGGAGGGTAATCCACTGACATCAAGCACATTAAAGAGTCTCCTTTAGCATCAATCAACTAAAGGAGACTCTTTATTTCATTATAAGTCAGCGAATAACAGATCACGGTAAAGACTTTCCATACCGCACAATCACTTGAGGCTGAAACGGACACTGGCCGTGACAGAGGTTGGACGAAGACGATAGAGGGTGGAGTGGGTCTCGTTGGCTCCGAAGTAAGAAGTGCCGTAATACTTGGTGCCCAGCAGGTTGGAGCCTTCAACGACATATTCAAGACGCTTGTGTCTGAAGGATAGGCGCAGGTTCGCGAAGAACATATTCCTGTCAAAACCACGAATGCCGTTGTTGTAGAAATGGCGGCAAGAAGCGCCGGTGATGATTTTCTTTCCAACCAGGAAGTTCAAGGAGACGGTCTGGCGGACAGAGTTGATAGGAGTGGAACCGTCAACTCCGCTCATTCGGAACTGATTGGATTGGAATGAACCGGAATATGACAGGACTGAGACATTGCTTACTCTTGACTCGACCATGGCCGACAATGTCAAGGCATCATTTGTGGCCGGAACTGTCTTTCCTTGCCGCATGAGATCCGTCCACGAACTAGACCATTCCGAACCCAATTTGACAGTTGTCGCTATCGATTGGAAGCGTTTGCTGGCATTCGCTCCGAACGACACACCGGATCTTTCATCAGGAATATGATAGGATACACGACTGCTCAGAAGTCCAGAATAATTCACACCAGTCTTGAAGTCGGCACGGGACTTCCACGACATCACCGAAGCGTTGGCAAAGAAAGCCTTGACAGCGTTTGAATATGACAGGTCAAGCGACACCGAACCGCTTCTTGTCCTGTTCCAGTCACCGTTGCGCCTTTCCAATGTTCGATAATTCTTAAGAATATACCCACTGAACATGTCGTAAAGGCCGCCAAGTCTCTCTCCGTAATTTGCGGAGGCTTTGATGGTCAGGTTATAGGTCGGAGTCCATTTGAGAGAAGCGTTCGGAGAGATGATCACGCGTCCATAATCCGATTTTGAAGAGAGTCTGTCATTGGAGCTGATGTCAGAGTAAACCACCGGAGAATAAAGGTCGAAACTAAAACGACCGCTTATTGAATAACCAATGGATGGAGTCAACGACAGATCAACACGTCGCCAGCCTATGTCATTACGCATCGAATCCGCCGGGGTCAAGTCCGATCTGAAATTCTCCAAATCGACAGTTCCTCTCACCAACAGGCCGAAAATCCACCGACGCACCTGACGGGACGTGCTTACAGACGTTACTGAATACAATTTCGTGGAAAGAATGTCCTGCCTGAGGCCTTCACCCGACACGCCATATTCTTCAAGAATGTTCGGACCCACTGAAAGGTAGGACTTCCGTCTTGCATAGTCAGTGTCAGACCAGATGTTAAGCTGCCACTTGCCGAGCTGCTGGATGGCATTCAAATGATTACGCAGTTTTAGATACGGAAGGTGCGAATGTTGGCTGAAGGTCTCCGAATCACCCACGACATCACCATCGGCATCCGCCCCCTTGACAGTCAGCTCAATATTGTCATCGAAAAAACACCTGTCCGAATTATGCCTGAACTTTAAAGTTGTCTGCAATTCATCAATCACTTGGCTCGCGGACATTTGTTCAGAAATGCTGAAAGACGGCTCATCCAACAAATGAAAAATCGTCTCTGAGGAGGATTCCGCCGTGCGCCTGTCCCGAAAGTAATGCGCCTGGGCCGTCACCTCCGTATGTTCTCCTGTCTTTATTATTCCGTTGGCCGACGCCGAATGAATGTTGTTGTTCAGCCATGTGCTCTCATCGAGCGGTGGCTGGCTCAGTGAGATTATCGAAACCAATTCCGGAATCGAACCGAAATTCCCTGATTGGTCGATGAGTTCCTTGGAGACATCACGCCCCATGTTGTTGCCCTTGTAGGTGAGGATGGTCTGGAACCCTTTGGTGAAATACATCGGGGTGAACTGTCCGGACCACTGCAGCGGTTTGTAGCCCGCTCCGGCCTCAACCACACCGTTCCATGTCCCCTTAGACTTTTCTTTGAGTTTAAGGTTCAAAGCGGCCTGGTCGGACCTCACCCAATCCTGAAGAACTTTTATAGGCTGATGATTCTCATAGACTTCAACGCTGGCAACATCCTTGGCTTGAACATTGTTCGTGGCGATGCCGTATTTGCCACCGAGCATGTCCATGCCTTCAATGTAGAATTTATTGATAGACACACCGTTATACTTCACGCCTCCACTTTCGGACACTTCGATCCCCGGCATCTTCCGAAGCACGTCACCTATGCTTCGGTCGGTTGAGTCACGAAATGAGGACACATAATAGGTCAATGTGTCGCTCGATCGCTTGACCGGGTCGGCCTTGACCGTTACCTCACGGATTTTCTGGTCGGAATGAAGCACCTTGAAATCAACCGTTTTCATGGATTTCGTCAGAATCTTTTCCTGACGAACAACATTGAATCCGGAGACCATCAACAACAGAGTGTCGGCTTCCGAGTTGAAAGTGATTTTGTAGGAACCGTCAGCTGATGTCATCGCAAACGCGATTATGCTCACGGCGTCAGGACGGCGGAGCATGACGTTCACAGCGTCCACTCCTACCCCGCTCTCCGCATCGGTCACCCGTCCAGAGACCGAGCGTTGCGCAAAGGAATCCACTTCAATCATCAGCACGGTCAAAATGACCAGCAATTGAGTACATCTTTTAGTCAATCTATCAGCCATGTCAGCATCTAACGTTTTATCTAATATAATATTAAATCCTTAATATTTAAGTGACAGACTTCTCTTTTTTCAGTCAATATATTTACCGATCTCATTTATTATCTCTGACGATGAGGGACGCGGAGCGTCAAGATTAACAAGTCTTCCGTCGGTGTCAAATATAAGATACCTCGGGATATATCGGAATTTGATCTCTGTCAAGAATTTGGAGTCAACCGATGCTATCCGGTAATTCTCGCCTACGTCGCCCAAATCATATTCTTTGACAGCCCGCTTCCAGTCAGATTCATTCCTGTCTGACGAGATGTACATGAATATGACTCCATCAGAATCCAATCTATCTTTCAGCCATCTTGAAGCAGGCATCTCTTTCCGGCAAGGACCGCACCAGCTTGCCCACATATCCATATAGATCACCTTGCCTCTATGTTTCTCTATAACTTCCGCCAACGACAGTCCGTTTCCGGTAATATCCTTAAGGACAAGATCATACGTGCAACCATCAATCGAGGAGACATTAGGCTTTTCTATTATCGGACGCAAAAAAGAACCGTCTTCTGTCAAATCGTGATATTTTTCATTGTACTCATTGACAATATTATTCGGATATGGAACCCATCCCGTGTCATTTATCCTGTCAATGTAGTGACGCAGCAGAGACTTTCTCGCAGCCATGCATAATGTCGTGTCCTGTGCCACATAATCAAACCTGCCTGTATAATCAAAGGAGTCATAGCCAACATCTGGATATCCCATCAGCTTATGAAAATGGGTGATATAGTGCAATAGGCTGTCTGATTGTTTGATGTGGCCAACAGGATACCCATCTTCAAGAAGTGTCTGCCTGTACCAACGAGAATATTCACGTCCGTGTTTTCCTGTTTGTGAAAGCGAATCCAGCTTCGCGGAAAAGCGATCGCGCCAGTTATTGTACACGTTTCCTGCAGAATCAAGATCCACATGATACTCATTAAAAATCTTTTCCAGTCCCGGATATTTTCTTTGGCTTTCAGAATCGGTGAGGTATTTTTCCGCTGCCCGGAAACGAGGATTCCTAAGAATCGACCTGAAAGAGTATCCGTTCCGGTGAACCAATCCAGAGACAGACTCCGGCAGACGATAGAGCCGGGAACATTCATCATTATTAAGGCTTCTTATCACTGGCCTGGCATCTTGGTCATATGTAACCATCACAGAATCGCCTTCCGGCAAAAGGAAAGGAATCTCCTCACAAGCCTGATAAAGGTGGATTATCTCCGCATAGCCATGATACGTCGGAACATCCAGAGTATCATAGCCGATGCTCCTTGGGTTGAATCCCATCTCACGCCCAACGCTGTCCACATAAGCGATAATCGCCCCATGCACACAATTCAAATGTCCGATCCTGTCGGTGCTTCTCTGCTCTGGCGCGTCTTTGAATATGACCGTGACCTGCCCGGCACCCGTCCCCACGCAATCCTCTCCCACACAAGAAAGGCACAAGATAATCATTATGATCAAGGACATGCACCTCATGATAAGTCCAAATGAACCTTGGAGCATATTCGTAAAACTATTGCTATTCTGTCTCGATGGGATCATATGGTATCTTCCAGTCTTCCGAATAATCAGTTCTAGTGAACACATTAAATATTCGATACTTGCCTCCTTCGGTAAAGTAAAAATACGGAGAGTCGTGCCAACTCTTCTCCAATTTCAGCCAAGCGTCACGGCTAATAGACTGGTATTGCCAATTTGGTTTATATATAGGTTCTTTAATCGATCGCAACTCTTTTGCGACAAAAGAATAGTTCCCAGACCGCGCCTTCAATATCAAGCCTGGAAGTCCGTTCAAACGCCATGGGCCAAGTCGTATCGGAATGTCCGAAGTGAACCACACCTCCCAATCGCGACCGTATGCCGAACAAGTCGCCTTTTGACACAAATAGCCCATGACGCTATCTGTAACAGCAGTAATATTCCAATTTATAGCAGTCGAATCCTTATAGGAGTACGCCTTGTCCATATCATAAAAAGGGCTTCTATTAACGACATCCACATGCTCATTCAGAATGTTTGTATAGATTTGGTAAGGAACATAATCCTGTCTCCTGTCTACGTCAATCTTCACGCCATAGCTTTTTCTGCGATCCATGCAGTCCAAACCATAAGAATAGAATTTTGATATCCTTTTTCCCACCAAAAGAATCATGACATCCTCCGCAACCGATTTCCCCTTTTTAACATCATTTCTCGGATAAGCCACATTGTATTTAATCATAACTCTGGACGAATCCAACGTCTGTGAGCCCCTCAGATCAAACGGAAGATAAACAAGGCTGGAAGAATGAAGTCCTATGGCAACATTCTGAGCGTCTATCGCAGCTGTAATTAACATTAGCAATAATAGTATTGTGTGTCTCATAGACGGGATTATTAATCTTATACTTAATTGTAGTTTTATATCTTAAGGATATGAATAGCGACAAGGGGCGGCTAATATGCAACCAACCGCCCTCTGTTAGAATTAGGAAACTCTAATACTTGCTTACAGTAGCTTTGTCTCCATACGTCTTTTTCGCATAGGCTAATGCTTCAGCCTCTGAGTCAGCGTCAACGAAAGTACAGAATATACCATCATCATAGATGATATAGGTCTGACCTCCCTTGACTGCATTCATTTGACTTTGTGAAAGAGTCCTCATTTGACCACTAATTTTAGTTAAACATTAAACACAACTATGATAACCTGACATACATCAAAAACAACTTGATTTTCAAGCGAGTCACCGATGCAAATATAAATCGTTCTCCTTATTACATCAAAAGCAACCTGGCAATATTTCATCTTACATAGAGGGTTGCCGTAATACTGGCGTAAGTATCATACAGTCAATAAAATAACTCAAACCCGTATAATATCTTGTAAGACAAGAATCTTACAGGTAAGATTTCATCGGGAGAATCGCCGAGGGAGTGCCGTGAAAACGGAGTTCTGTCAAGGACAAAAGAAGTGGTTGTAAGAAAAAACAAGGGTTATCCCAGATTGAACAGGATCTTGAGCATCACAGAGGCGGGGCGAAGGGTACGGGTGGAGGAATATTCAATCAGGTCGCTGGTTTGGATGCGATTGAAGGTTTTACGGTTCAAAAGATTACGAGCCGCGAGGGAATATTCAAAACGGTTCTTCTTATAAGAGAGCGAAAGGCCGGCGAATAGGGTATTCCGATCCTTTCCGCTAATGAGATTATTGAGATAATGCTCAATCTCAGCGCGGATAATCCAAGGTTTACGGAAGGTAATATTCGTCAAAAGGTACTGACGCAGATAGAATATGCTTGAGAGTGGTTCGCATTTGGACAGGCCGCTGGAAGTGTTTGACAATGAACCGGAATATTCCATATTCAGAAACGAGGAGAGCTTTGTGAGAGTGGTGATCCTGCCTTGAACGTTAGCTCTGCAAACTGACATTAGGGAGCCTTGACGGATGATGGAGGATTCGTTCAGAGACCAGATCAAGCTGGCGTTGATCGTTGTGGACAGGCTTTGGAAGCGTTTGGCGGCATTGATGGACGCTTGTAGATTGTCCGAGTGGTTGTCCATCGCCAATGCCGACTCCTGCAATCTGGAACCATCTATGACTGAACTGAATATCATGTCGCGCCAAGACCTTGACCATCGCAATGCCGCCGAAGCGACAAGGCCTGAAACAGGATTCTTATACTCCAATCTTCCGGAAACAGCCAAGGATGATGTGCGCGGAAGTACTCCGGACTTGCGGGCAAGCATTCGGTAATCCGTCAGGATGTAGCCGGAGTACAAGCCATTGATTTCGCCCTCGATGTCGTTATAGGAGACTGAGATGTTGTACCTTAAATTGTTCGTGGCATCTCCCGACACGGTCAGTTTCGGAGTAAGCAGAAAACGATTATTGCTGGTTCCGGATATTTTTGAGAGCCTGTAATCCACTGGGAAACTCAAAGTGGCTTTCATGGGATCTCCAAGATTGTACTCTATCGCAGGGCTCAACACAACGTCAATCCTTTGTAGCGTCAAGTCGTTTTTCAGACTGTCAGTAGGAATATCAGTATAGTGTTTTTTGTCAAACGACAGACTCTGGGCTTCTTGCAGACCACTATCAGTGTCACAGACACTTAGTTCGGAGTCAAGATTTTCAATGCTCAGATTCGCATTGCCGGTAATGCGGAACTGCCAGTTTCCTTTATTGACGGAGAATCTCAACTCATTAGTCATCTTAAACCGCTCTGATTTCACCCTCTGGACGGCCTCCGCGACACTATCAGAGAATAGAAACGAGCTTACGTTCAAGCGTTCAGGAAGGCGGGCATATTCTGAATCGGAGAGCACTGAAAAGACCGTTGAGCCAAGTCTCACCAAATCGGTGAAATTGTTTTTCAAGACGATTTTGTCCGAATGGTGCAGCTGTGACACACCTCCGGAAGTTCCGAGCCCTTCATTCCAGACTCCGTTGAACTCCACTGATTCATTCAAATAATGCTTGGAAGAGTTGTTCCTTATCTTAAATTCCAGGTCAGCCCGGTTTGTGGAATGCACCGAGGACAGATTCTCGTTGACCTCAACCGGGGGACCATCCTTGAAAAAGTATTTTGTGCTCGTAACCCCATCCGCGGTCTGCCGATCTTTCAGGTACGTGGCTTTGGCGACAATGTCCAGATTCTTTCTCAGTTTAAACATCGCATTCACCGATGCTGCATGCAGATTGTTGAACAAGTACTTTGCCCGGTCAATGGAAGGCTCTGACAATGTACGGATTCCTAGCATTTCCGCCAAGTCGTCAGTTTGCTCGAAAGGAAGAACCTCCTTGGAGGCGACATCCTCTCCTTCATTATTTCCCTTGTAGGTAAGCAATGTCTGGAATGCTTTCGAGAAACGCATTCCCAAGCCTTCGGCGTTCCACATCGCAGGCTTGTAGCCTGCTCCAAGCTGAGCCATTGCATTCCACACGCCCTTGGCATCGTCTTTCAGACGCAGATTGAGCGCGGCTTGGTCAGTCCGCTCGATGTCCTCCAACGCCTTGACAGGCTGATGCCGTTCATAGACCTCGACACTTGCGATGTCCTCGGCCCTCACATTGTTCGTGGCCACACCGTAAGACTTTCCCATCATATCCATTCCTTCGATGTAGAAACGATTGATTGGCTTACCATTATAGGCGATCCGGCCACTTTCCTCGACCGTTATTCCAGGCATCTTTTTCAGCACATCGCCTATAGCACGGTCTGTTTCATCACGGAACTGTCCGACATAGTACACAACGGTGTCGCCTTTCGCTGACATCGGATCAGCCTTCACTTTGGCTTCTCTTATCACCAACGGAGAGGTTGTGACAATGATGTCAAGTCTTTGATCAGACGCAGGAATACGCCTTTCCTGCATCTTGATGTCCATCCCGGTGCACCGAAGGACAAGAGAATCCGCGGTCCCCGAATATTCAAGTCTGAAACGTCCGTTCCCGTCCGTCTGGCCGAAGCCGAGCATCGACTTGCGGTCTTGCCCGAAAAGCATCACATTCACTCCAGCAGCCGGCTCATCGTCTTCCTTGAAACGGACCGTTCCATGAATGACAATGCCTTGCGCCATCGACATGAATGACGACAACAAAAGAAGGTATGTCAGCAGCCACCTTGACATGATCAATAGTCCTTCTCTCTCAAATCATATTTCCTTTCGGAAGCCATATTCCCCAATCCAGCCTCCTTCGCCTTGGACGCATTGACGAAGTCTTGTCCAGAATATGCTCTCAAATACTTCTGGCGGGTCACTTTTGTGTACTTTTTCTTACCATCGGACCAATCAAACACAGTCACGTTTCCTGAAGAATCGGCAGAAATGGAAACCATTGAATATGAATATTCCATCCGGCTGTCGTATGCCTCGAATATGAGTCCGGGCAGCCCCCATAGTTTCCAAGGCCCCACACTCAAAGGGACTTCCACTGAATACCACGCCACCCATTTCCGGCCACGGAAGTCTGCCTCCGCCATACGGCACTCATACCCCAGAATTGTCTTGACGGAATCTCTCAAGGTCCATTTCGGCAGTTTCCTTTCCTCCGTGAACTCCACCGGTTCCTTGCCAAGCTTTGCTCTGGTGGTAATACAACCATCCGGCCAGTTCTGGTAGATATATTCAGACGTGTTGCTTGTCAATTCGCTGATCCTACCTTCCTTGGCGTACAGCAACATCAGCCGCCTGAACTCCTGCTGGCCATCAGGCTGGGCCTTCAGCGAATCCGCAAACAGCAAGTCCTTGCTGTAGAATGCAGAAGCAGTTCTTCCAGCCTTAAGAATAAGTGTGTCGCTCACTCTCCGCCCAGACAACGTGTCCACCACCACCCTTTCCAGATAGCGGCACTCCAAAATGGCCGGCTCAACCGTCTTTCCCTGCGCCAAGCCCAAGGGAAGTGTCCCTACTAAAAAGCCAATGATGAATACCGTCCGCAACACAATCACGCTATGGGGAGAAGTTTTCTTCCCACAACGGAACGAAAGAAGACTAATTCGCACAGTACATGTTCCAAGCATCGGTTGCATTCGCCCATTCTTCATCAGTCCAAGTCTGAACTTCGGTCTGATACTCGAACATTTCGTTCAACTGCTTACAGTACTCTTCGCGTGAAATACCTCCCGATATTTCATTCATCTGTTTTTTAGATAGTCTGTACATAACTAATCAATAAAGTTAAACATTATACACTACGGCCATTAACTAAAACAAAATCAAAAATAGCATCTGATTTTCGATAGGCAGCAAACGCGAATATAATCGTATTTTACGAAAGTCATGGCATCCAACGACGGATTCCATCTTACAAAAGCCCTCTTTTGACTCTGGTCAATTAATTAACAATAAACTAATTACACCAATAAGGCTAATACTGTGTAAGATTGGATTCTTACAAGATAACTCTGCGCAAAAGAAACAGCACTACACGGCTACACAAACATGGTCCCTTTTATGTTCATAGAAGAATTGTAAGAAAAAAAGTTCGGCTAAATCACCAACAAGTAATCATCTTTATAAGGAGAATTTAATTTTCTGATACGTTCACGAAGACGAGATCTCTTTGTATAAACATTAGGCACGGAAAGGTTAAGCAGCATTGCTATAGTCTGTGAATCCAACCCGGCAATAAGATAACAGATAAAACGCTCATCCTTTTTATCTGCAATTCCCAAGTCCTTTTTCATATGGACAAGGATTCCATTAAGATCTTGGTTGATCCGAGACTCAAATTTGTCGAATAGATTATTGTCACCATTGATCTCGGAAATAATCTGTTCCACACGATAATAAATAACCTCTTTCTTATCACTACGATCGTTTAAGCCCAGATAAATCTTACAGAGTTCTCCCATTGTGGCAAATTTCCCCTTATAAACAGAAGCTAAAGACAAACGCGCCTTTCCCCGTTCCTCCTCACTTTTGTCGTATTTGGATTTCAACTCTGCATTCTCCTGCTCCAAAACTCTCTTCGTCTCATCTAAAAGGCGCAACATCTGTCTATCATTCTCACGTTCTTTCATCAACCGAACTCGATGATATAGTAATAATATCATAAACAGCAGAACAGCAAAGGACAGACTCACAGCCGATATTATCACTATCCTATGGCTTCTGACACGATTCTCATCCGCGACAGAACGATAATAATCCTGAATCCCCTCCGAAACAGGCAGAGCCAAAAGGGAATCCAACATATCAATATTATACACCTTGGCGGATTGCAAATAATCCAATGCTTTCTTATAATCACCTCTTCTGTTATATATACGATACAGCCAAATCAAAGCATCTTTTTTATGTTTTGCATCAAGATTCTCAAGTTGAGTGGCGATCCGGTCACAAGTGGCTTGATTCCCTATCATGTCAGAGGCGTACGCATACACTCCATAATCAATTATGGACAGTGGTTGGTGATATTTTTGTGACAGAGACTCCAACAAGGAAATAGCACCATGAGGGTCTGGTTCCGACTGAATCGTTTTCATTTTGGCGTAATTGGAAAGAAGGTTAGACACCACCAAAGTATCATGCCTCATCTTTTCAATCCCGACATGGTACAATGAATCAGCCTTATCCCATTCCCGCATTCCATGATACGCACGCGCAAGATCACCGTATGACAAGTTTATGCGACTCGTATCACCTGATTCACTGTAACATGCCAGTCCTTTTTCAGCATATTCAAGTTGTTTGTCCGTGTCATGAATACAATTGTACAGATAGCTGATATTCATGAACAAAATACCCTTTTGAACAAGATCATGTGACTCTTCCGCCTCTGACTCCGCCAAGGCATATTCATACGCAGCCTTATCAAACCGACGGGCATTCAGATAAATACGCCCGAGATAGAAATGCGTCTTCAACTTTTCATCAGGACTACCGTGCTGTTTGTAGTAGTCAACAGCAGACATAATAACAGAGACATCCGTGGTGTCAATGAAGTTCTTGTCCAATGCCATAGCATGCAACAAAGCATACCTGGCCCGCTGCTTTTTCGTGCCCAGTGCACTTTGATCCATCCCGCGAAGAGTCTCCAACGCCTTATCTGGATGCTCACAAATGCACCTCTCCACTTCTGACAATGTATGTTTTGTTTCCTGATTGCCACAAGAAACGAACAAAAAAGACACAAACAGTATAAAGCCTTGCAAGTACTTCATAACAACGAATATTCTGATTCGTAAATATAATGTGATTTGAAGTAATTTGCAAGATGCCCGGGCGCCACATGACGCTCGGAGCTTAGACGTGTTTCACAATCATAAAAGGAAATCTCCGGAATACTGTTTCCCGTTTGAAAGGATAAACGTTATCGTACAATAACCGTCATCCCATGGGCATGGGACAATCTTGGGTCCATTGGCCAGAACAGTAACATTGACACTTTCTCCTGTCATTGAATTATAAAGGTCAATCATTACCTCGCCGACAGAGCTTTTAAATTTGACCAAAACGCAATTCATGCCGGAATCATAATAGCATTCCATAGGAATTCTGGACGGAGTCCTGTGTGTCGGGCCAGACGGAACAGTGCCTTTATCCGTAATCACAATCTCAATCGTATCCCCATCATCAGAGGCAAGCGGTAAGGCTGAAACGCCACTCAACAAAAACACAAAAAGGATAATTCGTTTAATCATATAAAACTGATTTTGTAAATGTTAAAAAATAACCTGCTTCATTTTGGGGGCTCTCTTATGCAGCCATTTGCGGCCATGACACACTGTTGAGAACGGTTGTAAAGCCGCCCTGATAACAGCCTCCGAAAAAGTGACAATAATTTAGATTAAACCATTGATTATCAATGATATAGTATAGGAAAACCGGAGAAATTTTCGTAAATTTAAGGGTAATTGCAATGCTCTTAAAATGATAACGAAAACTCCTCCAGAAGTCCTTTCG
>OIXU01000231.1_pt1 | contig 20134 bp, 15 predicted proteins | sample 1587921 | NCBI WGS metagenome assembly OIXU01 (sample SAMN03283238) | human gut metagenome | biome: human-associated habitat; material: feces | host: Homo sapiens | place: Peru | collected 2012
ACCGAGCACGATGTCGCAGCCCTCAAAGGCCTCGGGACAAGCTTCCTCGATCACAATCTGCTCGCCGCGGAACTCCACGGTCTTGCCCGCGGAGCGCGCGCTCGCCAGCAGCTTGAGCTTGCCGACCGGGAACTCCTGCTCGTTCAGGCACTCGAGCATCTGGGTGCCCACAGCTCCCGTCGCGCCCAAAATAGCAACCGTGTACTGTTTCATGCTTCCCCCTTTAAAGGTCGTGGCTATCGCCCGCACCCTGAGCAGGCTGGATATTGTTGCCCGCCCCGTCGAAACGAAACCGAAACGAAACGCCCCGCAGCAGATTTTCAGGCATGTCCCAAAAATCTACCGGAGTGGTCGTTACTTGTGAAACGCGGACAGCGCGGGCTCGAGCGGCGCGCTGGGCTCCAGATCGGAGACCTTCACGATGCCGTTCTCGTCCGAGAAGGCGCGGTAGATGGTCTGGATCGCCAGATCGAAGTCCTTCTCCTCCACGCCGATGATGATGTTGATCTCGTCGCAGCTCTGCGAAATCATACGCACGCTCACGCCGGCCTGGCCAAGCATGCCAAACAGGTGGCCGGAGATGCCGGCACGACCGCGCAGGTTGCGGCCGACCGTCGCGATGAGCGCCAGGCCCTCGACAACCTCAATCTCGAGCGGCTCAACCTCCTGCTGGATGTCGCCCACGAGCGAGTACAGCGAGTCGTGCACGTCCTCTTCCTGTACCACGGCGCCAAAGCGGTCCACGCCGGTGGGCATGTGCTCAACGGAGACGTCATAGCGCTCGAACACCGAAAGCGCGCGGCGCATAAAGCCGACGCGCGGCTTGGTACGGTCGCGGGCAACGTTGATGGCGACAAAGCCGCGCTTGCCGGTCACGCCGGTAATGATGGGCTCGGCCTCGCCCTCGTCGGCCGTCTCGCTAATGATGGTGCCGGGGTCCTGCGGGGCGTTGGTGTTCTTGATGACCAGCGGAATACCGGCCTCGCGCACGGGGAACACAGCCTCCTCGTGCAGGACGCTCGCACCCATGTACGAAAGCTCGCGCAGCTCCTCGTAGGTGACGCGAGCGATGGGCTGAGCCTCGGGCACGATGCGAGGATCCGCAGAATAGAAGCCCGAAACGTCGGTCCAGTTCTCGTACAGGTCGGCACCCAGGCACTTGGCCAGAATGGCACCGGAAATGTCTCCGCCGCCACGGTCGAGCAGCTTAATCTGGCCCTCGCGGGTCGCGCCGTAGAAGCCGGGCATGACAAAGCCGCCCCGCTGACCGTACTCCTGCACCAGCTCGGAGGTGCGGTTCATGCTGAGCGAACCGTCATGATGGAACGCCACGACCGTCGCGGCATCCAGGAACGGCAGGCCCAGGTACTCGGCCATGAGGCGGGCGGTAAAGTACTCGCCGCGGCTCACGAGCTCCTCGGTGGAGTAGCCGCCCGAGCGGGCGCGCTCGGCAAAGGCCGCAAACTCCTCGCGGATGGGATAGGTGAGCTCCAGCTCGTCGGCGATATCAAAATAGCGCTGGCCGATATCCTCGAGCAGCTCCTCGCACGACACGTGATACTTGACGTGCGCGTTGACCAAGTAGAGCAGGTCGGTCACCTTGGTGTCGCCCTTAAAGCGGCGACCGCAGGCAGAAACCACCACAAAACGGCGGGCAGGGTCGGCGTCGACAATGGCCTTAATCTTCTTGAAGTGTTCGGCGTCGGCGACCGACGAGCCGCCAAACTTGGCAATCTTAATCATGGGCTTGAGGTTACCTTTCTAAAAAGCCTCTGCGAACCTACTTTGCGTGCTCTGATACCATGGTTTCACCGATTGGGACCAAGGCATCCGAGGAGCAGTGTTATATGGGAACTTATCATAGTACACGAGGACGCACTTTATCGTGCTCAAGTAAGGTGGCAATCCGTACCGGCATCGCTCCCGACGGGGGTTTGTTTGTCTCGGACGAGCTGGGCACCCAGCAGCTCGATATCAGCTCGCTTGCAGATAAATCGTACTTTGAAATCGCTCAAGATGTGTTGGGAATGTTACTGAATGATTACACGGCCGAAGAAATTTCGGCGTGTGTCGACGAGGCATACCGTGGCACGTTCGCGAGTGAAGAGGTCACGCCGCTCGTCAAACTTGACGCCGCACCGGGCGCTAACGCCCCTCAGACCTATGTGATGGAGCTCTTTGGCGGCCCCACGAGCGCCTTCAAGGACGTCGCCCTGCAGATGCTCCCCCGCCTGATGGCTCGCACCTCCGCCAAGGACGGCGGCGCCGAGCGCATCATGATCGTCACCGCCACGTCGGGCGACACGGGCAAGGCCGCACTCGCCGGTTTTGCCGACGCTCCGGGCACGGGCATCACCGTCTTTTATCCCGAGGGCAAGGTCAGCCGCGTCCAGAACCTGCAGATGTCCACGCAGGAGGGCGACAACGTCGCCGTCTGCGGCATCCGTGGCAACTTTGACGACGCCCAGAGCGCCGTCAAGCGCATCTTTGCCGATAAGGAGCTTGCCGAGCGCCTGGAGGCCGCCGGCACGGTGCTTTCGAGCGCCAACTCCATCAACGTTGGCCGCCTGGTACCGCAGGTCGTCTACTACTTTGCCGCCTATGCGCAGCTGCTGCGCGCCGGCGCTATCGAGGCCGGCGACGCCGTAGAGTTCTGCGTGCCCACCGGCAACTTTGGCGATATCCTGGCCGGCTACTATGCCAAGCGCATGGGTCTGCCCGTCGCCAAGCTCGTCGTGGCGAGCGACAAGAACAACGTGCTTGCCGACTTCTTGACCACCGGCGTCTACGATCGCAACCGTCCGTTCTTCACGACCATCTCGCCTTCGATGGACATCCTTATTAGCTCCAACCTTGAGCGCATGCTGTACTTCCTGTCCGACGGCGACTGCGAGCTCGTAGCCGGCCTTATGGAACAGCTCGCCCAGACCGGTCGCTACGAGGTACCCGCCGAGCTGCTGGCCAAGATCCAGAGCGTGTTTGGCTGCGGCTGGGCCAGCGAGGATGAGGTTCGCGCCGCCATCAAGAGCTGCTGGGACGCCAACGACTACGTGATCGATCCGCACACCGCCTGCGGCTATCACGTCTTTGAGCAGGTCGCTCCCGCCGAGGGCGCCAAGGCCCGCGTGCTGCTTTCGACCGCCAGCCCCTACAAGTTCCCGCGCGCCTGCTGCGATGCCTTGGGCCTCGACGTTCCCGAGGACGATTTTGAGGCTATGCGCGTACTCGAGCAGGCCACCAACACGGTCGCCCCGGCCCAGCTCGCCGAACTCGAGTCCAAGCCCGTCCGCTTCGAAGACGTCTGCGACGTCGATGAGATGGCGAGCTACGTCGAGGCTGCAGCAAAACGAATGAGCACTAACTAAACCCCTTATTAAGCGCCGGCGAAAGCCGGCGCACTTTCTTCCATCAGATACCCACCGGGATGATGACGAACGCGCACAACGTGCCTGGCTGTTTAGTTCGTCGCGAGTTCCGCACGCAAAGGAAAGCACTTAATGTGCTTTCCGTCTTGCGCAGGACTGTCCGAGCAGCGAACTAAACAGCCAGGCACGCCAGGAGGACTCACATGATCAAAATCACCGTCCCAGCCACGAGCGCAAACCTAGGCATCGGCTACGACACCCTCGGCATGGCCGTCAGCCTCTACTCGCACTTTACCTTCGAGCGCGCCGACAAGCTCACCATCACGGGCTGCCCCGAGGAGTTCCAAAACGAGAACAACCTGGTCTACGTGAGCTTTGTCGATGCGCTGGCCGCATGGGGCGAGCCGGCCTTCCCCGTCGCCATCGACATCCAGACCGACGTGCCCGTCGCCCGCGGCCTGGGCTCCAGCTCCACCTGCGTCGTCGCCGGCATCATGGCAGCCGCTGCGCTGACGGGCCACACCGTCGACCGCGCTGAGCTCGTTCGCATCGCCACCGAGGTCGAGGGCCATCCCGATAACGTTGCCCCCGCCATCCTGGGCGGTGCCGTCTGCTCCTTCACGCCGACCGACTCGCTGCCCCAGTGCCTGCGCTACGAGGTAAGCGACAAGCTGCGTTTTATTACCGTGATTCCACCCTACGAGGTACACACGAGCGAGGCACGCAAGGTCGTGCCGCAGGAGATTCCGCTCTCCACCGCCGTATGGCAGATGGGCCGCATCGCCGGCATGACGCGCGGCCTGGAGACCGGCGACCTGGACCTGATTGCCGCCGCCAACGACGACCGCATTCAGGAGCCTTATCGTCGCCGTCTGATCCCTGACTACAACGCCGTGCGCGACACCTGCCTCAACGGTGGCGCCAAGACCATCTGGATCAGCGGCTCCGGCTCGACCCTCATGGCCGTGACCGACGACACCATCGTGGCAAAGTTCCTGCAGGTCAAGCTGCGCGAGCAGTTCCCCAAGTGCGATACGCATATCCTGACGTGCGACACCGAGGGCGCCCAGATCGAATACCTGTAGGCATCCTCCTCATAGACCTGTCCGGGACGGTCGGGGTGTTCCCTCAAAATCGTCCTCGCGCATGAAGGCCCCTTGTCCTGCTCCTGCGGAGCAGCGGACAAGGGGCCTTCGCGCTGCGGAATGATTTTGAGGGAACACCCCGACCGTCCCTGCGTTATCTTTGCTGAAGATGTCTACAGGGACCTACGCTCTGGAAAGTCGCCGGGCTGATGTTTTGGCCTTTTATTGATGGGGGGCTTTTGCTGGGGTTGGGCACGTCTTAGAGGCAAGCCTCGGCGATGCGCTTTTTGAGCTCGTCGATGCCTACACCGGTTTGGGAGCTTGTGATGATTACGTTTTCGGCCGGGACGTTGAGCTGTTTTTTGATGGCTGCTGCCTGGCGGGCCTGCTGGGTGCGGCTGAGCTTGTCGGCCTTGGTGAGGCAGACGATAAAGTTGAACTCGTTGCCCTGCAGATAGTCAATCATGTCGTGGTCGAGCTTGCTCGGGTCGTGACGGATATCCACCAGCGACACGACCAGGTTAAAGCTGCGCTCGGAGTCGAAGAAGTCACCAATGAGCTCTGCCCAGCGGTCGCGCTCGGCCTTGGAGCGGCGCGCGAAACCGTAGCCTGGCAGGTCGACGAAGTGCACGTCGTCGGCCTCAAAGAAGTTGATGTTGCTCGTCTTGCCCGGCGTACTCGAAACCTTGACCAGGTTCTTGCGGCCAAAGAGCTTGTTCATAATCGACGACTTGCCCACGTTGGAGCGGCCGACGAAACTCACCTCGGGGCAGGCGGACTCGGGAATTTGCGAAACCTTGCCGTAGCTGGCAACGAACTTGGCAAGCTGGTAATTAATGGAATCGGCCATGGACACTCCTTGGTCGTAGGGTCTTACAAAATAGCTGTGCTCTTACGCGGCGGCAATACGGCGAACGATATCGAGCGTGATGTCACTTGCGGCACGAGCGTAGTCGAACAGATCGAACTCACGGTCGCAAATCGCATCGTACGCCTCGTCACAATTATCGCTGATAGCACGCAGCACCAGGCAATCGACACCATTTTTGGTTGCGACATGGGCAATTGCCGCGCCCTCCATGCCGACACAATCGGCATGAGTCGCCTCGATAGCGTCGTTGCGCATGGTAGCGCCCGTCACAAAGCGGTTGCCCGTGGCAATCGTACCGACCAGGAACTGTTTGGCGCCTTCGTTCGAAGCGACTGCATTTGCCGAAGCATCAACAAACCCACGCTCAGCAAGCACATCGGCGGCAATATCGACCAGCGCAGGCGTCGAGGCAAACTCCTCGAGTCCCGGTGCAGACTCGGCGATAAGCGCGGTATCGGTATCCAGATAGCGCAGGCGTTTGCCGATAACCACGTCGTCGATATGGAGCTTGGGGTTCAAACCGCCCGCGATACCCGAAAACACAACAGCCTGCGGGGCATATTTACTAATGAGATGCTGCGTCGCAGCGGCGGCGTTCACCGTGCCCATGCCCGCCGTTGTGGCGACAATCGACAGGCCGTCGAGCTCGCCGCTCACAACGGTCAATCCAGCCTCCTGTGCCTCACAAACGTCGCTCAGCTCTTTCTTAATCTGCATGATCTCTTTTTCGAGTGCACCGATAATCGCGATGGTAGCCATGCCATTCCCCAAACCTATTCGAAATTCTCAACCACGGTATGGTACCAGCATTTTGTTTGCCAACGCCAAACGAACACGCTAGGCAAGCGCGGCCCGCGTATCAAACAAGGCCTTCGCAATCGTAGCCACAGCCTCGCTCGAGCGGTCGCACCACGGGATCGATGTCATGATGCTCATGACATACGTTCGGCCGTCAACGTCAATGAGACCCGCGTCGCACGTCGCGTTGCAGTCGCCCTCACTAATCCAGCCAGCCTTGTTGCGCACCAAGACCTGGTCGTCCGCGATTCCGTCGCGGATAAATGACCGGGTCGTAGAGGACAAAAGGCCCGACAGCCACTGCGAGGTTTCGGTATCACAGCTCAAATACTCGCTCATCTCGCGCCACAACTTGGCGGAGCTGCGCGGGCAATAGGTGGGATAATCACTCATCGGATCGAGCGCTGTGTCGTAATCGATGCCAAGACTGACAATCCAGTCCTCGTAACCGACATGGTCAAACGCAGCGCGCAGCGCAATAAACGAGTCGTTATCCGAGTTGACGATCGCATTCTCGATAAGATCGCGCACCGTCTGCCAGCCCATACTATAGCCACCATAGGTGCCCAGGGAATCGTCGAGCGAAACCTGGCCTGTCTCGACCAGAGACTCGCAGATATACAGCGCATAGAGCGCCTTGTAGCTGCTCGCGCCGTACACCTCGACATCGGCGTTATACGTCACGCCTTTGCCACTCGATAGGTCGTAAAACACCACACCCACGTCGCCCATCTCCTGCGCCTGACCAAGGGCGTCCTGAAGTGCCGCGAGCGCGTCATCTGTCAAAACGGGATCCATACCACCCGCGAGCGAGAAGGCCTGAACGGTATCTCCCGTTGGGATGTCATTAAAATCCGCCGTCGAAAGATTGGCTCGAAGAGCCGCAGCAGAAAGAGCCTGGCTTGCCGCTTCCTTGGATTTTGAGACTTTGGCGTTTTGCGCCTGTACTGTTGACGCATCTGAATGTGCCGTTCGCTCCGAAGCATACGTTTTAACCGTTACTCCGAGGATAATGACCGCCAGCGCCAACATTGCGAAAGCGGCAATCTTTGCCGCGCGGATGCGAGCGTCACCATGGCCGCGTGAAGACGCGCCCTTCACCTCATACTTGTCGCCATGCTGCGGCACATACTTGTCCCGCGATGCATTCCTTCGCACGTGGTCTCCTGACTGCTACCGGTCGTATACGAGCAGCATAATACCGAGCTAGCATTTCTTTCCCAAGATATTCAGCGCCGTTTAAGGCGTCTTTAAAGAAACCACAAGCGTTTCTATGCAAACGGAACGACTCTGTTGCGTATTTCACCGCAGCCCAGAGAGCAATCCTTTTGGTACGGGACTCTTTTAGCCACCCTTAGCCGATAGCGTTTTTGAGCTCGGCGCGGCGCTTTTTCATGCCGGTCATGACGGCGTTGCGCAGCTCGGGCATGCGCGCGGTATCCATCTGAGGCACGCCCTCGAGCTTATAGGGAATCCCAAGCTGTTCATACTTAACGATGCCCATCGTGTGATACGGAAGCATCTCCAGGCCCACCACGTTATGCCACGGCGCGATCAGGCGGCCAAGCTTCTCGCACTCCTCCACCGTGTCGGTAATGCCTGGCACGACCACATGGCGGATGACCACCTTGATTCGACGGCGCGCCAGTTCGTCGCCAAACGCCAGAATGCGTGCGGGATCGCAACCGGTCAGCTTTTTATGCTCGACCGGATCGGCGTGCTTAATATCGAGTAGCACCATATCCGTCTCATTGAGCACGGCATCGAACTTCTCGGGATGCTGCGGGTCAAACGCGTAGCCGCAGCTGTCCAGGCAGGTATGTACGCGCCCATCGGGGTTGTTGTGCATAGCACGGAACAGATCGGCCAAAAACGCGGGCTGCAGGAGCGGCTCACCGCCGGACACCGTAATACCACCGCTGCGGTAAAACTCATGGTTGCTCTGGAACTCGTCCATCAGGTGCTCGACGGTCACCATGGTGCCACCGTTAACAGACCAGGTATCGGGGTTGTGGCAATACGCGCAGCGCATGGGGCAGCCCTGAACAAACACCACAAAGCGGATGCCGGGTCCGTCGACCGTCCCCATCGTCTCGATCGAATGCACGCGGCCCAGGGCAAACGCAGAGTCCTCGGGACGAGCGTCCACACCCTCGAGCGTCATCTCAGCCATTCCCGCTACCTTGCCTCTCTTTGGTTTTAGCTACATAAATGCCAGAGTCATTCTAGCCCATGCGTTTGCGTTTAAACGCCTCGGGCCAGAATGGCACGTTTTAATCTATCCCCTACCGCAGCGGCGGGGCTCATGTTGAGAGGACGGGCCGACGAACGCTCGCCTGCGGCCTTTACGCCTTGAGCGTGAGCACCGCACCAAAGGCGGTCGGGCCGCAATGGCTCGAGATGACGCCGCCGACCTGAGTCCAGGTAACGTCCTTAAAGCCCAGCTCGTGCGCATAGACCTCCATGTCGTCGCGCAGCTCCTCGGAAAGACCCACCGAGTATGCCAGGCCAATATGAGAGTAATCAATCTCGCCCTTAGCGACCATGTGATCAATAAAGGCACGTGCGCACTTGAGCATAGAGCCACGGAACTTCTTGGTTGCCACGAACTTGCCGCCCGTCACCTCAATGCAAGGCTTAATCTTGAGCAGGTGGGCGCCGAGGAACGCCACGTTAGACAGGCGACCGCCCGCCTTAAGGAAGGCAAGATCGGTGGGAACGAAGCCCAGTAACACACGGTCCATGACAGAGTTCGTGAAGGCAAAGATCTCGTCGACGGTGGCATCCGGATGAGCCTCGATATACTTGGCGGTCTCGACGGCAACCAGCGATTGGCCCACCGAGACAAAGCGCGTATCCATGGAGAAGACGTAGTCGCGACCCGCGGCGGCGATCTTCGAGGACTGATGCGAACAGGTCGTAACCTCGGAATACGCCAGGTGCAGAATGGTCGCGTCGGGCTGCTCGGCGTGGATGCGGTCGTACACATGAGCAAAATCCGCCGGCGAGCAGCCGCTCGTCTTGGGCATCACGCCAAACTCGTTGCAGCGCGAGTAAATCTCGAGCGGATCGATGGAACCATCCTCGACGGTCTCGTCGCCAATCGTAACATGCATGGGCACGCGCACGATACCATAGCGTTCGCAGAGCTCCGGCGTCACATCCGAACCAGACTCAACCACGATTACGTACTTGCCCATTATCATCACGACCCATCTCGACGTTGACCATGTATTACACGCACACGTCCGCCACCCGGTCTGGACAACGGTCTCAAGCGCCAAAGAGACGCCGTCCCTTGCGCACAACAAAGGACAGCGTCTCCCTGAAAAACTCCGTGCTTACTTGAGATTCTACACGGTTTACTAAGGAGTGTTACTTACTCCGCAAACGGTAGCTATATGCGATAAACGGTAGCCACCAAAAAAGTTACCCGAACGCTCAATCCCTTAGGAGAGTTCCGCCTAAAGGGTGACTACACAGGACCCCGCCGGGGCTGTTTGGGCTACCTCCCAAAACATTCCGCAGGACGCAAGAAGCCCTCGCCGCACGAAGTGCGCAGCGAGGGCTTCTTGCATGTCCGAGGACGTTTTGGGAGGTAGCCCAAACAGCCCCGGCGATCCTGCGGGAGTTAAATCCCTCTAGAACTTGTCGTGGAAGGTACGGGAGATGACCTCGTCCTGCTGCTCCTTGGTGAGCGTGTGGAAGTTCACGGCATAGCCGGAAACGCGGATGGTCAGCTGCGGGTACTTCTCGGGGTGAGCCTGAGCGTCGAGCAGCGTCTCACGGTTGAAGACGTTGATGTTCAGGTGGTGGCCACCCTTCTCGGCGTAAGCGTCGAGCATGTGGACCAGGTTATCGGCCTGAGTCTCGGGAACTTCAGAAACCTTCATGATGTGTCTCCTTCGATTGATAGGCGCCGGCCGAAACCGGCGCTCTAATCAGTAATCGTTATTGTTAGTATAGCACTAACAATAGTTACTCGCCCAGCTGATCAAGGTCGATATCGCCAAAGAACACCTGGTCCTCCTTGCCGAGCGCGCCCGGGATGATGGAGAAGGTGTTGGAGATGCCGTCCTGAGCATCGCGGAACGGGAGCTTGGAAACCGAAGACAGCGAAGCGATGGCGCCGTGGCTATCGCGCTTGTGCATGGGGTTAGCACCCGGGGCGAACGGCTGGCCAGCCTTGCGGCCGTCAGGGGTGGAGCCGGTCTTCTTGCCGTACACGACGTTGGAGGTAATGGTCAGAACCGAGGTCGTGGGCACGGAGTTGCGGTACGTGTCGTTCATGCGGATGTACTCCATGAACTGGTGCACAACGTCGTGAGCGATCTGGTCGACGCGGTCGTCGTCGTTGCCGTACTTGGGGAACTCGCCCTCGGTCTCGAAGTCGACGATGATGCCGTTCTCGTCGCGGACGGGGTGAACCTTGGCGTACTTGATGGCGGACAGGGAGTCGGCCACGACGGAAAGGCCAGCGATACCCGTAGCGAACCAACGGTGCACGTGCTTGTCGTGCAGAGCCATCTGGATGCGCTCGTAGCAATACTTGTCGTGCATGTAGTGAATGATGTTGAGGGAGTTGACGTACACGCCAGCAAGCCACTTCATCATGTCGTTGTACTTGGCCACAACGTCGTCGTAATCGAGCGTGTCGCCCTCGACGGCGCGGTACTTGGGGCCGACCTGCTTCTTGGAGACCTCGTCAACACCGCCGTTGAGTGCGTACAGCAGGCACTTGGCCAGGTTGGCGCGGGCACCGAAGAACTGCATCTCCTTGCCGATGCGCATGGAGGACACGCAGCAGGCAATGCCGTAGTCGTCGCCGTGGTAGACGCGCATGAGGTCGTCGTTCTCGTACTGAATCGAGGAGCTGGCGACGGAAGTCTTGGCGCAGAACTTCTTGAAGTTCTCGGGCAGACGGGTCGACCACAGAACGGTCATGTTGGGCTCGGGGCTGGTGCCCATGTTCTCGAGCGTGTGCAGGTAGCGGTAGCTCATCTTGGTAACGAGCGTACGGCCGTCGACACCCATGCCGCCGATGGACTCGGTGACCCACTGCGGGTCGCCGGTGAACAGGGCCTGGTACTCGGGGGTACGGGCGAACTTGACCATGCGGAGCTTCATGATGAAGTGATCCACGAACTCCTGGATCTGCTCCTCGGTGAAGGTGCCGTTGGCAAGGTCGCGCTCAGCGTAGATGTCGATGAACGTGGAGGTACGGCCGATGGACATAGCGGCGCCGTTCTGCTCCTTGACGGAAGCGAGGTAGGCGAAGTACATCCACTGGATGGCCTCCTGCGTGTTGGTAGCAGGGTTGGAGATGTCGAAACCATAGGTCTCGGCCATCATCTTGAGCTCGCCGAGGGCGCGGATCTGCTCCTGCAGCTCCTCACGATCGCGGATGTTGTCGGCGGTCATGACCGTCGGGGTGGAAGCCTTCTGGGCCTCCTTGTCCTTGATCAGGTAGTCGACACCGTACAGGGCGACACGACGGTAGTCGCCGATGATGCGGCCGCGGCCATAGCCATCGGGCAGACCGGTGATGATGTGGGCCGAGCGGCAGGCGCGCATCTCGGGGGTGTAGACATCGAAGACGCCGGCGTTGTGGGTCTTGCGCTCGAAGGTGTAGCGCTCGACAACGTTCTCGTCGACCTTGTAGCCGTGCTGGCTGGCAGCCTGGCAAGCGATGCGGATGCCGCCGTTGACGTGCAGAGCGCGCTTGAGCGGCTTGTCGGTCTGGAGGCCGACGATGGTCTCCTTGTCGCGATGGGCGTTATCGATGTAGCCAGCGGGGTGGCTCACGATACCCGTGACGGTCTTGGTGTCCATATCGAGGACGCCGCCCTGCTCGCGCTCCTTGAGCAGCAGGTCGAGAACCTCGCTCCACAGCTCCTTGGTACGCTCGGTCGGGCCGGCGAGGAACGACTCGTCGCCCTCGTAGGGGGTGTAGTTCTTCTGGATGAAGTCTCGGACGTCAACCTCTCCCGTCCAGATGCCTTCCTTGAAGCCTTCCCATGCCTCCTGCATTGTGTAACCACGCTCCTAGTTACGTGTAATGCGGCGCTCTCTCACACCGCTGCTTATTGAATTCTTGAATGTTCGGCTTGCACGACCGGCTTCTTCCGTTTTCCGCCACGCGTTGGTGCAGGGAAAACGTTTGTCCACCTTGGCGCTGCAACCCTAAACCCAAGATTTCACCCGTCTGAGAAGGATAACATAGCCACCCTCTCCATCTGGGCTGTTATATGTTTCTTTTTTTATACCATTAGAGCGATTTTGACAAATCCGCAGGAAATGCGAGCGCGGGCAGATACCGTTCACCGAATTGTCTGATATTTCCCCTTGCCTTTATACGCCTGTCGCTCTAGCTGTTATGCCAGCTTTAGCTGGGTAAAGTGAGTCAGAAACCCCGGTAAGCAAATGGGCGGCCACGAAGGAATATCCCCCGTGGCCGCCCTAAAGCGTTGGCTTGTTATGAGCGTTGATTTGTTGCGCGTGGCATTAAGCAGTGGCGGTGACCTTGTCAGTCGCGACCTTCTTGCTGTCGCCGTGACCCTGGCCCTCAAAATGCTTGTAGCACCAGCTGGTAACCAGCGGGGTCAGAATGGCCGTCACGATAGCGCAGGCAGCAACCTGAGCCGTAGCCGTCGCGAGCACCGCGCCGCCGTACATGGCTTCGTTGACGCTTGCCATGGCGGCAGGCGTTGCCACGTTGGCACCGGCGCAGCTGGAGATTGCCGCGCCCGCGACACCCGTACCACCGGTGAGCTTATCGACCGCAATAACGGGGATGGCGAAGACCACCGAGCAGATAACACCAAGCAGAATGCCGGGGAGACCGCCGTTGATGAGCTGGCCAAAGGTCATGGTCGAGCCCATGGCAAAGAAGACGAGCACGATGATGGCAGACAGCGCCGGAGCCATCATCTTCTTAAAGCTGGGGAACAAGTTGCCCAGGATGATGCCGACGACGATCGGCAGGATGGCGCCCACGAGCGACCAGCCAATCGGCGCCTGACCGGCGGCACCGAGCACGATCATCGTGACCGGAGGACCGACGACCAGCGTGGTAATGGCAACGGCGCCGCGCTCGGCCTCGTTGCCCATGGTGCCCATCAGTCCGGCGTACATAGCGTTGTTGGCGCCGGTGCAGGCAGCCAGCATCACCATGGCAGAGATGCCAAACAGGTTGTCGTTGAACACATAAAGGATGAGCAGCGACACGGCAACGACCACGATCTGCTTGACGGCGATGATGATGGCACCGCGGGCAGCAGCTGCGGGGGCGCTCTTAAACGAAATCGTCGTGCCGACGATCAGCAAAAAGGCGCCAACCAGCGGGCTTGCGCCCTGCTGGGTCATGCCGAGCGTAAAGCTGCCGAGCGTCTTGAACAGATCGGGGAACAGTGTGTTGAGCAGGCAGCCCAGCAAAAGCGGCACCAAGATATTGGCGCCCGGGATGGAGGACATCTTAAAGAACGGCTCCTTGGCCGCCGGCGCCTCCACCGCGGTTGATTCACTCATATATATCTCCTTTTGATGCGCACGGACTGTTGCCGCACGCGGCTACGTCAGAAAAAAGGCGGCGGCCTCGAGTCGCAGGGGCCGCCGCCGAACTATCGCGCGGGATATTACCCGTCCAGGACGATACCGCCGTCGCAGTCACCGATCTCGCCGTTCACGAAGCTGGCGAGGTCGGAAGCGAAGAACAGCACCATCTGTGCGGGCTCACTTGCCTGGGCAGCGCGGCCCAGAGGGATACCGTTGATGATGCGCTGGGAGTTCTCGTCCGAAAGAATCGAGGTCATGTCGGTAAGGGTGAGCGACGGGCAGACGGCATTGCAGCGGATGCCGAACTTGCCGCCCTCCTTGGCGACCGCCTTGGTCAAACCGTTGACGCCGGCCTTGGAGCTGGCATAGGCCGCGGTGCCGAGCAGGCCGCCACCGATCTTGCCGGCAACGGAGCTCACGTTGACGATGGTGCCGGCGTGGGCCGCCTTAAAGTGCGGGTACACGGCATTCATCATGGTAAAGGTGCCGTTGAGGTTGATGTCGATGGTGCGGCGCCACTCGGTGTCGTCGATCTCGTCGAACTTCTTGGTGCTGATGACGCCGGCGCAGTTGATCAGAATGTTGGTCTGAGGCAGATCGGCGAAAATCTGCTCGACGGTCTCGCGTGCCTTGGGTGCATCGGCGACGTCGAGCTGATAGAACTTGTTGCCCTCGCCAAGCTCGGCCACTGCGGCCTCGCCCTTGGCAGCATTCCTTGCGATAAGCGCGACGTGTCCGCCGCCCTCCACGATACCCTTGGCGATCTCGAGGCCAATGCCCTGAGTGCCGCCGGTAACGATCGCGGTTTTACCCGTGAAGTCAAATGCCATGACTCCAACCCCCTTGATTCAGGTGTCTCCTTGCGGGAAGTTGGAGCATCGCACGTGGCGATTATATGAGTCCCAGTCGTCATGGTGGTGACAACCCCTCGCCTAACCGCGTGCATGATAGTTCTTTAAAACGCTTCAGTAATTGAATGATTTTAAGTCTTTATGCGCTCTTTATATTGCCCACTGTATGAGGCCCGCGTATGGGGGTATCATCTTCCACCGAAAATAGTTTCTAGTGTTAGGGGTTTTCGGTGGAAGATACCGATTTCCACGAGCTTGGGCGTCAGCTCCTTACCGAGTTTGGCGGCATTCACCAGCGCGTTTCGCGCTTTGTGGACAAAGCTCTCAGCGGCGAGATGGCTGTCATGCGCGCCCTTATGCTCGCTGGCGGTTCGCTCACGCCGAGCGAACTCGCTGATCGCGCCTGGGTCTCGAACGCCCGCATTGCCAATATCCTACGCGCTCTCGAAGCCAAGGGCTGGGTTGAGCGTGAGCACTCAAAGACCGACCGTCGTCGCGTACACGTCATAGTGACCGACAAGGGATTCCAGGATCTCGAAATCAAACGCCGGGAATTCGAGGACCGCACCGCGGCTTTCCTCGAGCAGCTCGGCGAAACAGATACCCAAGAGATGGTGCGTCTTCTAAGGCGTGCCAACGAAATTATCGACCACAATCAAGAAAGGAGTGATGCCGAGTGAGGATTCTCAAGCTCTTTAAAAAGCATGTCCTGGCACTGCTCGCAGCTATCGTACTTATCGTAATCAGCTGCAACGCCGATCTGGCGCTGCCTACCTATATGAGCGACATCGTCGACGTGGGCGTGCAGCAAGGCGGCATCGCCTCGCCCGTGCCCGACACCATTCGCGCCGAATCGCTCGACGACCTCGAACTCTTTATGAGCGCCAAGGACGCCAAAGCTGTGGAGGCCGTGTTTAGCAAGGCAGACAAGAACGGCATCCGCACATACAAGGGAGGCGAGGACGAGCGCGCCGACGACAGCAAGCTCGCCGATATCATGAGCCTGCCCGAGACCGTCGTTCTTGCCCTCAACCAGGGCATCGACGCCAATTCCATGGGCGACATGACCGGCGCGTCCGGCAACGACGGCAGCGAGGCCCAGCAGGCCGCGCCCTCCCCCGAGCAGATGGCCGCGATGACGCCCGAGCAGCTCGCCGAGATGCAGCAGAAGGCTGCTGCCGCACAGGGCATGCAGGCGCAAATCCAGGCCGATGGCGGCAAGATCACCATGAAGAGCTTGCGCCTGGGCATCGACGGCGGCTTGATCGACCAGAGCAAGCTGGTCGACGGCGCCAACGAGATGGCCGACAAGATGGGCTCCATGTCGGGCTCTATCGTGACCCAGCGCGCCGTGACCTACGTGCAGGATGAGTACAAGGCGCAGGGTATCGACCCCGCCGACGTGCAAAATGCCTATCTGGGCCATATGGCGGCCACGATGTTTGGCCTGTGCCTGGTGTCGCTGGTCGCCACCATCCTGACCGGCGCCGTCGCATCGCGCACCGCTTGCTCCATTGCCCGCGACCTGCGCCGCGAGACCTTCAATAAGGTCATGCACTTCTCGCCGGCCGAGGTTGGCAAGTTTAGCCAGGCTTCTCTCATTACCCGCTGCACCAACGACGTTCAGCAGATTCAGATGGCAGCGACCCTGTTCATCCGCATGTGTCTCATGGCGCCGGTCATGGGCATCGTCGCCGTCATGCGCGTCCTGGCCAACCACACCGGCCTGGAGTGGACCATCGCCGTGGCCATCATCGCCGTCTCGGCCGTCGTCGGCGTGCTTATGGGCCTCACCATGCCCAAGTTCAAAAAGATGCAGAGCTTTGTTGACCGCGTGAACCTTACCGCCCGTGAGCTGCTCGACGGCCTTATGCCCATCCGCTCGTTCAACCGCGAAGAGCACGAGCTCGAGCGCTTTGACAAGGCCTCGCTCGACCTGATGACCACGCAGCTCTACACCAACCGCGCCATGAGCTTTATGATGCCGCTCATGATGCTCGTCATGAACTGCGTCACCGTGCTTATCGTCTGGTTTGGCGCGCAGGGCGTGTCCGACGGCGTGATGCAGGTCGGCAACATGATGGCGTTCATCTCCTACACCATGCAGATCGTCATGGCGTTTATGATCCTCACCATGGTTTCGGTCATCCTGCCCCGTGCCGAGGTTGCCGCCGAGCGCGTGGAAGAGGTTCTCACCTGCCCCACCAGCATCAACGACCCTGCTTCGCCCAAGCTTCCCCGCCCGAGCGCCCCGCGCGGCGAGCTCTGCTTCCGCGATGTGAGCTTCCAGTACCCCGATGCCCGCGCCGACGTCATCAGCGGCGTGAACTTCACCACGCACGCCGGTCAGATGCTCGGCATCATCGGCTCCACGGGCTCGGGCAAGTCCACGCTCGTGCAGCTCATTCCGCGTCTGTACGATGTCACGGGCGGCAGCATTTCGCTCGACGGCGTCGACGTGCGCGACATGACCCTCTCCGAGCTGCGCCGCCGCATTGGCTATATTCCGCAGCAGGGACGCCTGTTCTCGGGCACGGTCGAGAGCAACCTCAAGTTTGCCGGCGACATGGTGAGCGACGAGGACATGCACGAGGCCGCGCGCATCGCCCAGGCCGAGGACTTTATCGCCGAGCGCGAGGGCGGCTACGACTCCCCCATCAGCCAGGGCGGCTCCAATGTCTCGGGCGGCCAGCGTCAGCGCGTGGCCATCGCCCGCGCCCTAGCCAAGAAGCCCGAGGTCGTAGTGTTCGACGACTCGTTTAGCGCGCTCGACTACAAGACCGATGCGTGCCTGCGCGACGAGCTGGCCAAAAACGTCACCGATGCCGCGCTCGTTGTTGTGGCGCAGCGTATCGCGACCATTATGCACGCCGACCAGATCATCGTGCTCGACGACGGTCACGTGGTGGGCAGCGGTACGCACGAGGAGCTGCTGCGCAATTGCCCGGCATACCTGGAGATTGCGCAGTCGCAGCTTTCCGCCGAGGAGCTGGGACTTACCCAAGAAGAGATTGCAGGCGTTATGGAAGAAGGCGAGCGCTAATGGCAGACGGGACCAAGACTCAGATTCCCAAGCCCAACCGTCAGCGTGGCCCCATGGGCCGCATGGGCGGCATGGGTCGTGGCGAGAAGGCCAAGGACTTTAAGGGCACCATGAGGCAGCTGCTCGGCTACATTGGCCAGCACAAGATTGCCGTGTTTGCCGCCGTCGCCTTTGCCGTGTGCTCGGTCATCTTTAATATTGTGGGGCCCAAGGTGCTGGGCCAGGTTACGACCAAGCTGTTCGAGGGCCTGGTTGCGAAGGTCAACGGTACCGGCGATGTCGATTTTGGCTGGATCGCCAAAACGCTCGGCTTTTTGCTCTGCCTGTACCTGGCGAGCTCTGCCTGCAGCCTGATCCAGGGCTGGCTCATGACCGGCGTCACGCAAAAGATCTGCTATCGCATGCGCAAGGAGATCGCCGCCAAGATCGCCGTCGTGCCGATGAGCTACTTTAACGGCCACAGCAAGGGCGACGTGCTCAGCCGTATCACCAACGATGTCGATACGCTCGGCCAATCGCTTAACCAGAGCGTGACGCAGCTCATTACCTCCGTGACGCAGATTATTGGCGTGCTCGTCATGATGCTGTCGATCAGCCTGCCGCTCACGGGTGTCACCGTGCTCACGCTGCCGGCCGCCGCAATTATCCTGATGGTGATGGTTCACTTCTCGCAGCCGTACTTCCGCGAGCAACAGCAGGTCCTGGGCAGCGTCAATGGCATTATCGAGGAGGACTTTGCCGGTCAGAACGTTATCCAGGTGTTCGACCGCGCCGAGGCGTCCATCGAGGAATTCGATCGTCAAAACGACCGCCTGTTTATTAGCGGCTGGCGCTCGCAGTTCCTCTCGGGTCTGATGATGCCGCTCATGAGCCTGGTGGGCAACATGGGCTACGTGGGCGTCGTGGTGGTGGGCGCGCAGCTGGCGCTGACCGGCAACGCCACGCCCGGCGACATCCAGAGCTTCATCCAGTACGTGCGCAACTTTACGCAGCCCGTGCAGCAGCTGGGCAACGTGAGCAACACGATGCAGTCGATGGCCGCTGCCACCGAGCGCATCTTTGAGTTCCTGGCCGCGCCCGAGGAGGAGCAGAAGGCCGACGCGCAGATTCCCGAGAAGCGCCCCGGCCACGTGGAGTTTGACCATGTCAAGTTTGGCTACACGCCCGACAAGACCATCATCCACGACTTTAGCTGCGAGGCACAGCCCGGCCAAACCATCGCCATCGTCGGTCCCACCGGAGCTGGCAAGACCACGCTCATCAAGCTGCTGCAGCGCTTCTACGATGTGGACGGCGGTTCGCTGCGTGTCGAGGGCGTCGACGTGCGCGACTGGGATCACGCGGCGCTGCGCGGCGAGTTTGCCATGGTGCTGCAGGATACCTGGCTGTTTAACGGCACCATCCGCGAGAACATCCGCTACGGACGCCCCGATGCGAGCGATGCCGAGGTCGAGGCCGCTGCACGCGCCGCACGCTGCGACCACTTTATCCATACGCTCGCCGGCGGCTACGACTTTATGATCAACGAGGAGGGCACTAACCTGTCGCAGGGTCAGCGCCAGCTCGTGACCATCGCCCGTGCCATTTTGGCCGACCGCCCGGCGCTGATTCTGGACGAAGCGACCTCCAACGTCGATACCCGCACCGAGGAGCTCATCCAGCGCGCCATGGATGCGCTGATGCAGGGCCGCACGAGCTTTGTCATCGCGCATCGTCTGTCGACGATCCGCAACGCCGACGTGATCCTGGTGATTCGCGACGGAGATATCGTCGAGAAGGGCACGCATGACGAGCTGCTCGCCCAGGGCGGCTTCTACGCCGACCTGTACAACTCGCAGTTCGACGAAGCGGCGTAGGGCCGACGCCGACCGGCTTTATATGCTCGTAAACGGGGGCGCAGGATGACCTGTGCCCCCGTTTTTGCGTTTCGTGGCGCCCGAAATGTCTCCTCGGGGTCTTTGTTGACGGACCTTCTTAGACCCCTTTTAGACCCCGTGGTCAAAAAAGGGCAAATATGAGTACTGTTACCTTTTTGGTAGCAGCGAAAACCGCCCCAGATGGCCTCTTGGAGCTTTTATACGCCTGCAAATTGTTCGAAACGCCCGATACCGGGCTCAGATGTATCGGATTTAGCGAACATAATCACGGTAATGTCCATTATCTTCTAGACTCGATATGATACTCCATCAGCAACAGTACTCATATTTGGCATTTTTTGCCCACGAGGTCCTGCAAAGGCTGGAATCAAAATGCTCCAACGAACGATAGCTCTCCTTCTTGCGATGAGCGCCGTCGTTTCCACAGATAAACCTACCAAAATTAACCTGTCCCTTTTTGGCAGGTTTCGCTTGCACTTTAGCGTGCGACAGCGGATAATGCCGAGCATTCGACAATTCACGTTTTGACTTATCTGATTAAGGAGGCCCCGTATGGCCATGGATTTCAAACGCAGACTGCCGATCCCCATGGAGATCCGCGAGGAAATGCCGCTTTCTGCCGAGCTTACCGCCAAAAAGCAGGCATTTGACGCCGAGGTCGCCAAAGTCTTTACCGGCGAGGACGCACGC
>OIXU01000235.1_pt1 | contig 19745 bp, 13 predicted proteins | sample 1587921 | NCBI WGS metagenome assembly OIXU01 (sample SAMN03283238) | human gut metagenome | biome: human-associated habitat; material: feces | host: Homo sapiens | place: Peru | collected 2012
TGAACAGCAATAATATGCACAATAAATGTAAAAAACGAAAAGAAACATATTCGGATTATAAAAAACAGAAATATTTTTCTTTTGATCATGCTTGGGCGGAGCCGTAAGGTTGATTTTGGTTACAGAACTATGTGGTGGAATAACATTATTGCCACAAATGGTACAGGAGAGCGTCCTTAGCGGTACCAAACATGCCCTTGCCTATAGGTGCATGAATTGCCACCTCAGACTTCCCTTTTGCCGTATTTAGGAGAGGTTGTCTGCCATACCTTTAGTCATGCCATCGGCAATTGGCCATATCCTGGATTCCATCTGTGGACTGAAGGACGAAAAGATTTGTAGGAATGACAAAAATAAAGTACATTTACAAATTAGTATTATTGAATAGGCTTTTTATGGAAAATGTTATATATTCAATTAGTTATGATTTAAGGCAGCCAGGACGTAACTATTCTGATTTGTATGATGCGATCAAAGATCTGGACCCAAATTGCCAACATCCGCTTGACTCCAATTGGTTCGTGCGATCAGAGATGTCCGCAGATCAGATATATAAACATTTAAGAGCCCATATTGATGATAATGACTTGCTGTTTGTTGTAGCGATAGACTCATCAAACAAGCAAGGTTGGATGATTCGTACTTTCTGGAATTGGATTAATGGTATAGGAAATGATAACAGGACTAAAACTAAGTAATTTTAAGTGTTTTGGTGACGAGACATCTTTCAAGTTTTCAAAATTTAATGTGCTGTATGGTAAGAATGGGCGAGGAAAGTCAACCGCCATTCAGCCGTTATTGCTGCTAGGCCAGAATATTCGTGGAAAGGAGTCTGTGGTAAACTTGTCTTTGAAAGGGGCATATGTCGATTTAGGTAGCTTTCGTGATGTGACAAATCGGTATAAAGGCAATGATTCTCCTATTAAATTTGAATTTGTCTCAGAAACGGGCAACGCTTTAAGGTTGGTATATGATGTTTCTGATGTCGGGTCAACAATGATTCATCTTGAAGATGCGTGGAGTGGAGATGTACATATGGTGTCAAATGTCGGTACAGAACAGGAAGACTCACATGGTACAATGAATTCTACAGCAATGTCTGGCATAAAGATATTAGAAACATTCAGGCAATTGCGGTATGTTTCCGCAGGTCGTCGCGGCCCTGTCAATTATGAGGAAAGAAATGACGATTTTGTCAAGGATGATATCGGTGCGACAGGTGAACGATTGATTAATGCATTGGCAAAATGTGACAGATCTTTTCTGGATAGCTTTCAAGAAGCGCTGTCATTTGTCCTTTCCGGCGCTACCGTAAAATTGTCTGAAGACAAAAGTGTGGATCACATAGATTTGCTATTGGATTCCAGTGATGGTTCCTCTGGCTTTAAGCCTTCGAATGTGGGTTTCGGTTATAGTTTTGTCTTGCCGATCATCTATCAAGTACTTTCAGCTGAAATTGGTTCCACCATTATTGTTGAGAATCCTGAAGCTCATCTTTATCCTGGCGCTCAGTCTAGACTCATTGAATGGATGGTGTCAGTTGCCGGCAAAAACAACTTGCAGATAATTCTTGAGACACATAGCGACCATATAATAAACGGATTAAGAATATCTGTAAAAAAGAATAAATTGAATCGTAGAGATGTCATGATACAATTTGTTGACAGGATGTCGGATCACGATACCCCTATGGTTCGTATGATTAAGGTGGATCAGAACGGCACTTTGAGTGAGAATCCAACAGATTTTATGGATGAGTGGACAAAACAAATGTTGGAATTGTTATGATGGATGTCTATTTTAACGAATTGTCAGTCCCTTTAATGAAGGAACTGGGTAACCTTGATATATTAGTAGAAAAATATGCACAAGTGATAAAAGAGGTTAAGTCACAAGGCTTTAATATGGTTCGCTATGAAAAGGGTGTGGAGTCAGTAATGCTGAGTGAGGAGTATTCCTTGTCTCGGTACTTGTATGACCATCGGGCATTACCATCTGTCAATATCATTTTGACAACTCAAGCGAGGCCTTATATTCCGGATGGGGATGTGGCGGAGGATGCATATATTCTTAATGATTATTTTGTTGAGTTGAATGGCAAACAGGTAAAGTCGGAAGGTTTTACCGCCGCTGCGATTAATCGAAGTATCGCAATTGGGTTTGAGAGTCAAGAATGGATTTCGAATGCTTATTCTGTCATAGAAACAAATGGAACAAGCGTTAGGGAAGTCAAGGTATTATATGCGTACGATACAGAATTCTTTGCATTGGATATATTTCAATCTTGGGCAGACACTTTTCTACCTCCAACGTTGATTTCTTCGGAACTGCTTCCGTCTGAAAAGAAAATACATTTGAGCCAGCATCATGGTTATGCTGAACTGATGAAGTTTGCGAAACGTATTTGTCGAGAAAGTTATGTAAATGCGATATTGAACTCTATTGATCGAGATTCTAATGTAAAACAATTCGCAAGATGCATTACAGGTTCAAATGTTATAGAAATCACTTTGATAAGGAATGGATATTATGGGATGGCGGTTTCAACAACTGCCCGAAATGATAGAGAATTGAGGTGTATCGCCAATCTGATTACAGAAAAATATAGTTGATAAGTAAGTAAAAAGAAACGGAAATAGGGTGTAAGCGGAAATATGTTTGCGGAAGTGTGGGCTGTAATCTGTTGCTGATGAATATGTTCGTGAACGCTGCCCTCTCAAAATGACTGGCGGCTTTCCGTAACTTGCACTGAATTAATAAGTGGTATCCCACGCTATGATATTTAGTGGGTTACTGATTTCTGCCGAGGAGGGGAGGCTTACACTTTGTCGGAGGTTTACCTACATGGCCGGTGCCGCAGGCAAAAAGAAAAGGGGGTGACCGGTTGGCCATCCCCTTTATGAATATTAGAGTGTTCGGATTATTTGCCGAAGACTACATTTGCCGCGTTGATTGTACCCTTGGCGGCGGTTGTGATCTTGCCATCAGCGTCTCTCGCCCCATCGCTTGCGATGAAATTGGCGTAGTTGTCTGCTGTAATCGCTGTGCCGTTGATGCTTCCACTTACCTTGATAGGAGTGGCATCAGTTCCAAGTGTAATTACCTTTGTTACTCCATTCTTTGTCTCAAGTGTCTTTGCTGTACCTATTACCATTCCGACAAGGTTGGCGGATTGTCCGCTGATTGTGCAGTCAACGGTACATCCGGTCCAAGACTGAGTGGTGTTTCCGGCCTGTCCACCGATACCGCCCATGGCGAAGGCTGTGGCTGCGATGCTGGTGAGCTTACCTGTATTCTTACAGTTGGTTATCGGATGGGCTGTCTGTGTAGGATAGCCTACTATTCCACCGACAGCACCCTTTACACTGATACCTTCAACGATGATTTCACCTTCGTTAGAGCAATTGTCCAGTGTCGCAGCACCTCCCGATACTCCACCGAGGCGGCATCCACCGTTTCCTTTCTTGATTAGTTTGCCATAATTGTGGCTGTTGACTATCTTCTTGAAAGTACTTTCTGCAGATGTGTAGGAAGTACCCTTCGCTTCGACGGTGGCTTGTCCTGCTATACCAGCAAGATAGTTGTTGGCATCGTTTTCAGCGGTGAGCGTGCAGGTCCCGTAGTTCTTGCAACCATCCACAAGCGCTCCGTCAACGGTCTTGACATCACCATTCCTTCCTCCTACAACACCACCAAGCCAAACTTGTTTCTGGGCACTCTTGGTGGCATCCGTGAAGTCTCCTGTGACAGCTCCGTTGTTCGTGCAGTTCTTTATGACAGCGTCTTCCGGGGTTCCGACTACACCACCGATGTAATGACGGGCGGCGATGCTTGGAACATTTGTGCAGCCGACCTTGACAGCTCCGTTGTTCACGCAGTTCTCGGCCGTGGCGTTAACGATGACTCCGACAACACCTGCGGCGACAGCAAACGGCTTCCTGTTGAATCCTGTAATTGATGCGTTGGCTGTACCGCCGTGGGTAAGGGTGATGTCTCCGGAGTTCGTGTTGTTAGAGAATGTGCCTCCATTCTGGAATGCCACGAGTCCTGCGATGACAGGGCTTCCAAGCACACCTGAAGACTTCATTGCAACGTTAGCCTTGTTGGTGCAGTTGGTGATGTTTCCTGTCGAGACAAGAGCGAGGGCTGCAAGCGGATGACCAACACTGCTGTTGGCCTCATGGTTGGCGGTTACAGTTCCCTCGATGGTGAGGTTGCTGATACTGCCGCTGACGCTATTGAAGAGAGCCGTGGCGGCCGCTACCTTTATACTGTGGTTGTTACCGTTAAGAGTACCGGCGAACGCTGCCGCCGGGGTGAAATCCTTACCGGTAAGATCAATGTCGGCATCGATGTTGATGACATTTCCGGCGGTTGTGAACTCGGCTCCGGAAGTGATCCAAGAGGCGAGGGTCTCTCCATCGGAGATGCTCAGAGGGTACTCCCATGAGATCTCAGGAGTTGTGAAGCTGGCGACTGCACTGAAATCAGACTGCTTGTTGCTTCTTACGGAAGCCACACGGAAATCATATGAAGTGTTGTCCTTCAATCCTTTGACAAGGCAACTTGCTCCGGATGCCTTGACCTCAGTCCAATCAGCATCCGCGCTCTTCTTGTAGCTTACAATATAACTGGTGGCATTCTCAACGGCACCCCAGACGAGATTGACGCTGGTTGCTTTGACTTCAGTCGCGGATTGGTCGATGACCGGAGCGTCAGGGATAACCACGGCTGTGGTGAACTCGTAGAAGAATTCATCTGACTGGTAGTCTCCTGCTTTGACGTAAGCCTTGATGCGGTACTCCGTGCCCATTTCAAGGTTGGTAAGGTTGAATTCAGGGGCCTCTTGCTCGATGAACTTGTAATCCTTTTCCCCATCTTTCTTGTAGCCAAGGACATAGGTCTGGGCCATTTCCTGTGCCTCAAACACAAACTTGGCGGAGATATCATTGATCTCTTTGCTCTTGATAGACGGTATTTCAAGCGTAGGAACACCGTAGGAGGTAACTTTCACCTGAACCATGTTGAGGAGCCAGCGCTGGTTACCGGTCTTGCCATCAGGGCGTACCGCTCCTATGCCGATACGGGTGCCAGGGGCTACGTTCTTTATGGTGACGGCCTTGGTTTCCCATGCAGGGGTTGTCTTGTCATCCACTTTGGGGAGTCCATCAGCTGTCGCGGGACGGTCAAGGACGGCTACTTCCTTGACTGTGGCTCCTGTAAGTGTGCCGTAATTGGTAGATTTCGATTTGTCGGCCTTTCCACCTGTTGCGGTATAGACGGCAAGAGATTTGAAATCCGCGCTGCCAGCTTCTTTCAAATTCCCTGTTTCCCACATTGATGACGCGGAGAATGTGAGTGTTACTGTAGCGAGCCCTTCAAGATTTGTGAGTTCAGGAGTGAAAACGATAGGCATTCCTTTGGCCGCACCCATCTGGAGCATGCCGGTGCGGATGCAGCAGTCGCCTAGAACAGGAGCTCCGGTGCCATTCAAAGGTCCATGTATCACAGCCCAGTCCTTGAAACGTGATGCCTGAACCGCGCCTTGCTTACCGAGAGTGTTGAAGAATCCGTGGTTCCCATCGTTCAACGCAAGGTCGGCCTTGTCCCATTCTCCGACTGGAGGATGAGGTATTTCAACACCGCTGTTTTTAGGAGAAGGGGAGAAGGCCATCGCATAGCCACCAAAGTAAAGCTCGCTGAAGTTCTCAGATACGGCATATTCGCCGGCCTTCACCTTGTTTGTCCCGACAGTCACGATGTCGAATTTGGCCGTTTGAGCCTCAAGCACATCTGAGAGAAGTCCGGACTCCATGTCCTGACATGTGAACCAGTACTTGGTGTTCGGTTCGAGATTTGAGAATGCTATCTTGGGCTGTATTTTTTCAGCGGCAAGGTCAACGATTACCTCTGCCCCACTGGCAGTCCTTTTAAGCTCGAATTTAGGGAGGGTCCATCCATAGACAAGCTCCTTGCAATCAGCATCCTTGTACAAGGCAACCTTCACAGGAATAGCCGCATCTTTGGTGATATTCTCGAAGCCGTACTCGGACCATTCGAACACGAGCTGCCCGGAGAGTTTGGATGCGAGCCTTACTGTCGGAGGAACTCCATTGATGAACACGAAGCCTTTTCCGCATTGGATCACGCTTGTTTTGATGGTCTCTCCTTCATCATTGATGGCATCGCCCTCGGCCAGAGTCCATTCGGCCACATGGGTGGCCTCACCGGTGACATCATATTCGGCGAGCATCTTCACCTGATACAACTTGCCGTTGGTGAGGTCTTTGTATGTCCGCTCGAAAACTGTCGTGGCTGACGGATCGATCACTTCTGTAACCAACGCCTTCTGGGTAGTGTAGTCTACGAGCAGGACGATAAGCCTGCTGGCGGACGCCACGGCTGAAAGGTCTGCCTTCACAGTAAACTCCGTACCGTCCTCAGGACAGTCGGAAAGTTCTATGTTCTCGACGGAAGGCTTCTTGAGATCCTTGATTCCGTGGCCGGTCACGAACACGGCCGGCTGGCCCTCTGAGTCCGTAGCGAATATCCATGGGGTAAAGACCGATCCGTAGTTGACACGGAGGCGGACATATTTCTCGGTATATTCGCTGATACCTTTTGTGAAAGTGGCTCTTGCCACGCCGTCAGTGCCGACGGCTGACGCTTTGATGGTCTGGATGACGTCATCGTACATATTCACGGCGTCATTCGGATCGTCGCACACTTCAATGCTGTAGGATGTCGCGCCGGCGGCGACGGTCTGCCCTGCGTTCCAGCGGAAAGCAAGGGCGTCGGCTGTGCTGTTCTCCGCGTCGTAGCGGAAGTCACCAGGCACCGGTTTTGACTGGTCCTCGCCAGCGGGGATCTCCTCCTGACAAGCGGTGAGGAGAAGGGCTGCCCCGGCGAGAGCGCCGACTATAAACTTGATAGATTTCATACTTTTAAATTCATCTGATTCGTTAAACGTGTAATCAAACTTGCGTTACATCAGAAATATTACGTTGTCGGATGTAAGAAAAGAGATAAAAAATAAAATAACAGAGATTATTACGAATACTCCCCGTTGCGCATCAGAAATATTTTTACGAATCCAGATACTGACTCCAGATGCAAATCCAGCCGCAAAATTAGTAAATACTTTTAAGAATTGCAACGTTTTGCGCTTTCCTGAAATAATAAAACTGGCTGTTTGATGAATATGTTTATGATGAAATCGGTGAATAAGGGATGATAGGGGAAGTTTCCGGAATAAAATGGATGGATTATGAAAAACATTTCTTAAATTTGTACCGATTTAGGATCGGCATTTGGCGTGTCCCAAAGTTATTTTGGAGTTGTCGCCATCTGCTTTTTTTATTAAACAGCCAGTTTGACAAAAATACATAATATATGACACCATATATGACACCATAAGTTGATAACAACTCCCGCATCAGCGTTCCAAAGAGATTGTCCGGAAAGAGATGGTTCAGTGCAAATCCACAGCAAGCAACATTCAATCAAATCTTTTGAGAGAAGTAAATCTTTTGGAAAACATTATGGAACTTTACAAGAAAATACTGTTTGTTGTCATCTCCATCCAGGTGGCACTCTTCAGCGCGTTCAATGTGGCCGCCCAGACGGTCACGGTGTCTGGAGTGGTCAAGGATGCGGTGACCAACGAACCGCTTATCGCGGCTACAGTGATGGTCAAAGGGACCACCAATGGAGTCTCGACGGACATTGATGGAAAATATTCCATCCAGGCAAAGCCTGAGGATGTTCTCGTATGCCAGATCATCGGTTACAAGGACCAGAAGATGACAGTCGGCCAGAGATCGAAAATCGATTTCCTGCTTGAGGAAGACAACCAGATGCTTGAGGCTACGGTTGTCGTGGGTTACGGTACTTTGAAGAAGACCCAGCTCGTAGGCTCGGTGGAGAACCTTGACGGTGAAGCCATCGGCGACCGTCCGAACGCTAACGTGACCCGCTCCCTTCAGGGACAGATCGCCGGTCTCAACATTGTACAGACCGATGGTAAGGCCACGCACTCGGGAAGCATCTACATCCGAGGCAACGGAACGTCATACAACACCCGTAAGAACTTCAGCAGCAGTGCCGCGGGTTCAAAGCACTCCATCGGAAACGAGGGGTCTGCCTTGGTCCTGATCGATGGAGTCGAGGGTAGCCTCTCACAGGTCAACCCTGCGGACATCGAGACTGTAGCCGTGCTGAAGGACGCTTCTTCCGCAGCCATCTATGGAGCCCGTGCCGCCTACGGAGTTATCCTCGTGACGACAAAGAATGCCGACACCGACAAGATCACCGTCACCTACAACGGAGCGTTCTCGCTCAACAGCCGAATTGTGAAGTGGGAGGACAACATCGTCACCGATGGTCTGGAGTGGACAGATGCGTTCTATGAGTTCTATGGCAATGACACCCGTGTGCCGGGATCTTCCGGAAAGGTGCCGATAACAATGAACACCAACAACATCGCGATGTCCGGCACAACCTACCTTGACACCTTCAGGGCTTTGAGGAATGCCGGGTATGATTCGATCTACGGTGGAGTCGGAAGTGCGGGTCAGTACCTCTATTTCGGAAGCTACAACTGGCTTGATCACGTTTATAAAGACTACACGACCGCGACTACCCATGACATCGGTGTCAGGGGCTCGACAAAGAAACTCACTTACAACCTTACCGGAAGGTATTTCAATCAGGGTGGAATCTACAAGATCGGAGACGAGAACTATAACACGTTCAACATCCGCGCCAAGGCCAAGCTTCAGATCAACAAGTGGTTGGCGATCGACAACAACACTTCGGTGTTCCGCAGCAAGTCCAACCAGCCTATGTTCTCCAACACTTCCGCCATCGGACACCAGATTGACCAGCACGGCCAGCCTGTGTTTGTGCCTTACAACGAGGACGGCACCTGGTCGCTTTCGGGTGTGAAGACGGCTTACGCCTCTTTCTTTGAGGGAAACACCGGTCAGGATGACTCGAACCTTGTCTTGAACACCACTCTTGGAGCCACAATCGACATCATTCCGGAAGTGCTCAAGGTACGCGGCGATTTCTCCTACAAGGCTACCCGACGCTGGAGAGAGCGTTACCGCGCTCCGTTGACATTCTACGCGAAGCCTGGTGTCGTTACAGAATATGTCACCCAGGCCGGTTCCTACAAGAGCCGTTGGACCTATGACACGGACTACATCACAGCCAACGCGGTTCTCACATGGACTCCGAAACTGAATGAGAAGCATGACTTGAATGTAGTCGGCGGATGGAACCTTGAAGACTACAGGTATGACAGGAATTACCTGCAAAGGTTGGGAATGCTCATCCCTGAAATGTATAACTCGTTCGAGTTGTTTGACGGCGAGATGAAGGTCGAGCAGAACGACAGCAGTTATGGAATAATCGGTTTCTTCGGCCGTGCCAACTACACCTTCCTCAGAAGGTATATTTTCGAGGCCTCCGCCCGTTATGACGGATCCTCAAAATTCCCGTCAAATTCTCAGTGGGGTCTGTTCCCGTCATTCTCAATCGGATGGCGTGTGTCTGAGGAACCTTGGATGAAATGGTCGAAGGGCTGGATGGAGAACCTCAAGCTGCGCGCCAACTACGGTTCCCTCGGCAACGGTACGATCTCTCCGTACTCTTTCCTTGAGACGATGGGAATCAGCAAGTCAAGCGTTATCTTCGATGGTGGATATGTGAACTACACCAAGAACCCTGATGTGGTTCCTTCAACTCTTACCTGGGAGACTGTGACCACCTACGATGTCGGCTTGGATTTTGACATACTCAAGAGCAGACTCTCGTTCTCGGGTGACTATTATGTAAGGAACACCACTGACCTTATCACCGTGGGATACGAGTTGCCGCAGATTTACGGTGCCAGTGCTCCTAAGGGTAATTTCGCCGCCTTGCAGACCAAAGGTTGGGAGGCGACCCTGTCATGGAGAGATTCATTCAAACTTGCGGGAAAGGACTTCAATTACAGCATAAAGGGAAGCATTTGGGACACCAGAACCTGGGTTGATGAATACACCTCCACTTCCGGTGACATCCTTGACTACTACACCGGCAAGGAACTTGGTGAGATCTGGGGATTCCGCACAGACGGAATATTCCGCTCAAATGAGGAAGCTAATGCCTGGGCCACGGATTCCTACCACAAGAACGGATCAAACTTCCGCGCCTACGCCGGAGACCTCAAGTTCCTTGACCTCAATGGTGACGGTAAGATCGACTACGGCAAGGGTACGCTTGACGATTGGGGCGACCTTGACAGGATCGGTAACACAACACCTCGTTATCAGTACGGTATCAACCTTGATTTCAAGTGGAACGGCATAGGTCTGTCGATGTTCTTCCAGGGTGTCGGCAAGCGTGACTGGTATCCTATGGTCGAGACGGCTTACTTCTGGGGTCAGTACAACAGACCTTACAGTGGTTACTTGATGAAGACACAGACCGGAGACAACTATGCTCAGATTGACTACAGCACAGAGAACTGGGTTGTGACAAACTACGACAAGAATCCTTACTGGTCAAGACGAGTCGGCTATAGCGCCAACCGTAACGTCGGCCCTCTGACTGTGGAGAATGACCACTATCTTCAGAACGCGGCTTACATCCGTCTGAAGAACCTCACGGTGGATTACTCATTCCCTAAGAAGATGCTTGAAAAGGCCAATATCCAGGGATTAAGGGTTTACTGCTCGATGGAAAACCTCTGGACCTGGTCTCCTATGTTCAAGCACACGGATATGTTTGACCCTGAAGGCATCGGTGTCGGTGACTCGGACTTCGACAGTACCTCGAACATCGGTCTGAGTGGTATCGGTGACGGTATGTCATACCCTATGCTCAGAACCATTACATTCGGTGTCGGTTTAACATTCTAATAAACACGTAGATAATGATGAAAAAAATAATATATTTACTGACAGGCACACTGATGTTGTCCGGGTTGGTCTCTTGTGAAGGTTTCCTTACCAGAGAGCCGATCAACAAGTTCAGCGCGGAGTCTTACTTTGCAAGTGAGTCGGAGCTGGAGATGTACGCCAACGGTATGATACAATCCTGGCTTCCGAACTATTCCGAAACCACCGGCGGAGATGCCTACAATGACCTTATCGCGACGAAGACCAGCAGTGACTTCTATCGTCCGTCCGCTAACTGGGACTCATCCAAACAGACAGGATGGGCCAATGGTGACTGGAGCTTCCTTAGAAGAGTGAATTATATGCTCAGCAGGATGGACAAGGCCAAAACCAACGTTAGTGAGGACATCTACAACCACTACGAAGGAGTGGCCCGTTTCTGGAGAGCCATGAAATATGTGTCGAAGGTGAACTCATTCTCCAATGTGCCATGGGTTGACAAGTATCTTCAGCCTAACGACACCACAATTCTGTACGGTCCCAGGGATGACAGGGAATATGTATTCCATAAGATAAGGGAAGACCTGGAGTTCGCCGCCACGAACTGCATGGCCGGCAAGTTCCACACTGACGGACGTGTCCGCATCGACAAGTTCGTGGTCAACGCGCTTGCCTCAAGATACTTCCTTTACGAGGCCACTTTCAGGATGAACGTGCCGAACAATCCGGCAACCGGAAAGCCTTGGACCAATGAATATGAGACCGTTGACGATCTCCTCAGGCTTGCGGCGAGCTGTGCGAAGACAGTCATGGATCAGGGCGGCTTCTCTCTCGTGAAGGATTATCCTTCTATCTTCCTGAGCAGCGCGCTCCAGAAGGATGAAGTCATCTGGGGACGTTCATACAGCGGGGAACTTAATGTCCGCCATAGTCTCACAAGATATTTCCACTCATCCACTCTGGGACAGCAATACTCTGGAACAAAGGATCTTGTGGATATGTTCATGACGACGGACGGAAAGCCTATCGATGTGGCCGCCGGAGATGACAGGAAACTCATCACCGAGGAATTCGAGGGACGTGACCCACGTCTTGCCGCCACTGTTCTCGGTCCGGGACATGCGATTATCAATGCATCTCAGCCGAATGAGCAGATAGATTTCTCATTCTGCAAGACCGGGTATATGCTTACAAAGTGGTCTGTTCCGGATGAGACACATTTCCAGAACTCCATTGACGAGAACTCCCTCCCGATTGTCCGTTATGCGGAAGTCCTTCTGAACTATGCCGAGGCTAAGAACGAACTTGGCGAGATGGATCAAACCATTTGGAACCAGACTGTAGGTGCCCTTCGTACCCGCGCCGGTATCGCTAACATCTATCCTGGCAGCGGTGACTATTCAAGGGATGAATGGCTTTATGATTACTATACAAAGAATCTCAATCACCCGATGTACACCAAGGGGGACCTTGACATCGCCCTTGAGATCCGTCGTGAGAGAGTCACCGAACTTACATTTGAGGGCGGACTTCGTCAGCTGGATGTCTATCGTTACGGCCAGGGTGATTTGATCGCCCGCAGACATGACTACATGGGCTGGAAGGGTATCTATGTCGGGGATGGCGCTGACATGGATTTCGAAGGTCAGACTTACACATTCAACAGAGAGGTTTCCGAGGAAAATACAAACTCTACCACGAACTACCCGATTTCCAACAAATCCACAGCCAAGGACACCGACTGGTACATCGAGGATGGTTATCTTGTTTACAGGTACGACCTCCAGTGGGAAGACAAGATGTACTGCCGCCCTATCCCGACAACGGCGCTGACTCTTAATCCTAAGATCGGACAGAACTACGGTTGGAATTAACAATTGAATTGAATATGAAAAAGATAACTTATCTTATTTGCTCAGCGCTGCTGGCATCTGTACTTGCCGGCTGCGACAAGAATGAGGAGACTGTTCCAGTGGGAGGGGACTCCAAGGATCCTGTTCTCTCGGAGCTTACCGAGACCAGTATCAACGGAACGGCTCTCGGTACAGGAGTGGATCTTGCCGGTGTCATCACAGATGAGAAATCCGGTAAAGGAATCGCTGGAATCGCTGTCACAGACGGCTATCAGTTTGTCAAGACAGACGCGAACGGAGTCTATCAGATGACGAGAAACCAACTGTCTCGTAACGTGTATATGACCGTCCCGGCCGAGTACCAGATTCCGCTTGACGAGACTTACCATCTTCCGATGTTCTATTCCCCGGGCATAATGACCCCGGGAAAGGCTTACAGGTGTGACTTCAAACTCAAGAAGCTTGACGCTCCGGAGACTGACTTCACGATTCTTATGATTGGCGACCCTCAGTGCCAGGTCATCAACGAGGCGGCCAGATTCTTGGGTGAGACTATCCCGGACATCCGCAGGACTATGGAGAGTGGAACCTATTCTCCGAATGTATATGCATTGACATTGGGTGACATCACATTTGATTCCTTCTATATGTTCGACCCTATGGTCAGAACCATGAAGAACATTGTCATTGGTGGCAGGTATCTTCCTATCTTCAACAGCGCCGGAAACCATGACCACAACTCTCGTGTCAAGGCTTCAGGAAACAGAGAATTGGACGACTACAACTCGATGGAGGAATATGTCAAGCATTTCGGCCCGACCGACTACTCGTTTGACCGTGGCAACACACACATCGTGGTGATGGATAATGTGCTTGTCAGCACACTCTCGTCAAACTCCTCTCCTAACAGCAAGACTTGGAACTACACCAATGAGCTGACTGACACCCAGATGGATTGGCTCAGGCAGGACATCGCCAATGTCGAGAACCCTGAGTCTAAGCTCATCCTTTTCTGCGCTCACCAGCCGCTCAGAAGCAATGACTCCAAGGGACACTATGCCGAGGTCATGAAAATGCTGAGCACCTTCGCCGAGGCACACATCATGGTCGGCCATACACATTACACGCAGAACTATATCCATAAGGATGTGAATGGCAAGGATATCTACGAACATATTCATGGTGCCGCGTGCGGCGCGTGGTGGAGTTCCAACTCCAATGTGACCGGCGCTCCTAACGGATACAACATCTATAGGGTCAACGGCAACAAGATCTCAGACTGGATCCTCAAGCCGACCAACCGTGACGCCGGTTATCAGATGAGAATCTATGACGGTAACCAGGAATTCGGTTCGGAGAACAATCCTGAGACGACCAAGAACTGGATCAACTGGTACACCAACCTTAATATCAGTTCCTCAATCAAACTGAAGGCCAACGCCGCGTTCAAGAACAGCTTCGTGGCTGAGGTGTTCGATGATGACGACACGTACTGGACTCTTGAATTCTGGCAGAACGGCCAGAAGGTCGGGGACTTCACCAGAGCTAATGCTGGAATGTCCAACATGGCTATCTGTGCGTTCTGGTATAACGACAAGGGAAAGAACACCGACACATGGTGCAACTCGACCGCCAGCCACTACTGGTACTACACCCCTGAGTCCGGCAATCCTTCCGAGGAGCAGAACTGGGAGGTCCGCGCTGTGCACAACTTCCCGAACGGTGGCTCAATGGAGTTCAAGACCAACAGGCTCACCACGGATTATTCCGAGTTTTAGTGTGATTGTCAAGGATGTATAAGCCTTGACGGTATAATAATCGAATTGTTTTCGGCAAGCTTTCCGATGGGAGGCTTGCCGATTTGAAAAAATAAAATTGAATATGAGAATCTCAAAATTAGTGCTGGCTCTCTTCCTTTCAGCGGCGTCTGTCCCGATGTTCGCACAGAGCCAGACAGTCACATTCTTCGCTCACCGCGCGAGCCGTTTCGAGTTCGATGAGAACACCCTCCCAGCCTTCAAGGCCTGCTATGAGAAGGGAATGCGTGGCTACGAGACCGACATCAGAATGACCAAGGACGGCCAGCTCGTTGTCAATCACGACGAGACATTCACAAGGCTTACCGGATGCGAAGGCAAGGTCGAGTCGATGACAGCGGCTGAAATCCGTGAGCTCAAGACTTTGCAGGGCAACAAGATCCTCTTCCTCGACGAGCTCATGAAGTTCCTCGACACCAAGGACGGACTTTATGTGGAGTTCGAGATGAAGACATCTCCCGCTTCAAGTTATCCGACCGAAAGGTTACGTGAATATTGCGACAAGCTGTACAAGATGGTGATGGCGAACAAGCCGGCCAACTCCACTTACCTCTTCACGTCCAGCAGCAAGACAGCCTTGAACATGATGCGCTCTTTGCATCCGGGCGTGGACATGCTCATGATATTCAGCAAGCCTGTGTGTGACGAGACCATCGCCGAGGCGGAGGCCATGGGCATCAAACGAATCGGCTGCAACATGAACGGAACGACCCGTTCGGCCGTGAAGAAAGCCAAGGAGGCCGGACTTTCAGTCTCCCTTTGGCCTTCGAGAACCCCGGAGGACATCATGTTGGGCGTGTATCTCGGTGCCGAGTTCCTTTGCTGCGACAGAGCCATCGAGGTCAAGAAGTTCCTCGATGAGAAAGCCACTTGGGTAAAGTATAAATAGTTGTCTGAAATGGTCAGAAATTTTATTTTCAGCCTGTTGTTCGTGACTGCCCTCATTTCGGGGGCGGTCGCTTATGCGGAGCCTGCAAGCGATGCCCCATGCTTTCATAAAAACAAGAAAGGGTTGGTCATCAACGGCACGAAGACCTTGATCTCCAATAATCTTGTCGGTTTGGTCAAGGACTCCCGGACAGGAAAGGGCATCGCGGGGGTGCCGGTGACGGACGGGTACACTTTCACGGTGACGGACAGGAACGGGGTTTACCAGTTTGTGGCGGACGAGAAGTGCAGGAATGTGTACTACACGCTTCCGGCGGAGTACAAGACGGCGCTGGATCCAGTCACGAAACTTCCTCTGTTCTATTCCACGACCCCGATTGACAGGAGCCGGCAGAACAGGAACGATTTCGTGCTGGAGCCGCTTGACGCTCCCGAGAAGGATTTCACTCTGGTGATTATCGGGGATCCTCAGTGCAAGACGGACTCTGATGTCCACAGGTTCGAGACTGAGACGCTTCCGGATCTCAATAGATTCATGTCCGATTCACAGGCCAAGGGAAAGTACTTGAATGCCTACGCTGTCACCCTCGGCGACCTGACGTTTGACAACACGGTGCAGTGGGGGCCGATGCACAAGGCCCTCTCGGGGTTCGCGCTGGAGTCTGGGGATTATCTCCCGATCTACAACTGTGTCGGCAACCACGACCATGACGCGGCCTGCGTTGATGACTACACGGCCACACAGACCTACGTCGACCTCTTCGGCCCCACGGACTACTCGTTCAACAGAGGAGACGTTCACTTTGTGGTTATGGACGACGTGGCTGTTACGACGACCAACGGCAAGACCTGGAAATATGCCGACAACATTTCCGACCGGCAGCTGGAATGGCTCAAGTCAGACCTTGCCCTTGTGAAGGACAAGGAGGAAAAGATGATTGTCTTCTGCGCCCACATCCAGTTCCGTCACAACGCCGACAAGGACAACCCGGACAAGATCAAGAACATGGCCGCAGCAATGGACTGCCTTACGGACTTCCACGAGGCGCACGTGATGATCGGTCACACGCATTACGCGCAGAATTTCATCCATCATGACTATGTCACGAAGGGAGGCACTCCCGTCTACGAGCATATTCATGGAGCGGCCTGCGGCGCTTGGTGGAGCTGCAACCTCAACCTTGCCGGCTCTCCGAACGGCTACAGCGTCTACGAAGTCTCCGGGAAGACGATGAAAAACTGGCTGGCGAAAGGTACAGGCGAGTCGCCTGATCTCCAGATGCGTGTCTATGACGGCAACCAGATCTACGGCGGAGCGGAAGGTCATCCTTCCGGTGAGTATGAATATTCATGGACGGAAGGCGGCATCGGCCCGAAAGGCGCCCAGGCGCCGGGTTTCTCCGGACTCAAAGGCTGCTTCGTGGCATCCATCTGGAACAGCGACGAGGACAACTGGAAAGTCGAACTCTTCCAGGACGGGAAAAAGGTCGGAGACTTCAAACAGGTTCCTTCCGAAATCGGGGATGTCTGCGCCATCTCGTTCTTCTACAATGACTTAGGACGCAAGACTGCGACATGGTCACGCAGCACGCCGCAGTACTATTGGTACATAGAGGCTCCGGGTGGCGATCCGACCAAGGTTCAGAACTGGGAGGTGCGCGCCACGCAGACCATCCCGGGCGGCGGAGTGGTCAATGAATATAAATGCTCCACGCTTCAGACGGACTATTCCGGATTCCGAAACGTGGAGTAAGGTCAGCGAATATCCCACTTCTAGAAATCTATGGCGGCCCGCATTTCAGGGATGGTCTCGGAAAGGGCCATCCCTTTTCTGTAGATGCCGGCTGTGCCGCCTACGAATATGTCGGCTCCCATTCCGGCCATGAGATTGGCCCTTTCATTGCTGACGCTTCCGTCAACGCTGATGAGGATGTCCTCGCGGCCGTTGGTGTCGAGGAATCTGCGCATTTCGGCGACTTTGTCCATGATCCCATCCACCATCTTAGCACCTGCGGCTCCTGGGTGCACAAGCATCAGGGTGACCGTGTCAAGCACGTCAAGATACTCCTTGATGGCTTCCACATCGGTCTCCGGGTTGACCGCAAGGCCGAAAAGCCCTCCTGCCTCATGAACCTTGGCTGCCAGCGCGCGGTAATCTTTCTTGACCTCGATGTGTGGGGACACTATGTCGCCTTTGCGGACCGGGAACTTGCTCATTATGAGCTCCGGATCATCGACCATAAGGTGAACGTCCACCGGCATTGTCGTGACTGCCTGCATAGCCTTGATGAAGTCCGGCCCGAATGTGAGATTCGGAACAAAATGAGCGTCCATCACATCGATGTGCAGCATGTCCGCGCCGTTCTCTTCCAACGTCTTGATGTCCTGCCCCAGGTTCATAAGGTTGGAGCACATCACCGAGACGGAAATATATCTGTGTTTCATATTGTCTGTTTTTATTGAATACTCCACTCGGCTCCGTCCTTGGTGTCCTTTACGGTGATGCCGAGGGCCTTGAGGTGGTCACGGATGGCATCGCTGGCCGCCCAGTCCTTCGCCGCCTTGGCCTTGGCGCGTTCCTCAAGCACCATGTCCATCAGTCCGGAGACAATCTCCTGACCCTTGCCGGATTCGGCGGCGGACTCGTCCTTCAGACCGAGAACCCCGAACACGATGTCATCGAAAAGCTGGAGCAGGGCCTCTATGTCGCCCTTGCTGAGTTTCAATTCACCAGCCTTCGCCGAGTTGATCAGCCTGACCGCATCAAAGATGTGCGACAGCGCGATCGGCGTGTTAAGGTCGTCGCAAAGCGCCTCATAGACAGCATTGAATATTCCCTTGACCTCCTCGGAAGTAGCCGGGCAGGTGTCCGGAGCCGTGGCGGTGATGAACTCGCCGTACTGCATCGCGTCCACAGGATCGCCTTCCGTGCCCTTGGCCGTGTCAGTGATTCCTGCCGCCGAAGCCAACGCACGCAGATCCTTCGCCGCCTGCATCACCCTCTTCAGACCCTTCTCGGCGGCCTGCAGTGCCTCGTTGCTGAAATCCAGCGTGCTGCGGTAGTGCGCCTGGAGGATAAAGAAGCGGACGGTCATCGGGGAATATGCCTGCGTGAGTTTCTCGTGCTGTCCGCTGAACAGCTGCGGCAGGGTGATGAAGTTGCCCAGGGATTTGCCCATCTTCTGGCCGTTGATCGTGATCATGTTGTTGTGGACCCAGTAGTGGACACCCTGTGTGTGGCGGCTGGCCACATTCTGGGCGATCTCGCACTCGTGGTGAGGGAACATCAGATCCATTCCGCCGCCGTGGATGTCGAACTCGTTGCCGAGATATTTCTCGCCCATCACGGAGCACTCCAGATGCCATCCCGGGAAGCCCTCGCTCCAAGGACTCGGCCAGTGCATTATGTGTTCCGGTTCGGCCTTCTTCCAAAGGGCGAAATCGTACGGAGCCTTCTTGTCGCTCTGTCCGTCAAGTGTGCGTGTTCCTTCACGGGTGTCGTCCAGAGTGCGCCCGGAAAGGATTCCGTAGTGGTGATCCTTGTTGTATTTCTCCACGTCAAAGTACACGGATCCGTTGGAGATGTAGGCGTAGCCTGCGTCCAGAATCTTCTTGACGGTCTCGATCTGCTCGATGATGTGTCCCGAGGCTCTCGGCTCGATGGATGGCGGCGCCACGTTCAGCAGGCGCATCGCCTCGTGGTAGCGGAACGTGTAGGTCTGCACAACCTCCATAGGCTCAAGCTGTTCCAGCCTTGCCTTCTTGGAGATCTTGTCCTCTCCCTCGTCGGCGTCGTGCTCAAGGTGTCCCACGTCGGTGATGTTCCGCACGTAGCGGACCTTGTAGCCAAGATGCCTGAGCAGTTTGAAAAGCACATCGTAGGTTACTCCCGGACGGGCGTGTCCGAGGTGAGCCTCTCCGTAGACCGTAGGCCCGCAGACGTACATTCCCACGTGTCCCGGCTGTATCGGCTTGAAAAGCTCTTTCGTTCGAGTAAGAGTATTTGTCAGAAATAAAGGTCTCATATTCAGAAATATTAATGTTATTTTACCGCTCTTGCGTAGAGTTCGTACGCCACTCCGAAGTTTATGCTCCATGCGTTGCATGGTGAAGGCAGACTGGTTCTGGCCGCATATAGCCTGAACCTGATGTTGGATTCGGCGTAAACTTTATCGTATGACAGTCTGGTGTAGTACCTTCTGATTTTCCAGTCGAAATCAACACCGGCCAGCATTCTGAATCCAGCCATCTCCTCGTTCTTTTTGCCTTCGGCGGCATCATCGTTGAATCTGTCAATGAAT